>ENA-OQBJ01000498-OQBJ01000498.1-human-gut-metagenome-genome-assembly--contig:-NODE-498-length-20530-cov-2.835563_pt1 | contig 20530 bp, 25 predicted proteins | sample MGYA00242743_ERZ504545 | MGnify/ENA primary metagenome ERZ504545 (study PRJEB26092, sample SAMD00036252) | human gut metagenome | host: Homo sapiens | study: EMG produced TPA metagenomics assembly of...
AAGAAAAATAGCAAAAAATGCTTGCCATCATGGTTTGGCATGGATTGGAATGATACATCATGATGTATTGTGAAATTTCATGGTAAAAATGAACAAAACCCCGGAAGGGCGTCATGGTGGGCATTCCGGGGAATTCCTCGATTTGGCGGGGATGAATATCCTGTATAAAATTGAAACCAATATGGATAAAAATACGATTTTATAAAATGGGCGTAAATTTCTATTAGCCTGTGCCGCCTGAAACAGCCCCAAATTGCCCCATATAACCTCACAGGGGAAATTTCTGATTTTTAATTGAGAAAACAAGCAAAATAATGAGAATAATATATTTTTTCTTGAGTCAATTAGAAAAATGTTTTATAGGAAAAAAGAGGGAAAAATCCCTTCTTCCTGAGGAGAAAGAAGGACCGTTTTGATGGACACGGTTTTGGCAGAGCAGGGGAGATAGAGAGAAAAGTTTTCTGTCAAACGCCATCCAAAGAAAGGCATGTTGGGGAAATGGGAAACAATACGTAAATTGTTTGACTACACCCTTCATTTTGCTATATACTATGAAATATGCCCTGTTTAGGATTCCCCTATGATATCTATATAAGGTATAAGTATTAAAGAAAAGAGGCAGATTGTTATGGCAGAAATGCAGCGTACTCTGGTCACCAGAGAAGGCCTTGAAAAGATGCAGAAGGAACTGGATGAACTCCGTTCCACAAAACGTGCGGAAATTGCACAGCGCCTGAAGGCCGCCATCGCAATGGGCGACCTTTCCGAAAACTCTGAATATGATGAAGCGAAGAACGCCCAGGCTTTCCTGGAAGGCCGTATCCTCCAGCTGGAACAGCAGATCCGCACCGCCCAGGTCATTGAAAAGGTGGCCAAGGACCGTGTAGATGTTGGTTCTACCGTACTCATCGAAGATATGGAAGAACATCTCCAGGAAAAGGTGACCATTGTAGGTTCCACCGAATCCAATCCCTTTGAAGGCCGTATTTCCAACGAATCCCCGGTAGGACGTGCCCTGATGGGAGCCAAGGCCGGCGATACGGTGGAAGCAGAAGCGCCTAACGGCGTTTTGAAATACAAAGTCATTTCTATTGAAGAATAATATGACTGGTAGGAAATGAGGTTAAGGAATGTCAGAAAATAAAAACCAGAATACACAGCACAGCGGTCCGAAACTGAATGACCAGATGATCATCCGCCGCGAAAAGCTGGATAAAATCCGTGCACTGGGTGTGGAACCCTACGGACAGAAATTTGAATGGGACCACCATGCTGCGGATATCCGCAAAGAAGCGGAACGGCTGGAAAAGGATGAGACCCATGTCCGCATTGCCGGCAGAATCATGATCCGCCGCGGCCAGGGCAAGACAGCCTTCTGCGTGCTTCGCGACCAGACCGGCGACATCCAGGTTTATTTCAAGAGAGATGAGCTTCCTGAAAATGAATGGGCCCTTTTCAAGCTGGTGGATATCGGTGATATCCTTGGCATTGAAGGCACCGTCTTCACCACCCATACCGGCGAACTGACCGTGCGGGTTCTCCATTTCACCATGCTCTCCAAGTCCCTGCGCCCGCTGCCTGAAAAATGGCATGGCCTTACAGACAAGGAACAGCGCTACCGCCAGAGATATCTGGACCTCATCATGAATCCGGAAGTTCGGGAAACCTTCGTGAAGAGAGCTGCCATGATGTCTGCTATCCGCAAATGGTACACAGACCACGGCTTCCTGGAAGTGGAAACCCCGGTGCTGCAGCCTCTCTATGGCGGCGCCAATGCAAAACCCTTCACCACCCATTTCAATGCCCTGGATATGACCATGTACTGCGCATTGCTCCGGAACTGTACCTGAAGAGACTTCTGGTAGGCGGCTATGAACGGATTTTTGAAATTACAAGAAACTTCAGAAATGAAGGCATGGACACCCGTCATAATCCGGAATTCACTGCCATCGAAACTTACCAGGCCTATGGTGATATCGAAGATGTCATTAACCAGACAGAACAGATCGTGGCTGCCTGCGCTATGGCTTCCTACGGTTCCATGAAATTCACCTATGAAGATACGGAAATCGACGTCACTCCGCCATGGCCGCGGCTTACCATGGCTGAAGCTGTGAAAAAATACACCGGCGAAGACTTTGATGCCTGCCAGACCATCGAAGACGCCAGAGCCATTGCAGACAAGCTTCATGTGGAATACGGCGAATACGACGGCTTCGGCAAGATTCTTTCCGAATGCTTTGATGCCTATGTGGAAGAACACCTGATTCAGCCGGTGCATATCACAAAGCATCCGATCGAAGTATCCCCTCTCTCCAAACTGGACCCGAAAGATCCGCGCTACACCATCCGTTTCGAATCCTACATTTATGGCCGCGAACTGGCAAATGGCTTCTCCGAATTAAATGATCCCATTGACCAGAGAAAACGGTTCGAACTGCAGGTTGAGGAAAGAAAGCATGGCGACGACGAAGCGCATCCGATTGATGAAGATTTCCTGACTGCTCTGGAATACGGCATGCCGCCAACCGGCGGACTGGGCATCGGCCTCGACCGTCTCTTCATGCTTATGACCAACTCCGCTTCTATCCGCGACGTCCTCCTCTTCCCGGCCATGAAACCGGAAACGGCATTAGAAAAGAAGACAGCCAGGAAGCTGAAAGACTGGCCAAAGAAGCAGATGATGAACCTATCGACTTCTCCAAAGTAGAAATCGAACCGCTCTTCAAGGACTATGTGGATTTTGATACCTTCAGCAAGTCTGATTTCCGCGCTGTCAAAGTCAAGGCCTGCGAAGCAGTGCCCAAGAGCAAGAAGCTCCTGAAGTTCACTCTGGACGACGGCACAGGAGAAGACCGCATCATTCTCTCCGGCATTCATGCTACTATGAACCGGAAGACTGGTAGGAAAGACGCTGATTGCCATCGTAAACCTTCCGCCAAGGAAGATGATGGGCATCGACTCCTGCGGCATGCTTCTCTCTGCCATTCATAAAGAAGAAGGGGAAGAAAAACTTCACCTCCTCATGGTAGACCGTCATATCCCTGCCGGTGCCAAACTTTATTAATCCATGAAGTAACTAATCAAAAAGCTGCCTTAGGGGGCAGCTTTTTTGATTGCAATTTTTGGATTGGAGTGATATACTGTATCCAATTTATAGTTAGCAGAGTAAGTGCAGGTGCGCAGGAAAAGGCTGGTCCTTTTCCTCCAGTGCCGGATGGACGGGGAGTTGTCATCCGGACGAAAAGCAGGAATGCTTGCGGTGCCTGTGCTGCATCCCGCTGCTGCATGGAGACCCCTTTCCATGCAGCTCTGCATGAAGGAGGTCTTTTTATAATGCATAAAAATAGAGAAAAGGAAATGGTGGTTCTGGGAATTCTTACGGCACTGGCAGTGCTTCTGTCCTATGTCTTTGCCATACAGACACCTTTTGTGAGGATTACCTTCGGTTTCCTGCCCCTGGCTCTGGCAGGGGCCCTCTATGGGCCATGGAAAGCGGGGCTGGTGGGGGCGCTGGATAATCTGATCGGCACCGCTCTTGTGGGAACAAGCATATTTTTCCCCGGCTTTACCCTGTCCGATTTCCTTACAGGCTTCATTTTCGGCTATTTCTTCTACAGAAAGAAAATCACCTTTCCCTATGTGTGTATTCCGTTCCTTGTCATTATGGTCTTGATCCACCTGGGGCTTAATACCCTGTGGCTGGTACTTTACTATGACAAGGCGGCCTCTGCCATTTTTCTGGGACGACTGATCAAGAATCTGATCTGTTTCCCTATGGAAGTGGGTCTTTTCCTTCTGATATATAAGAAGGCCTATGGGCGGATATCCCTCTTGGCCGTGGGCAGGTAAAATCATAGAGAAACAGTGGCAAAGCCATGGACAGAAAAAGGCTGTGAAGAAATGATTACCATTTTTTCCACAGCCTTTTTTTATATGTCTTTATAAGCAGAATCAGCGGTCAGAACCGTCTTTTTCCTTCCGGATGACGTCGTGGGCGCCGCCTTCTACGATGGAGGTAGCGGATACGAGGGTGAGCTTTGCTTTCTTCTGCAGTTCCGGAATGGTGATGGCGCCGCAGTTGCACATGGTGGCTTTGATCTTGGCACAGGTCTTTTCTACATTTTCCTTCAGCGGGCCTGCATAGGGAACGTAGGAATCCACCCCTTCTTCAAAGGCCAGCTTCTTGGAACCGTCCAGATCGTAGCGGCCCCAGTTTCTTGCGCGGTTGGAACCTTCGCCCCAGTATTCCTTGACCACCGTGCCGCCTACGGTTCTCTTCTGTGTGGGGGATTCGTCGAAACGGGCGAAATATCTGCCCAGCATGACGAAGTCAGCGCCCATGGCCAGGGCCAGGGTGATGTGGTGGTCGTAAACGATGCCGCCGTCGGAGCATACCGGTACGTAAATGCCTGTTTCCTTGTAGTATTCATCTCTGGCCTGGCATACTTCGATGAGGGCGGTAGCTGGCCGCGGCCGATGCCCTTTGTTTCACGGGTGATGCAGATGGAACCGCCGCCGATGCCTACCTTTACGAAGTCAGCGCCTGCTTTGGCCAGGAAGAGGAAGCCGTCGCGGTCTACTACGTTGCCGGCGCCTACTCTGACCTTGCCGTTGTATTTTTCATGAATCCAGTTCAGGGTGATTTTCTGCCATTCGGAGAAGCCTTCGGAGGAATCAATGCAGAGTACGTCAGCGCCTGCATCTACCAGCTTCGGCACCCTTTCCTCATAGTCCCGGGAGTTGATGCCGGCACCGACGATGAAGCGTTTCTGGGCATCCAGCATTTCGTTGGGATTTTCCTGATGGGAATCGTAGTCCTTGCGGAATACAAAGCCGTAGAGCTTGCCATCTTCAAAGAGAACGGGGAGGGAATTGATTTTGTTGTCCCAGATAATGTCGTTGGCTTCGGAAAGGGTGATGCCGTACTTGGCGGTAACCAGTTTTTCCAGAGGGGTCATGAAATTTTTGACCTTTTCCGATTTATCCATACGGCTTACGCGATAGTCACGGCTGGAAACGATGCCCACCAGTTTGCCGCCGGAAGTGCCGTCATCGGTAATGGCTACGGTGGAATGGCCGGTCTTTGCTTTCAGAGCCAGTACATCGGCCAGGGTGTTTTCAGGAGAAAGGTTGGAATCGCTGGGAACAAAGCCTGCCTTCTGGGCTTTGACTCTGGCAACCATGGCTGCTTCCTCTTCCGGGGTCTGGGAGCCGTAGATGAAGGAAACGCCGCCGTTTCTTGCCAGTTCCACTGCCAGTCTTTCACCGGATACGGCCTGCATGATTGCAGAAACCATGGGGATATTTAATGTAATAGCCGGTTTTTCACCTTTTTTGAACTTCACCAGCGGTGTCTTCAGGGACACGTTTGCAGGAATGCAGTTCGTATCAGAATATCCCGGAATCAGGAGATATTCATTAAAGGTATGTGCCGGTTCATTAATGTAGGTTGCCATCATTTCCTCCTTGAATAAAAAAATTCCATAACAGGGTATTAAGGATAAATATACATCTTTCCTTGCAAAGGGTCAAGTGCTTTTTGCAGGTTCCTTCTGTTACGCTGTCATTATATTTTTACCCATTATAGCCTATATTGGAAAGGGAGAAAAGGGGGAACATGGCGGGGCTTTAGAGAGGACTGACTGCTTTTGGCCAAAGGCCTTAAAAAGACCGGGCAGGAGGATGCTTTTTGTCTCCCATTCATGAATGACCGGCACTGGCAGCCATAAAAAACGCCGCAGTCTGCGGCGTTTCCCTTTACAGCAGGGGTCTGATCACGGCCCTGAAATAGGCGTCCAGTTCTTCCGGCGTTTCCTTCATATGTCTTCTTACCCACCACTGCACCATTTCCACAAAACTTCCGGAATGTGGTTCAGCAGAAATTCTTCCGGCACCGGGCAGGAAGGCTTTCGGTCCTTTAAAAGGTAGGAGGAAATGAGTCTGTCCAGACTGGATTTGAAAAAACGGAGAAAAATATCGCTGCTTTCGGAGGTGAGAAGATCCCTTACATGATTGGTGTTGGCATCGATATGCTGCAGCAGATGGCAGAATACGGGGTCCGGCACACCGGGTGCCATATGGGCATCGCTGGGGACGTTGTCGTGCATGACGCCTTCGATGATATGGTCAAAAAGCTCACTGCACATTTCCTTTAAAAGGCTGTCCTTGGCTTCAAAGTGGGCATAGAAGGTGCTTCTTCCTATATTGGCGCGGTCAATAATGTCCTGGATGGTGATTTTAGAGTAGGGCTTTTCTGACAAAAGGGCGCTGAAGGCGCTGAAAATAGCCGCTCTTGTTTTCTGCTGGCGACGGTCCATAAACGTTCTCCCTGTGTGGCTTTCGGAAAGCAGGAACCCCTTGACGAATGATGTCCTGCTTTCTTGATTTATAGTACTGTTTGTTCACTATCAATACTAGTGTAATATAGGAATGGCCGCAATGCAAGCCGGCGTTAGGCAGGGAAAGGGATTTTAATTTTAGTTTACATTTTCCTTATGATTTCATCATTAGATATAATGATTCTTTTTATAATTCCATCAAAAAAGATGAGAAAGTAATTTTACTTTCTCATCTTTCAAATAAAGGATTACATGGCAGGTCAGCCCTGCTCCAGGATTTCCCTGGAGAAACTTAGAATGTGGCCTTAATGGAGCCGTTGTATTTCTTGTTGATGAAATCCTTGGCTTCCTGGCTGTTCAGCGCTTCATGAGCTTCTGCAGTTCCGGACGCTTTTCATCGCCTGCGCGGACAGCTACGATATTGGCATAGGGGGAGTCAGAGCTTTCGGTGTAGATGGAGCTCTTGGGGTCCAGTTTGGCTTCCAGGGCAAAGTTCATGTTAATGACGGCAATGTCTGCATCTTCCAGGGAACGGGGGAGCTGTGGCGCTTCCAGTTCGGAGAACTGAAGGTTCTTCGGGTTTTCAGCAATGTCCTGGGGCGTTGCGGTAATGGGGGCACCGTCGCGGAGCTTAATGAGACCGGCGGACTGAAGTACCAGAAGGGCACGGCCGCCATTGGTGGGATCATTGGGGATTGCTACATGGGCACCGTCAGGGAGATTTTTGATGTCTTTGATTTTGTTGGAATATACGCCCATGGGTTCCAGATGGACGGTGCCGATGGAAACCAGGTTCAGGCCCCGGGATTTGCAGAATTCGTCCAGATAGGGTTTATGCTGGAAATAGTTGGCATCCAAGCTCTTGTCGTTCAGAGCCAGGTTCGGCTGTACATAATCGGTGAATTCCACGATTTCCACGTTGACCCCTTCCTTGGCCAGCTGGTCCTTGACGGAATTCAGGATTTCTCCATGGGGAACGGGGGAAACGCCGACTTTAATGGTAACGGCTTTGTCCGGAGCGGCAGATTTGGCAGGGACAGCGGCCTTCTCTCCTCCGCAGCCTGCTAAAAATCCGACAGCTGCCAGTGCGGCAATGGATGCGATCAGGGTCTTCTTGTAGTTCATAATACTCCTCCTAAGATGAAATCGATAAAAAAACCTTCCTCCCGAAAGACGAAGGATTCTATTCGTGGTACCACCCAGATTCACTTTTCCGTCGCCGGAAAAGCCTTATGAAGTACGCCGCTCTGCCTTGATACTTCTTTTCTGTAACGGAATTCCCGGTCTGCCTGATGATTCAGCAGAGAGGCTCAGAGGCCATGTTCAGCAGGCTATCCAAGGCCCCTTCCCACCTGTGGGGGCTCTCTTTGCTCTTCCTTCCCGCGTACTCTTCTCTTCATTGCCTTTATGAAGTTGAAAATACTATATCACTCTTTCCCTTTTTTCGTCAAGAGGATTTTTAACAGGCTTTGACAATTTTCCTGAAGTGGTTTATTATTTATTTAGTCAGCTTACTAACTAAAAACGCCGCTCATGAATGGAGCCTGTTCTTTTAAGGATTGTCTGGACCGCCGGGTCAGGAAATTATGAAGCAGCCCGGGGCATCCTTTCTGTCCTTTTCCTGCCATGCAGGAAAAGACACATCATGATATCGGCGCGTTCCTGCCATAGGAGGTTTTATGTATCGGAATTTTGTGTTTCCATCACGGGAGGAACTGGCATCCCATGCCCGGGAGATGCCGGAAATCCATCCTGACGATGTGATTACCATGCTTACGGTGATGAAGGCGGCCGAGGAAATCAAAGGGAAAACCGATGGCATCCTGGAGCGGAGGTACCACATGTCCCAGGGAAAGCTCTGTGTCATGATTATCCTTCACCAGCACAGAGAAGGGCTGGCACCGTCGAAGCTGGCAGCTATGGCAGGAGTGACGAAGGCCACCATTTCCGTCATGCTGGCCCGCATGGAGCGGGACGGGCTGGTGAAAAAATCGGTGAATGCAGATGATGGAAGAGCCCGGCTGGTATATCTCACCGACAAGGGCCGGGAGGAAATGGACAGTATCCTGCCGGACCATTATGTACGGATTTCCCGTCTCATCGGCAGGTTGGATGAAGGGGAAAAGAAGGAGCTGGTGCGGCTTCTCCATAAAATCGTGGATGAATAATGGAAATCACTCTGATTTTCCGGTCATTTTCTGATAGAAAGTGACCGGTATTTTCAGCCTATATAGTCAGTCGGCTAACTAAACAGGTTTGGAGGTAAGGACATGAATATGCATAGTAAACCGGTGAAAATTGGATTGTTTTTTCTGGGGCTCATAGCGGTGTGCGGGCTGGTGCTCCTCTTCAAGGGAAATGATGCCGTAGCCATGGCCAAGGAAAAGCGGGATGGCATTGTGACTGCCGAGCAGATCAAGGTGTCCTTCGATTCTGTCAGCGGCCGCCTGCTGAAGGAAAACGTGAAGGAAGGGGACCGGGTGAAGAAGGGGGATGTGCTCATGGTGATGGACCCAACGGATACGGACCTGGATATTAAAAAACTCCGTTCCCAGATTGCCCAGCTGGATGCACAGATCAGCTCCATGGCAGGAAGCATTGATGTGGCTTACCAGAAAGCGGATACTGACGAAGTGGAAACCCATCGCCAGATCGATCAGCAGAAGGCGGTGCTGGCATCGTCACAGGCAGTGTATGAAAACAAGCTGTCTGATTACAACAGGAAACGGCAGCTGGTGGAGGCCGGCGCATTTCCCAGCTGGAAATGGATAATATCACCGCCAGTCTCCGCACTGCCGAGGCAGATGTGCGGGCTCAGCAGGAGCTTCTCCATAAACTTCTGGGCGGCGCAGAGGATAGGGACAATACAGAAGACATTGCTCTTCCCACCATTGCCCAGGAAAGGCAGAGTGCTGACAATAAAGCCAATGACCTGGAATCTCTGAGACAGCAGAAAAAGCAGCTGGAGGTGGCTCTGGAACAGAAGGAAGTCAATAAGAAAAGACTGATCCTTCGGGCCCCGGAAGACGGGAAAATCCTGAAGGTCATTGCTAAGGAAGGAGAAATGGTTTCAGCTAATACGCCGGTGATTCTTCTGGAAAGCAGCCGCTATTACTATGACATTTATGTGAATGAGGTAGAAAAGGGACAGATGAAGGAAGGAGACCGGCTCACAGGTCATACGGTGTCCGGAAACAGGGAAGTGCCCGGCACGGTGCGCCTCATAGCCAGGGCGCCGGGGTTTGCGGATTTCAAAATGTCCAGGGAAAAGAGCTCGGCTGATCTGACAGCTTCCAGATTCGTACCTACATCGACCCCGTACCCGGTGTGATTCCGGGAATGACAGTGGAGGTGAACCGTCATGAGTTCACTGGCCGATGAAATCCATTTCCTCTTTTCCGGCAGGGGCATGCCCTATGAAAAGGTGTCCCTCCTGGTGGCCATCGTGATTACTGTCTTCTTTACGGCGGCCATGGGCTACAACTATACCAGGGATGTCAATGTGGTGGTGGTGGACCTGGACCATTCCAGGACGAGCCAGGAAGTAGTGGAAATGATTCACTCTTCTCCCCACCTGAAGGTGGGCCATGTGCTGTACACTCCGGCGGACCCGAAGGATTTCTTCTATGAAGACAAGGCCTATGCGGTGGTGTGTCTGCCTAAGGACCTGGAACGGGACCTGTATTCCAGCACCTCGGTGAATATAGGCCTTTACTGCGACTACACCAATATCGCCCTGACCGCCGATATCCAGGCTGCCATGAATGAAATCGCCGCGGAGCTGAATGGAATGAACAGCGGCTCTACCGAAAGCGGCGGTCTGGTGGTGAGTACCGTTACCTTTTCAACCCCACAGGCAGTACCAGCAATTCGGAAACCGAAGGGTTCCTCTTCTTTTTCTCCAGTATGTTCTTTACCTTTGCCACCATCGGCATGGTGCCAAGGCTGAAGCTGGAGCACAAATGGGAGGCCCTTCTGGAGAAGGGATCCCCCTTTGACCTTATGGTGCGGATTCTTCCCTACATGGGCTGCCTGATGACAGCCCTCATGGTGGGCATGGCCATTCTCCGCGTCTGGGGCAATATGGTTATATCCGGCAGCTTTCTTCTTTTCATGGCCCTCCAGATTTTCTACATCTGGGGCGTAGGCATGATGAGCATTCTTTTCGGATGGACCGCCGCCAACCCCGGCGTGGCTTCCAGCCGCATGATTCTTTTCATCCCCGGCGGTTTCATCCTGGGCGGACAGACGGCGCCCCTGGTTTTCATTCCCTACTGGGCCCAGGTGCTGTCCCATTTCTTTCCCCTGACCTGGGAGTTCCATTTCGTCAGGGATATCCTCATGCGGGGCGCCGGTTTTGGCGATATAATGCAGGAAATCGGGGCGTTCTTCCTCTATCTCCTGGCCATTGCGGTGGTTTTCTGCCTCCGCTTTGAAAAGGCCGGAAAAACTGGGTGAAGGAAGGCTGATTCATTCGTAACGCTTTGCTTCGAGAGGCATTCTTTTAACAGCAGAAACTGCAGAACAGGAGGCAGTATGGAAATCAAAAAGATCCTGGTTCCTCTGGACGGCTCACCGGAATCAGAGAAAGCCTTCACCTTCGGACTGGACCTGGCGGAAAAGTATGATGCCCGCCTGGTGCTGGCCCATGTGGTGGACATGAATGAAAAAATGACGGCCCTGGATCAGGTGACCATGAGCGGTTATGTGCCTTCGGAAATACTGGATGAAGGGTACCGGCTCCTTTCCCGGTCTGCCCGAAAGGTGCCGCCCAGTATCCAGCTTGATACCATGGTCCGTATCGGCGCTCCGCCGCAGACACTCCTTTCCATGGCAGAAGATACAGGGGCGGATCTGATCGTCATGGGAAGCCGGGGCCTTGGCGCTGTGCGAAGCATCGTCATGGGCAGCGTGAGCCAGTATATCCTTCACCATGCCAGGGCCATGGTGACCATAGTGAAATAGAAAAAGGGCAGTGAAGAAATGGTTTACATTTCTTCACTGCCCTTTTTGATTTCCTGAAAAATCAGCCCGGTTTAGGGTTTTAAATGATGGATTCTGCAAGTACATCCTTCATGAGGGAGACTGCCTTTTTCAAATCTGTCCAGGGAATGTTCAAAGCCGGCAGAAGACGGATTTTTTCCTTGGCCGTAAGCACCACCACCCCTTTAGCCAGGAGCCGGGGTACGATTTCCTTTACGTCCTTCTCGGGCTCTATGCCCCACATGAGGCCCATGCCGGCCACCGATTTCACGCCTTTGGCACCGGTGAATTCATCTTTGATGTACTGCCCTTTGGCGGTTACTTCCTTTAATAGAGCATCATCGATTCTTTCCATAATGGAAAGGGCACCGGCGCAGGCAATGGGGTTGCCGCCGAAGGTGGAACCGTGGGTGCCGGGGGTGTATACATTTTCTGTCTTTTCATTGAACATGGTAACGCCCAGGGGAAGACCGCCGCCGATACCTTTGGCGGTGGATACAATATCCGGCTCCACGTCATAGTTCATGTAGCCGTACAGTTTTCCTGTGCGGCCGTTGCCGGTCTGCACTTCATCCACGATGAGAAGGATATCATGGTCTTTGGCATATTTCCCGATGCCTTCGAAAAATTCTTTGGACAGCGGGTGGACGCCGCCTTCACCCTGGATGGGTTCCACCATAACGGCGCAGACCTGGGGGTGTTCTTCGCAGAGTTTGATGAAAGATGGCAGGTCATTGGCCGGAGTATATAGGAAGCCCGGTGTGAAGGGGAAGAAATCCTTATGGAAAATGTCCTGTCCCGTGGCGGCAAGGGTGGTAATGGTGCGGCCGTGGAACCCATTGATGAGGGTAATGATTTCATTTCTTTCTTTTCCATACTTGTCAATGGAGTACTTCCGGGCTCCCTTGATAGCGCATTCATTGGCTTCGGCACCGGAGTTGGAAAAGAAAACCTTCTTCATGCCGGTCTTTTGACAGAGCATTTCCGCCAGGCCGGCCATGGGCTTCGTGTAGAAAAGATTGGAAACATGGTTCAGCACATGAAGCTGGCTGGTGACGGCATCCATCCATTTCTCGTCGGCTACGCCGAAAATATCAACGCCGATACCGCTTCCCATGTCGATGTAATCTTTTCCCTCTTCATCTATGAGATGGGAGCCTTTTCCTTTCACAAAGCATACGGGATATCTGGAATAGGTATGGGCTATATAGGCAGCATCTTTTTCTTCTGTATTCATAGTGAATCTCCTTTATGAGTGGGCTGGTGACCTTTTGAACCCGGAGGCGGGGAATCGGTCCTTTTATTTCGTAAACATGGTTCCCAGTCCTTCATCGGTGAGCAGCTCGATGAGGATGGCATGGGGGATTTCTCCATTTATGATGAAAACTTTCTTTACCCCTTCTTTGACGGCGTTGGTGCAGCAGTCTACTTTGGGAATCATGCCGCCGGCAATGATTCCGCTCTTTTTCAGCTCTTCCGCGTCAGCAAGGGACATCTGGCTGATCAGGGAGTTTTCATCGTCCTTGTCCCTGAGCACGCCGTTAATATTGCTCATGACTACCATGGATTCGGCGTGAAGGGCGGCGGCAATTTTGGCTGCTGCCGTATCGGCATTGATGTTGTAGGGGTTTCCATCGTCGTCAATGCCGATGGAGGAAATGACGGGGATGAAGCCGCCATCCAAAAGGTCATCCAGGATTTTCGTATTGATTTCATCGATTTCGCCTACATGACCCAGTTTTTCATTTTTCTGGTGTACCTTGATGAGGCCGCCGTCGATGCCGCAGAGGCCTACGGCCCTGCCGCCCAGGGCGGACAGATCAGCCGCCAAACTTTTGTTGACCTTGCCGGCCAGGACCATCTGCACCACTTCCATGGTGTCATCGTCGGTGACGCGGAGGCCGTTTTCGAAATGGGACTCGATGGACAGTTTCTTCAGCATGGCGCTGATTTCAGGTCCTCCGCCGTGAACGAGGATAATCTTGACGCCTACCAGCTGGAGAAGAAGAATGTCCTGCATCACTGATTTTTTCAGCTGGGGATCGGTCATGGCGTTTCCGCCATACTTGGCTACCACATATTTTCCTGTATATTCTTTAATGTAAGGGACGGCCTGGGTCAGGATTTCCGCCCGTACTGCATTGGATGTATTCATAGTGGACTCCTTTATTTAGTGGGCTGGTGAGCTAGTGGGATAGTGGGATAGTGGGCTGTATTCCCGTACACAAGAGGGTTCAGGCACCTATGGCGTTCGGGTTCAAGCAGCCGCCGGGCCTGCGCCCTGGGCTGCCCGGGTTTGGCCAGGGATTGGCTGCTGCCTTCGGCGCCTTTTTAATATCAGCGCCAGCCGCGCCCCTTTTTTCAATATGCGCCCATAGGGCGCCACCACAACCTTCGGCCCGAAGGGCCGTCAAACCTAAGAACCCTCCGGCCGTTAGGCCGGTCAATCTTAAGAACCCTGTGAAAGCGGCTCGCCGCTTTCACATCACCAGTCCCGTTTCTTCCGGCATACCCAGCATGAGGTTCATGCATTCGATGGCGGCGCCGGATGCGCCTTTGCCAGGTTGTCGAAGGTGGAAATGACAAGGACCCGGTCATCGTTGCCGGCAATATGGATGGTGAGGCTGTCTTTCCCTGCGTTTTCATTGGCCGAGAGGAAGAGGCCGTTTGTCTCTTCCAGAGACAGGGGGAGAGGTGAATGAGCTTGGAATTTTCATAATGCTTTTTGAAAATCATATGAAAATCATCGGTGTCGATATCACCGGGCAGTCCGCAGGGCAGCTGGAGGAAGTGGGTGTGGAAGCCGATGGTGACTTCCATGCCTTCGAAGAAGTCGTCCACCACCGGGGAAAAGAGGGGCGCTTCAGCCAGGTGGCACACTTTCATGATTTCCGGAAGGTGCTTATGGTTCTGGGAAAGGCCGTACTGCCGGGGCGCTTTGAAGTCGGCTCCTTCTTCTTCATCGTACTGGGCAATCATTTTCTTTCCGCCGCCGCTGTAGCCGGTGAGGGAGAAGCAGTGGAGGGGATAGTTGATAGGAAGGATGCCTGCATGGATCAGGGGGTAGAGGATGGAAATGACTCCACTGGCATGGCAGCCGGGAACGGCTACTTTCTGCGCTTTGGAAATGGCTTCTTTCTGGTCTTTGGAAAGTTCCGGGAATCCATACACCCAGTCGTCGTCGGTACGGTGGGCGGTGGAGGTGTCAAGGATGCGGATGGGGATATCCTTCACAGCCTCTACCACTCTTTCGAAGCAGCGTCGGGAAGGCAGAGGAACATGAGATCTGCTTCTTTTGCGAAGGCTTGAATGGTGGGGATATCTTTTCTTTTATCTTCCGGCAGATGGAGGAGTTCTATATCTTTTCTTTCGGACAGCCGGTCCTGAAGACGGAGGCCCGTGGTTCCCGATTCACCTACAATGAATACTTTCGGCAGTGTTTTCATAATAGTTCCTCCTTTCAGTCCATGGGATATTCGCCGAAGGTGGCTACCATGACTGCTTTAATGGTGGGAAGCCGGTTGGCTGCTTCCTGGAAAGCCAGGGAGAAGGGGGCTTCGAATACATCATCGGTCACTTCGATGCCATTCAGGCCGAAACGTTCATAAATGTCTTTTCCCACCTTTGTTTCTGTGTTGTGGAAGGAAGGCAGGCAGTGGCAGAAAACGGTATCCGGATTTCCTGTATTTTTTATCATGTCCATGGTAATACGGTAAGGCATGAAGAGCTTGATTCTTTCGCCCCACAGGTCGTAGGGGTCTCCCATGGTTACCCATACGCCGGTGTAAATGACATCCAGTCCCTTCACTCCTTCCACCGGATCATCGGTGAAAGTAAAGGAAGCTCCTGTTTTCTCGGCTATCTTCCTGCACTTGGCGGTGAAATCATCTTCCGGGAAATACCGGGCAGGCCGATGATTCTGAAATCCATACCGGCAAGGGCGGCGCCGGCCATGAGGGCGTGGGCATATTGGACTGGCCATGACCTACATAGGCATAGGACAGCTGATTTAAGGGCTTTTTGAAATGTTCCTTCAGGGTAAGAAAATTGGCCAGAGTCTGGGTGGGATGGTCATAGTCCGTAAGACCGTTCCATACGGGAACGCCGGCTTTGGCGGAAAGCTCTTCCACCGCGCTCTGGGCATACCCCCGGAATTCAATGGCGTCGAACATGCTTCCCAGTACCCGGGCGGTGTCGGCAATGGATTCCTTCTTGCCAATCTGGGTGCCTGTGGGCCCCAGGTAGGTGGTGAAAGCACCCTGGTCATGGGCTGCCACTTCGAAGGCACACCGGGTGCGGGTGGAGTCTTTCTCGAAAATAAGGGCAAAATTTTTACCGTTTAAAGTTTTGATTTCTTTTCCGGCGGCCTTGTCCTGCTTCAGCTTTTCCGCCAGGTCCAGATAGTAGGCGAATTCTTCCGGTGTGTAGTCCAGCATGGAGAGAAAGGAATGGTTCAGTAAGCTTTTCATGATATACCTCGTTGTATGTTTTTAACTTTTTTGGAATCTGAATATATGGTTTATGAGAGAACCATTCTCATCGGGAGAGGGCCTCCAGGGCAGCTGCTGCTTCCAGGGTGATGCCCAGAGGAAGGATGGGATTCATTGATGGCAAAGGATGCATTGTGCAGGGCCGGCGTATTTCCGTCGCCCGGTGCCAGCCAGAAGAAGGCGCCGGGGAATTTTTCAAGGTAGGAGGAGAAGTCTTCCGCGCACATGGATGGGAACTCTGGCTCTGTGATATGTTCTTCTCCCAGGTAGGCTTTTCCCACTTTCTTCAGGAAATCAATCTTTTCCGGTGTATTGATGGTGGCGCTGTGGCCTCTGACATAGTTCAGCTCCGAATGGGTGTGGAACATGACATCCAGGCCTTTCAGGATTTCCCCCAGCCTTGCTTCCATCTTGTCCCGAAGCTCTGGACGGTAGGTACGGCAGGTGCCTTCCAGATAAGCATCCTCAACCCCTACGTTGTAACGGGTGCCCGCATTCATGAGGCCGATGGTGCACACCACATTGTCCATGGGGTTCATTTCCCTGGAAATCAGGGACTGTACATCAATGATGAAATGAGCTGCCGCCACCAGGCGTCGGTGCCGTTATGAGGCTGGGCAGCATGGGTGGATTTCCCTTTGATATGGACATAGAAACGATCGGATGCCGCCATGAGGGCACCGGGCTTTAATCCCACCTGGCCCGTGGGAAGCTCCGGCCATACATGAAGACCATAGATTTCCGATACATCGTCCAGTTTCCCGCTGGCTGCAATATGGCGGCCGCCGCCGATGGCTGCTTCTTCCTCGGCCGGCTGGAAAACGATTTTCACGGTGCGTGAATCTGATCCTTCATTTCATTCAGTACGGCGGCAGCGCCAGAAGGATGGACATGTGACCGTCATGGCCGCAGGCATGCATGACGCCTTCGTTTTTGGAAGCAAAAGGAAGGCCTGTGAGCTCTGTTACCGGAAGGGCATCCATGTCGGCCCGGAGGGCCACCGTTTTCCCCGGATGGCTGCCTTTGATGATGCCCAATACGGCATTCTGGAAAAATCCTGTTTCATAGGGGATGCCCAGATTTTTGAAAACATCCTGGATATAGGCTGAAGTTTTGACTTCCTTTCCGGAGAGTTCCGGATATTCATGGAAATGTCGTCTCCAGGTCACCACCTGTGGCAGAATGGCTGTGACTTTTTCCTTAACTTCTTTTTCGTACATCATTGAGACGACCTCTTTTCCTGACTTTAATTGGCGTTTTTGTATATATATGAATATTTATTCAAGTAAAATAGACTGAAATATATGAAATTCAACAGATCTTCATGAAATATAGCGAAAATACAAAAACGTGTGCAAATTGTGTTGCAATAATAATACAACTTTACGAATATATATGCAAGAGGGGGAGAGAAATTTTTTTATCAAAAAGATGAAACCGGCACCTGCCGGTGAAGAACAGCACGGGAAAAAGGCGGAAGCAGCAGAGAAAATATTTCTTAAGGATTTCGACAAAGTATGATATAATAACAATAATATGCAGGCATCCAGCGAGAACGGACAATCATAGATCTGAATCATGGGAGAGACGCATGGGGCGTTCTCTTTTTTTTAGGAAGCGCTGATTCATTCACTTTGTGAATCAATCAGTGCTTCCTTAATGCCCCGGAAGGAAACCGGGAAGATATACCGGAAAGAAACTGACAGGGTCAGCTCTTTCCGATATATAGGTATTATTTATATCAAAGGCCTGCTTTTACTTATCATTGGGCATCATGCCCGCGTACCCATGAACGCATACAGGAGGAAACATGTACGACACTTTTAAAGAATTGGGAATTGCGCCGGAAATACTGAAGGCCGTGGAGGATATGGGATTCGAGGAACCAAGCCCCATCCAGAAGGCAGCTATTCCGATTGCCCTTACCGGAAAGGACCTGATCGGTCAGGCCCAGACAGGCACCGGCAAAACGGCGGCTTTTGGCATTCCCATCCTGGAAAGGATTGACACATCAAAGCCGGGACCCCAGGCCGTAGTCCTTTCCCCTACCAGGGAACTGGCCATCCAGTCTGCTGAAGAAATCAACCATCTGGCCCAGTACCTTCCCATTCATGCCCTTCCCATTTACGGCGGGCAGGACATTGAAAGGCAGTTCAAAGCTCTCAGGAAGCACCCCAACATTATCGTGGCCACTCCGGGCCGCCTCATGGATCATATGAAGAGAGGCACCATTGACCTGTCCCATGTACAGGTCCTTGTGCTGGACGAAGGGGACGAAATGGTGGATATGGGATTCATCGACGATATCCGTACCATTCTGGCCGGCATTCCGGAAGAAAGACAGACCATGTTTTTCTCCGCCACCATGCCGGAACCTATCCGTCAGCTGGCGGAGACTTTCCTGAAGGATCCGGAACTGGTGAAAATCAAAGCAGCCACTGTGACCATCGACCTCATCGAGCAGGAATACATCGAACTGCCGGACCGCCAGAAATTTGATGCCCTCTGCCGCCTGCTGGATATGCAGGATCCGGAACTGGCCATCGTCTTCGTCCGTACCAAGAGAAGATGCGACGAAGTGACGGAAGCCCTGAAAAAGAGGGGATACATGGCAGAAGGTCTTCATGGCGACCTGTCCCAGCAGAAAAGAGACACCGTGGTGCGCCAGTTTAAAGAAGGCACCATTGATATCCTGGTAGCCACCGATGTGGCAGCCAGAGGTCTTGATATTTCCGGTGTGACCCATGTATACAACTTCGATATGCCCCAGGATCCGGAGATCTACGTACACCGCGTAGGACGTACCGGCCGCGCAGGCAAGACCGGCCTGGCAGTAACCTTCGTCATTTCCAGGGAAATGGGACAGCTCCGGGATATTGAAAGAGTTATCCGCCGCCGTATCAAGAGACGGTCTGTTCCTACCCTTTCTGAAGTTATCGAAGGCAACCAGAAGGCTGCCATTGAAAGCCTTTCCGACACGGCCCAGGGCGGCGGCCTGGAGGAATACAGGGAAAGCGCGGAAGACCTCCTGAATGATGTGGACTCTGTATCCCTGGTGGCTGCTGCTATCAAGCTGCTCACCAAACAGCCTGATGTGACACCGGTCAAGATTACAGAAGAAATGCCCAATTTCCGCAGACGCAAGGGAGCTCCCCGCCGCCACTTCGATGGAGACCGTCCCCGGAGAAGAAGGAATTCCGAAGGCGGCCGCCGCTTTGAAGGCAAAAGGCAGCGCCGTTTCGACAATCATTCCTGCCAGCCCCGTCAGAATAACGGCAAAAACATTCACGAATCCAATTTCAAACCTTACTTCAGGGAAAACTGATAAAAAAAGCTGTGAAGAAGTGCAAATCATTTCTTCACAGCTTTTTTAACAGGTTTTTTCGACAGCTTGTCAGAGAGACTTGTTAAAAAAGGAGATATAGTGTATTCTATATTCATAGAAATGAATATAAAGGAGGCTGTCCTAATGAAAAAAGTGATTATGATTAAAATTCCCGGCTGTCCCTACTGCGCTAAGGCCAGAAAGGCCATTAGCCTTCTGCAGGAAGAAGACAAATACAAAGATATCAGGGTGGAGGAAATCGATGAAACCACCCAGCCGGACCTGGCAGCGCCCTATGGAAAGGACTACTACTACGTGCCCAGCCTTTTCATTGAGGGAAAAAGTACTTTGAAGCCAAACCGGGTATGGACTACGATACCATTGAAAAAGCGGTGAGGGACGTATTTGAGGAAGCACGGAAGGCTTGATCTATCAAAACCAAAGGCCGTTTCGCAGAGGAAACGGCCTTTTCGCTGTGGAAGAAAGGAAAATGGGATGGACAATTTCGAGGAGAAGAACAGAGGCTATTGGAATGAGCGGAGCCGCGGCTACAGCAGTCTTAGACAAAAGGAACTGTCCGGGCCGGACAGCAGGGCCTGGGAAAGGTTCCTGATGGAAAGGCTTCCGAAGGGAAGACCTCTTCGTGTTCTGGATGCAGGCACGGGGCCTGCCTTCCTTGCCATTATCCTGGCAAAGGCAGGATGCAGGGTGACGGCCCTTGATTTTTCTGCCTCCATGCTGAAAGAGGGGGCGGCTAATGCGGAAAAGGCGGGAGTTTCCATTTCCTTCATGCAGGGCGATGTGATGAACCTGCCCTTTCCGGAGAACAGCTTTGATGCCATTGTGACCCGCAATGTGACCTGGAACCTGCCCGATGTGCCCAGGGCCTATGCGTCCTGGCAGAGGGTTTTGAAAAAAGGGGGCGTCCTTCTTAACATGGACTCCAACTACGGCCCCATGGATTTCACTGCCGCTGCGAAACTTACCAAAAATGCGCACCACGGTGTGGCGGAAAATCTTATAGAGACCTGCCAGGAACTGAAGGACTCCATCCGTATCAGCACCCACAGCCGGCCGGCCTGGGATGTGGAACGGCTGCGGCTTCTGGGCTTTTCTTCCGTCACATGGGAAGAGGATATACGCCTCTTGTTCACCTGTCCAAAGAATGGGACTACGACCCGCTGCCTCTTTTCTGCATCAGGGCGGTGAAATAGAAGGGGGACGGTAGAAGACAGAAAGCAGGGCCCATGATTTCATCTGCGGACCTGCTTTTCCTTTGTTTCACTGCATACGTATGGAGGAATCAGGAGCTTTGACATGGGAAAAGGGCTGTGAAGAAATGGTTATCATTTCTTCACAGCCCCTTTTGGGATATGACGAAAATGTATCAA
>ENA-OQBJ01000500-OQBJ01000500.1-human-gut-metagenome-genome-assembly--contig:-NODE-500-length-20454-cov-1.817386_pt1 | contig 20454 bp, 19 predicted proteins | sample MGYA00242743_ERZ504545 | MGnify/ENA primary metagenome ERZ504545 (study PRJEB26092, sample SAMD00036252) | human gut metagenome | host: Homo sapiens | study: EMG produced TPA metagenomics assembly of...
TGACCAAACTTGATCACATCTCTGTCATCTGTTTTATAAATAATGTGCTCAAGAATTTAAACGAAAAGTAAAACGACGATAATCAGATTTTGCTATATTTCCTATGACACGTCTGATACTGATAACCAAATCCTGTAGAGAATTTTGAAAGTTCAGAACCACCTGAGATATTCAATGCATGAGAAGTAGTTATTGCATTGTCATTAATAATCTGATCCAACCAGTTTGTTCCTTCATTTGCTCCACTTTGATAATCTGCCAATAAATCAGCATCTATATATTTTGACCAGTCATAAGGATTACCTCCATTATTATAAGCTACCTGATCCTGAACAGCCATATATTCTTTAGCATTCAGCAAGTCTGGTTTTTTATATACATTCTGCCAACCGACATTTGCATCATAAGTTACAGTAACTTTTCCAGCTTTACCCTGCTTAGTAGTAACCATAATAACACCATTAGCTGCACGAGCTCCATAAATAGCACACGAAGCTGCATCTTTCAAGACGTCAATACGTTCAATATCAGCAGGGTTTAACGCATTAATATCACCTCCGGCAACACCATCAATAATATAAAGCGGATTAGTAGAACTATTAGTTCCAGCACCACGAATACTGATTTTATACCCATCACCCGGTTTACCTGAAGTAGCCTGAATATTTACACCAGGGCTTTGGTTCTGCAAAGCTCCCAATGCACTAATCGTATTTCTTTTTGCTACATCATCACCCTTTACTTCAACAGTAGCACCTGTTACGAGTTTCTTTTTCTGAACACCATAACCAACTACGACAACTTCTTCCAAAGTTTCTGTATCTTCCTTCAATACAACATTGAAAGATGTCTGTTCTCCAACAGTTACCTCTTGACTATTATAACCAATAAAAGAGATTTGTAATATAGCACCAGCAGGAACAGTTAAAGTAAAATTACCATCAATGTCAGTAATTGTACCATTCGTTGTTCCTTTTACCAAGACATTAGCACCGATCACTGGAATTCCATTAGAATCAACAATCGTACCAGAAATAGACTTTGTCTGTTGAGCAGCAATCATAGTTCCTGTTGATGCAGACAATGTCCCTGGAAAACCTGCAACCATTACTGATAAGCAAGTTCCTGCAACCAATACAGTTCTTTTTGCATGTTTGTTCATAACATCATATTTTTTAAAGTTTTCAAGTATTTTTATTACTCTATATAAAGACTTATATCATATATCTTCAATGCAAAGTTACAGAATACGCAATCTATATTCCGATATAATTTTATCATAAAATTATAACTTGTTACAATTTTATTTCTTCAATTATAAATTAGTTTTGCATAAAAAACACGAAGCAAAAATAGGCATTTACATTAGAACAAAAGGGGTAAATATGTTTTCAATCAGGGTATAGTTTGTATAAATACTACCTGATTATGATATATTTTTCAGATTTCAATTGTTACCTAATACTCTATTAGCCTGTTTTATTAAAGTGATAGTTGTACTATCCGATGCAAATACAGAATTCAGCCCTGCTGCTCCTGAGCAGGATCGCCAGTATAATCGTCTCCAGGTTTCCAATATTCATATTCTTCAGAAGGATTAGCAAAGCCTCCCCATCCCCAGAAATTACAACCCGCAAACAAAGTGTGAGATGAAGCATTATCTAATACCAAATCGAATATATATTTATAATAAGCATCTCGTGCTTTCACTGACGACGATTTACTAAATTGAAAATTATCTCTAGGATATCCAAATTCTTCCATTACCAAAGGCTTCTGATACTTCTTTGCAACTGCAAGATGTTCGTCGATATACACTTTCGAATTCTGTTTTGCTTTTTCCAGATTCTCCTGCAAACGATCTTTCGGAGCCCATCCCCAATTGTATGGCCAGATATGAATATTCATATAATCCACATTAGCATCTGCATGAATTTTTTCGAACAAGTCCATATCCATCTCACAGCCCCATTTACCTTCGCTTCCGGTAGAAACCAGGTGATTGGGATCAAGAGATTTGATCAAGGCAGCAGCCTTACCCATCCAATTGGCAAAATTCTGTTTATATTCTGGTGAGAAAGCACGAGGTTCGTTACCTATCTGCCATGACATAATAGTCGGATCGTCTATATAACGCACATTTGTATAACGGTTGGTACGGGTTATTACATCCTTTACATAATTTGCATAAAGAGCTTGGGCACTGTCCGAGCATACAAACTGACCGGCAAAATTCATATAAGCCGCATACCCATCAACTGCCGGCTGTGGTGCTTTTCCATAACCAGCCCATTGCAGATACTGTCCATATCCTCCACTCCATTCCCATGAATTATTCAGATAAAGCACAGCCAGCATATCACGCTTTGCCATTTCAGCAAGCAGATAGTCAAGTCCTGCAAAAATAGTATCATTGTAAACTCCTGGAGCAACCTGAAGCGTAGGTTCCACTTTAGCAGCTACTCCGCGCTCGCCATCAGAACCAACCAGTATACGTAAATTATCAATGCCAATACTTTTTAATGAATCAAGCTCGCGACATAGACGCACACGGTTACCTCCTTCGCCTTCTGAGCCTAATATTGCACCATACCAAAAGTTAGTACCAATGTAATAATAAGGCTTTCCATTACGGATAAACTGTCCGTTCTCTACTCGTACAAAATTATTCTCTTTCTGATTTTTCGACATTGTGGTACACGACACAATAACCACAAGTGACATTAACAACAAAAAAAAGTTCTGCTTCCTGCATATCTATTAGATTTATTTCAACAATGCAAAAGTAAGAAGAAACTATCTAGAAATATGATATAATTTTATCCAATAATTCACAACATTGCAGATAGTCTAATTACTTACATCTACTCTATGTCCTATAAATCTCCCGAATACTTTCAAATAAATAGTGCCGATAATTCAGAGAATTACCGGCACAAAAACCATTATCCTTTCAACCTTACCTAAAAAAAACACTTTATCTATAAACAACATATCTTATTTTACCAATAACACTTCTTTTACAATACGCCCCCACTCCTTCAAATCCTCACTTTTCCACCCAGTATCAGGTGCTGAAGGATAAAGCATCGAGCAAGTTTCGTCTTTGTCAGCTATTGACCAGGCAGCCCAGCTGACAGCATGTTCTTTCATCCACGCCTGCCATTTATTCCATTCCTCCAAATCTATATTTCCATCTCCGCTTGCTTCCATGCCGGCACATTCGGAAACAAAAAGAGGAAGTCCTTTTTCCAACGCATAATCGGCACGCTCACGCAACGAAGTTTTATGAGTAGCAGCATAAAAATGCAGTGTATACATTATATTATGTACATTCTTTATTGGATCATCGGCGGCCAGATGTACATCCTGATCCCAATGAGGAGTACCCACCAGAATCAATGCCTCCCTATCGACGGCACGAATACAAGCAATAACGTCCTCTGAATATTTTTTCACATCAGCCCAGGTATCCTTTACTGGTTCGTTGAATATTTCATAAATAACATTGGGAACACCTTTATAGCGAGCGGTTATCTGACTAAAAAACTCTTTCGCCTCTTCTGTATGTAACCCATGGCTATGCCAGTCTATAATGACATACACATCATTGGCGATAGCAGCATCGGCAACAGCCGTCACACATTTCAACGCCTTCTCCGGATTGCTTAGATAAGCTCCTTCGGGCTCTACTCCCATAGCGGCACGAATCAGCGTACAATTCCATTGCTCTTTCAGCGTTTTCACAGCCGAAGCATTATAAAAGCGAGACCACCAGTTATGCCAGCCCATACTGACTCCTTTCAATACGACCTTTTCGCCTTTTTCGTTTACAAGAAAGGTTCCTTTTACAGACAAACGTTCCACAGCTGCACTAGCATTTACACTACCATATAAAAACATCAGGCAGCACAATACACAAACTTGCAGAATAGAAAAGACGCTTTTAATCATGTTTCGGTCCATAGCATTTCAAATTAAAAATCCATTCGATTAACACTTGCAAAAGTAGACTATCATAAAATAAAAAAGCAATACTATTTTATCTGATTGTTGCATTTCTATCACAAACCGCTTTTTATTACCTTCATTTTATATACGCTAACAGCGATAGTTCATCTTACCATAACATTGACAATAAAAAAGCGATGTTTCTTTACAGACATTAGTCTTGAAAGGAAACACCGCTTTACTTACCATACTAGCTTTATCAAATAATTGTACGTTTCTTCCGATAATCATCCCTGAACTCTTTCGGAGAACAATTCTTCTTTTTCTTAAAGATACGGTTAAAGTTGGAAAGATTGTTGAAACCGCACTCATAGCAGATTTCAGCAATCGCCATCGTAGAATCTACCAGTAAACGGGTAGCATGCCCCAAACGTAAATCAATAATGTAATCTGACAGGTTCTTTCCGGTACGCAACTTGAAAAACGGCTGAACGAAACTTCTGTCATACCTACCATATCAGCAAGCAGACCTAGTCTGATTTCCTCCTGATAATGTTTTCCAATATAATCCTGTACTTTCTGTACTCTCCGGCTATCTGAGTGCACTTCGATTTTTGCAAACGAAGAACTAGACAACGTACGTGCCTGATCTGTAAAAAGGGAAAGTTCATACAGCAAGGTCAGAAAATGCACTACTGCATAAAAACCTTTCATTTCCGGAAGCTTGTCTATCAGTGCATACACTTTCATCACCGCATCCATTGGAAAACATAAGCCGTATTGCGCCTTGTCGAGCATCTTTCGAATCATATCAAACTGATTGGCATCTATCAGTCCACTCAAAAAAGCGGGTACAAACTGAATGGTTATTTCCCGGATATTTGATGACGAACAGGTATTTTGCTCCCAAACGTGTTCCAGGTCCGGACTTGTTATCAGCACTAAATCGTAATCGCCTATAACCTCTGCCGAATCACCCACCACACGGCGCACTCCAGGCGCATGTTCTACAAAATTCAATTCAAACTCTTTATGCGAATGCATCGGATAGGTAAACTCTTTCTTATGCCGGTCGGCTATATAAAAACAGTCCTTGTCCGAAAGTGGAGTTATTTCGCGTATAAAATTTTCATTTACCAGTTTTTCCATAGCATTTGTTTTCATTATCACAAATATACATAATAAAATGACAAAACCATAAAACCGAAGAAAAAACGTGTTCACGTTTATAGAAAAAACATGCTGATATTTTCAAAGAAATATGCTGATATCTTCAGGAAAACATGCTGATATTTTTTTTATTTTCTGTACAAACTTTTATCACCTGTTCCCGATAATATTTTATCTTACTTCCACCTTTCTATCAAATAAGATAAAACCATATCAGTCTGTTCATAAAATAATTACTATTTTTGCAAATGAGTTAATAACTGCATAAACCGATTATCAAAAAGATGAAAAGCATGAAAGTAAAAAACAAAATCTATCTGCTGGCAGGATTCTCTTTACTTGCTGGAAACATGTGGGCACAAAACATTTGCATTTCTACCCCAAACACTTCGCTTGTTCTGAATGCACCAACCGGTGGTGAGCTGAAGTATCTTTATTATGGAAACAAGTTAAATGAAACTGATTTACAGAATATCAACGGGGGCAAGAACTGCGACCATACAGCTTATCCGACTTATGGTATGAACTGCCCTGGAGAAACTGCACTGGCTGTCAGACATGGTGATGGAAACATGTCAACACAAATGGAAGTGGTAAGCGTAAGTACTGATAAAGAGAATCAGGCTACACTAACCACTGTACGTCTGAAAGATAAGGTATATCCTTTCTATATAGATGTACGCTATAAAGCCTACGAAGATGTAGACATGATAGAAACATGGACTGAAATAAGCCACACAGAGAAAAAACCTGTTTACCTGACACAATTTGCATCTGCCTACTTGCCAATCCGCAGAGGAAACGTATGGCTTTCACATTTATCAGGTTCATGGGCTAACGAAGGTCAGCTTACCCAAGAGCCTTTACAACCGGGCATGACAATTATCAAGAACAAAGACGGTGCACGCAATTCACACACATCGCACGCGGAAGTGATGTTTTCACTCGATGGCGCTCCTCAGGAAAACAAAGGACGTGTTATCGGAGCTGCACTTTGTTACTCGGGAAACTACAAACTGAGAATAGATACTGACGACAGCGACTACCATCAGTTTTATGCAGGTATCAACGAAGAGAACTCTTCGTATACACTTCCTAAAGGAACTGTATTTCAGACTCCTGCCGTTGCACTTACATATAGCAACGAAGGTCTGAGCGGTGCGAGCCGTAACTTCCATAAATGGGGAAGAGCGTATAAGCTGGCACATGGTAACACCGTACGCGATATTCTGCTGAACAGCTGGGAAGGTGTATATTTCGATATTAACCAGAAGGGCATGGACCAGATGATGGGTGACATTGCTCAATGGGAGGTGAACTTTTCGTAATGGACGACGGATGGTTCGGCGACAAATATCCGCGTAAGAACGACAGTTCTTCACTGGGCGACTGGGTAGTAGACAAGAACAAGCTTCCCGAAGGCATTGAGGGATTGATAAGAGACGCCAAGAAACACGGAATCAAGTTTGGTATCTGGATAGAGCCTGAAATGGCAAACACGACCAGCGAACTGTATGAAAAACATCCTGAATGGATACTGAAAGCTCCTCAGCGTGACCCGGTACTGGGACGTGGAGGTACACAGGTAGTACTTGACCTGGCCAATCCGGAAGTACAGGATTTCGTATTTAAAGTCGTAGACGACTTGATGACAAATTACCCTGAAATAGCTTATATCAAATGGGATGCAAACATGGCTATCATGAATCATGGTTCCAACTATCTGCCTGCGGATAAACAAAGCCATATGTATATAGAATTCCACAAAGGATTCGAAAAAATATGCCAGCGCATCCGTGCCAAATATCCCGATCTGACTATTCAAGCATGTGCAAGCGGTGGCGGACGTGCCAACTATGGTATTCTTCCCTATTTTGATGAATTTTGGGTGAGCGACAATACCGATGCACTTCAGCGCGTATATATGCAATGGGGAACATCGTACTTCTTCCCTGCTATTGCCATGGCTTCACATATCAGCGCAGCTCCTAATCATCAGACTTTCCGTACCATTCCATTAAAATACCGTATTGATGTGGCAATGAGCGGACGACTGGGTATGGAAATTCAGCCCAAGAATATGACCGATGAAGAAAAGGACTTGTGCCGCAAGGCTATAGCTGACTATAAAAAGATTCGCCCAGTTGTGCAGTTGGGAGATATTTACCGCCTCATCTCACCTTACGACCGTTTGGGAGTAGCTTCGCTGATGTACACTAGCCCTGAAAAGGACAAGGCCGTATTCTACTGGTGGAAAACAGAACACTTCGTCAACCAACATTTGCCTCGCGTAACAATGGCAGGACTTAATCCTGACAAAAAGTACCGCATCACAGAACTGAACCGCATAGACAATCAACCGCTTGCCTTTGAAGGGAAGGTATACAGTGGTGCTTATCTGATGGCGAACGGACTGGAAATACCTTACAACCATATCGTTGATTATCACAAACAGAATGATTATTCCAGCAGAGTCTTGTATTTGGAAGAAGTAAAATAAGTCTGTAAATTAAGTAAAAATAAAGCTGTTTCAGAGGTTTTAGGTCTGAAACAGCCTTTTTCGTTCATCAGAATTTCCAATCTGATATGCTATCCAGGACCTTTCATTTACTCAACAGACAAAATGTACAGCATATTTTTTCATATGCCGGTTCCCAACCTCAAAGATCTAATCATTTTAAGTTCTTCACACTGTGGAAATAATACAATCCAACAGATTATTTTCTATAACAGCCCTCAGCCATAACCCATAGTTGTCGTATATGTCCAATGACCTGTCAATGTTCATTTAAACCCAAAAAACATATATGACATAGAAAACAATAAAAGAGCCATATCAAACTCCATTTCGGAATATTGACATGGCTCTTTTAGAATAAATAAGTTTTATAATTTATTCCCAATTATCTGTGCGGAACGGATATAAAGGAAGTTCACGAAGATTTGCAACATTTCCCGGCTGGAAATCTCGGAAACAATAACGTACAGCAACGGGCTGTGCAACCTTATCACAAGTCACCTTTATCTGCAAATTATTAAAGACCTCAGCTTTTGCCGGATAAAAGACCTTGTCACTTCCTGCAACCTCAAATCCTTCCATATCAGACAAACGGTTAAATCCTTCTTCTGCATGATCGAATGACAAGATAGCTGCACCATCCTTTACTTCCATCGATTTGTAAACCGGTCCGTAAGCTTCTATACCCGGAACATGATAAGTCTTACTCAATGCCATATAGGCAAGACGTTTTCCTACATCAGTTTTATTTTTAGGATGAACATTTTTTATTTCATAAGGTTCTACCAAATCGTTTGTAGAAATCATTCCACTGTTTGGAATGATAGACTGTGCCTGGAACTGTGCTTCGCGAAGCAATGCACATCCTGTAGTTTCTGTAGAATTGAATGGAGCTATCTCTACATAATAGAACGGCAACTCACCCAATCCCCACTCTTTACGCCAGAGTTCGACCATCGTTTTCAAGCGTTCAGCATACGTTTTATGTTTACCTACGTTTGATTCTCCCTGGTACCACAAAAATCCTTTAATAGTATAATTCTGCAAAGGTTTCAGCATACCGTTGTACATCAATGTCGGACTCAGATAATGCCACCAGTCGTGTCCGTCTTCCTTACGGATATCACGTTTCAAGTCAATATCGGGATATTGAGAAACAATCTCACGGGGAAACCATCCTTCTACCATCGAACCTCCCCAGCTACAGTTGATAATACCAATTGGAATATCCAGTACCTGATTCATCATCATCGCAAAGTTAAAGGCTGTCGCGCTGAATGCCGGAGCATTTTCCGGATTACTAACTTTCCAGCTTCCTTTACATTCGTCGACAGGTGCAATTGTCCGTTCTTTTCAACAGTAGCTACACGGATTCCTTTCCACTTTGATGAAGTAGCGATCGTTTCATTAGCTCCTGCTATCGGACAATTCCAGAAGCCTCTCAACGGCATCTCCATGTTCGACTGACCAGAACAGAACCATACTTCTCCTACCAGTACATTATTCAAAATGATTTCCTCACCATCGGAAATAGAAATGGTGTAAGCGTTGTAACTTGCCGTAGGAGTCTTAATCTTTGCAATCCACTTTCCGTCTGCACCGGCAGTAACCTTGTATGTTTCACGATTCCACGACGGACGGATTGTAACTTCGGCATTTGCATTGGCTTTTCCCCACAAACAGGCTTCCGTCTGTTGCTGCAAAACCATATTGTCACTCATAATATCAGGCAATGTAACTTTTGCCCATGCCCCAGCCTGCATCATCAGCAGACAGGCACTGATAATCCATTTTTTCATATCTTCAATATTTTAAAGTAATTCTTTCAGTTTACCATTTCATCAGTTTCTTAAGGAAGGCAGTCAGCTCTGAAGCCATCTTCTGATGCTGTCGCATGGAAGGATGGTAACTAGCACCTATCCCCAGCGAACCTGTTTGAGGCGACATATCAAAACGATATATCTCTTTATCTCCCTGACTGTTCATTTCACCCACTACGGTATCCATTGCTTTCTTTACATCATCCAATGGTTTTCCATTCATCATGGAACCTGTCAGCAATACCAGTTTAGCATGAGGATAGACAGCACGGAGCTTTTTCACAAAAACTGCGATATCCCTCAGTCAGCAGATTCATGTCATAATTGTCGAGACTTGTATCATTTGTTCCCAAATTAATACACACCACATCCGGTGTATAAAGCGTATGATCCCATAACTCTGTAGAGTCTGTAAAAAGGACCTGTTCGTACATGGCAGGCATACAGTCCTTACTGCCCGAACGAGGTGCACCGTAGTTACGGTATACACCGATTCCGGAACGGGCCACTACCAGATGCTGGGCTTTCAATGCTCTTGCCGTACGGGCTGCATATGTATAAAAATGATTTTCTGTTTCATAGGTAAACGGATCAGAAGGATTTTCTGATTCTACTCCATAACCGCAAGTAATGGAATTACCGATAAATTCAATTCGACGTTCAGGTAACACCGGAGCCTCGGCCAGTCTGCATCCTTTATCTAAATAAAAGCCCTTGAATGCTGGCTTCAGTTCATATCCTTCTATGGCATACATAATGCGAACACGGTGTGTTCCTTCCGGTAATCCTTCTGCTAACGTCTGGATCGAATCGTTTTCAGCGAAGTTAATCCGATAAGGCAATTCATCGTCAACTTCTACCATAAACGCTCCGCTTCCCGGTTTTGCTTTCATCTGTAAGGATGTTCCTTCAAAGTTTGCCAGTATACTGACTCCCGGATAAGTAAAACGGACAATATGAGGAATACTCCGGCTAATTCTTCCCATATAAACGATGCGTGAATCATCTGAGGATATAAATTCTTTATCACACTGACGGATTTCGGCTGAAACCGGAGAAGTAAATCCGGCTATGAATCCGTACAGCAATAAACCATACAAATAGTTTTTGTTTTTCATATATCATAGTATTTTCTGCAAATATAGCACATCTAACCCAAGAGCGTTTGATACTTTATTATCTAATATCTGTCAAATTTAAGATCTATTCACTCTGTTTCGGATTATTTGCTTACTGATATGGTACTTTTTTTTACCCTTTCTTATAACCATAAACTTCTCTTTTTCTATCCTTTTTCGAATGACAATGTTCGTCAGTAAGATCTACAACAAAAAACTTGTCAACTAACTAATATAAGCAAATAGGAAAAGATAAAATCTACGAGTTTGTACATAAGCCGTTGCAACGGTTAGAAATTCTGCAATGATTCGGTAATGAAAAATGTCAAGACTACAGTTTATAACATAAAAAAGTCTACAAATCAAAATGATTTGCAGACTTCTGCGGTGCGTACGGGACTCGAACCCGTGACCCCAATGCGTGACAGGCATGTATTCTAACCAACTGAACTAACGCACCATTATTTTTATTCTTAATTTTGCTATCTCTCTCGATTGCGGTTGCAAAGGTAGTACATTTTCCTTAATCTGCAATAGTTTGCTTGTAAATTCTTTATTTTTTCTCACCAACAGACATGCTTAAAAGCCTAAATATTGCACATTTTAGAGAATACTTGTTACAACCAGATGCATACAATGAACTTTTTGTCAGAAATATTAGGAAGTTCACAATATTTCGTTACTTTTGCAAAAATACAAATAAAATAAAAGAATGAATGTAGCTATCATAAAATACAATGCTGGCAATATATTTTCCGTAGATTATGCCTACGCCGTCTGGGAATAACTCCTGTCATAACAGCAGACAAGGAATTGCTGCTAAAGGCAGACAAGATTATTTTTCCTGGAGTAGGAGAAGCACGCAATACCATGCAATATTTACGGGATAATCAACTTGACAGACTTATAAAAGAACTGAAACAACCTGTATTGGGAATTTGTCTGGGCATGCAGCTGATGTGTAAACATTCGGAAGAAGGAAATGTAGACTGTCTGGGTATATTTGATGCTGAAGTAAAACGTTTCCAACCTCTAAAACATGAGGACAAAATTCCACACATGGGATGGAATACAATTTCACATACCAATAGTGATCTGTTCCGGGGGTTCAACCGCGAAGAATATGTCTACTTCGTACATAGTTACTACGTTCCTCTGAACGACTGCACGGCTGCTCAGACAGACTACATTCTGCCTTACAGTTCTGCATTGCATAAAGATAACTTTTATGCAACACAGTTTCATCCTGAGAAAAGTGGTAAAAACGGAGAAAGAATTCTCACAAATTTTCTCGAATTTATAAACATTGTTCTCCAACGATATAAATAATATTATGATAGAATTTATTCCTGCCATAGATATCATTGACGGAAAATGTGTACGTCTTTCACAAGGTAAGTATGACTCACAAAAGGTATATAACGAAAATCCGGTAGAAGTTGCCAAGGAATTCGAAGCTTACGGAATAAGCCGCTTGCATGTAGTCGATCTGGATGGAGCAGCTTCACATCATGTAGTAAATTATCGAGTTCTTGACAGAATTGCAAGTCAGACATCTTTGATAATCGATTTCGGAGGAGGTGTAAAAAGTGATGAAGATCTTGTCATTGCTTTCGACAACGGAGCTCAGATGGTTACATTGGGAAGCATAGCCGTAAAACAACCCGAATTATTTTGCCAGTGGTTAGAAAAATATGGTGAAGAGAAAATAATACTCGGAGCCGATGTAAAAGACAACAAGATAGCTATTAGCGGATGGAAGGAAGAGAGTACTCAAGAACTAATGCCGTTTCTTAAAAACTATATAGAAAAAGGTATCAACAAAGTGCTCTGTACTGACATTAGCCGCGATGGAATGCTGGAAGGTCCCTCTACTCCACTTTACAAAGATATTATGGCTGCCTTTCCCGATATACATCTGATAGCAAGCGGAGGCGTAAGCAATATTGATGATATTCTGAAGCTACACGAATCAGGTATACCTGCTGTAGTTGTAGGAAAGGCTTTGTACGAAGGTAAAATTTCACTGAGAGAGTTAAGCCGTTATCTTTAAATAAAATAGTACAATATATATGTTAGCAAAACGAATTATCCCATGTCTGGATATCAAAGACGGACAAACCGTAAAGGGAACGAATTTTGTAAATCTCCGACAAGCCGGTGATCCTGTAGAGCTAGGAAAGATATACAGCGAACAAGGGGCTGACGAACTGGTATATCTGGATATAACAGCCAGTCACGAAGGACGAAAAACCTTTACCGACCTGGTAAAACGTATTGCCGCACATATCAGCATACCTTTCACGGTGGGAGGAGGCATCCATGAATTAAGCGATGTAGATTGTCTGCTCAGCGCCGGAGCTGATAAAATCTCCATCAATTCTTCGGCTATCCGCAATCCACAGTTGATAGATGACATAGCCTCTCACTTTGGCTCTCAAGTATGCGTAGTAGCAATCGACGCCAAGCAAACAGCAGACGGTGGAAATGTTACCTGAACGGCGGCAGGAAAGAAACGGACCGGAATCTTTTGAATGGCTCGGGAAGCCAATGAACGCGGAGCAGGAGAAATATTGTTCACAAGTATGGACCATGATGGAGTAAAAAACGGTTACGCCAATGATGCCCTGTCCCAACTGAGCCAAATACTGACCATTCCCGTCATCGCTTCGGGAGGAGCAGGAAGCAAGGAGCACTTTAGAGATGCTTTTACTATCGGAAAAGCGGATGCAGCACTAGCCGCCAGCGTTTTTCATTTCGGTGAGATTCCTATTCCCGAATTAAAAGCATACCTTTGCAAAGAAGGAATCAACGTTAGAGTTTAACTTTAAAATATATAAAATATGGATTTAGATTTTGAGAAGATGAACGGACTTGTTCCTGCCATCATTCAAGATAATTATACCCAAAAGGTACTGATGCTGGGATTCATGAATGAAGAAGCATACAATAAAACAGTGGAAACTGGAAAAGTCACATTCTTTAGCCGCACCAAAAACAGATTATGGACAAAAGGTGAAGAAAGCGGTAATTTCCTGCATGTAGTTTCCATTGCGGCCGACTGCGACAATGACACGCTGCTGATAAAGGTAAATCCTGCAGGACCAGTTTGTCATACAGGAGCAGATACTTGTTGGGGTGAAAAGAACGAACAGGATATTATGTTCCTGAAAGAGTTGCAAGACTTCATCGACAAACGTCATGAAGAAATGCCTGAGAAATCTTATACGACAAGTCTTTTCAAATCGGGAGTCAACAAAATGGCTCAGAAAGTAGGCGAAGAAGCAGTAGAAACAATCATCGAAGCATGCAACGGAACAGACGAACGCCTGATTTATGAAGGAGCGACTTGCTTTATCACCTTATCGTACTGCTGACATCGAAAGGTTACCGCATTGAAGATTTAGCACGCGAATTAAAAGAACGCCACAGCGAAAACTGGAAGAAACATTGATTTTATGGAAGACCAACCACTCATAAGTTATAAAAAATGTAGATGTCAACCAGCAGGAGCTAGGCATACTGAACAATGTAAACTTTGAACTGAAAAAAAGGTGAGTTCGTCTACCTGATAGGAAAAGTGGGTACCGGTAAGTCGACTTTCCTGAAAACCATATACGGTGAACTGGATATATGCGAAGGAGAAGCAACTGTATTGGGTTACGATATGCGTACCATCAAGCAAAAAATATTGCCAGCCTGCGACGGAAACTGGGCATCGTATTTCAGGATTTCCAGCTTCTGACCGATCGTACTGTATACGATAATCTGGATTTCGTACTGCGTGCTACAGGCTGGAAGCAATTTTCAGAAAGAGAAAGTCGCATTGAAGAAGTATTACGTCTGGTAGGCATGGAAAACAAAGGCTACAAGATGCCAAATGAACTCTCAGGCGGCGAACAGCAGCGTATCGTCATAGCACGTGCAATATTGAACAAGCCTGAAATAATCCTGGCTGATGAACCTACCGGAAACCTGGATGTAGAGACAGGCAGAAACATCGTCAAATTGCTTCAGGAAATATGTACACAGGGTACGGCTATCATCATGACAACCCACAACCTGAACCTTTTAAGCGAGTTTCCAGGAAAAGTATACTGCTGCGGACAACATCAGTTGCGCGAAGCAAGTGAATACTAAAAAAGACAAATTGTTAGAGATTTTATTATCATTATTAAAAAGAACCATAAAATATTCGTATCTTTGCGCCCAAAAGAAAGAGTATTTTATAGAACAATTAAAATTCGAAACTAGAAATGAAAGTCTTAAAGTTTGGAGGAACATCAGTAGGCTCTGCACAGAGAATGAAAGATGTTGCCAAATTAATTACTGATGGCGAGCAGAAAATAGTAGTATTGTCTGCAATGTCGGGTACAACCAACACACTGGTTGAAATTTCGGATTATCTATACAAGAAAAATCCCGAAGGAGCAAACGAAGTAGTCAATAAGCTGGAAGCAAAATATAAACAGCATATTGATGAACTTTTCTCTACCGAAGAGTATAAACAGAAGACTCTGGAGTTCGTAAAATCGGTATTCGACTACATCCGATCTTTCACAAAGGATATATTTACACTGTTCGAAGAAAAAGTTATTCTTGCACAGGGAGAAATCATTTCTACCAACATGGTAACTAATTATCTCTGCGAACAAGGCGTGAAAGCGGTTTTGATTCCGGCTTTGGAATTTATGCGCACAGACAAAAACAGCGAACCCGACTTAAACTACATCCGCGAGAAATTGGCTTTACAGCTTGAAGCAAATCCTGGACAGGAAATATATATTACACAAGGATTTATCTGCCGCAATGCTTACGGAGAAATAGACAACTTGCAACGTGGAGGTAGTGATTATACTGCTTCTCTTATCGGTGCAGCTGTAAACGCTTCAGAAATCCAGATATGGACTGATATTGACGGAATGCACGATAATGATCCGCGCGTGGTAGACAAAACTTCTCCGGTACGTCAGCTTCACTTCGAAGAAGCTGCAGAACTGGCATACTTCGGAGCTAAGATTCTGCACCCGACTTGTGTGCAACCTGCCAAATATGCTAATATTCCGGTACGTCTGCTCAACACAATGGAACCAAGTGCACCGGGTACACTTATCTCAAACGAAACTGAAAAAGGTAAGATTAAAGCTGTTGCAGCAAAAGACAATATCACTGCTATTAAGATCAAGTCAAGCCGTATGTTACTGGCTCACGGTTTCTTGCGTAAAGTATTCGAGATTTTCGAAAGCTACCAGACACCCATCGATATGGTTTGTACCTCTGAAGTAGGTGTATCGATGTCTATTGACAATACCAAACATCTGAATGAAATCGTAAACGACCTGAAGAAATATGGTACTGTAACCGTAGACCATGACATGTGTATCGTTTGCGTTGTGGGAGATCTGGAATGGGAAAATATCGGATTTGAAGCAAAAGCTATCCAGGCAATGCGTAACATTCCTGTACGTATGATTTCGTTTGGAGGAAGCAATTACAACATTTCGTTCCTGATTCGAGAATCGGATAAGAAGACAGCACTGCAATCATTAAGCGACGTTTTATTTAATAATAAATAATCAAAGAAAACGGATGATACGGTTATACTTGAATCGCATCGTCCGTTTTTTTTACAACTTAATTCTTTACAGTATATGAAAGGAACATTTCCCATCAATAAATTCCGCGAACTGGAAACCCCGTTTTATTATTATGATGCAAACCTGCTGAGAGATACGTTAAACGTAATCCGTACAGAGGCTGCCAAATACAATAAGTTTTGTGTGCACTATGCAATTAAAGCTAATGCTAATCCAAAGGTGTTGAGCATTATCCGTGAGCATGGACTGGGAGCAGACTGTGTAAGTGGAGGTGAAATTGCAGCAGCAATCAAAGCAGGATTCCCAGCAAGCAAAATTGTGTATGCAGGAGTCGGAAAAACCGACCGTGAAATAAACCTGGGACTAGATCACGACATTTTCTGCTTTAATGTAGAGTCTGTTCCAGAACTGGAAGTAATCAACGAACTGGCAGCAGCAAAAGGAAAAATAGCCCGAGTAGCTTTCCGCATCAATCCGGATGTCGGTGCACATACCCATGCCAATATCACCACCGGACTTGCAGAGAACAAGTTTGGTATCAGCATGCAAGACATGGATAAGGTGATAGACCGTGCACTCGAAATGAACAATGTGAAGTTTGTAGGCTTGCACTTCCATATCGGTTCACAAATTCTGGATATGGGAGACTTTGTAGCTCTGTGTAATCGCATAAACGATTTGCAGGAAAAACTTTACGCACGCCAGATCATCGTAGAACATATCAATGTCGGTGGTGGACTTGGTATAGACTATGCTCATCCGAACCGCCAGCCTATCCCCGACTTTGCTGATTATTTTGCTACTTATCATAAACATCTGAAGCTGCGTCCGCAACAGACATTACACTTCGAATTAGGACGTTCTGTAGTAGGTCAGTGCGGAAGTCTTATCACTAAAGTTATCTACGTAAAACAGGGAACAAACAAACAGTTTGCTATTGTCGATGGAGGTATGACCGACCTTATCCGTCCGGCTCTCTACCAGGCTTACCATAAGATAGAGAACATTACTTCCGAAGAACCGAACGAAACTTATGATGTAGTAGGTCCTATCTGTGAATCATCTGATGTTTTCGGCAAAGCTATCGACCTGAACCGTGTGAAACGAGGCGATCTTATCGCACTCCGTTCTGCCGGAGCTTACGGTGAAATTATGGCTTCAGGCTATAACTGCCGCACATTGCCTCAGGGATACACTTCCGACGAATTGATTTAAGAAAACGGAAGGTAACTAAGAAAAAAGTTTATATTCTTTATAAAAAACTGCATACCAACCCAGGTATGCAGCGTTTTACCCCTTCATACGCTGACTGGTATGAAGGGGTAAAATTTTATACAGCCATAGAAAGACGTTTTTCGGGGCATAATATCAGAAATCCAACTACTTTTATTAATTTTGTAACCTAAAACGTATAAAAACAAAACATTTAAAAACGATATAGAAAAATGGAATTAGCAAGTAAGTACAATCCCGCTGATGTGGAAGGGAAATGGTACCAGTATTGGCTGGACAATAAACTTTTCAGTTCTAAACCCGACGGACGCCAACCGTATACCGTCGTGATTCCGCCGCCAAACGTAACCGGAGTGCTCCACATGGGACACATGCTTAACAATACCATTCAGGATATTCTGGTACGCCGCGCCCGTATGACTGGCAAAAATGCCTGCTGGGTTCCGGGAACAGACCACGCTTCTATTGCAACAGAAGCTAAAGTAGTAAACAAACTGGCTCAACAGGTATAAAGAAAACCGACCTTACCCGCGAAGAGTTCTTGAAACACGCATGGGCATGGACCGAAGAACACGGAGGCATTATCTTGAAGCAGCTCCGTAAACTGGGTGCTTCATGCGATTGGGACCGCACTGCTTTCACAATGGATGAAAAACGTAGCGAAAGTGTTATTAAAGTTTTCGCTGACTTATACAATAAAGGGTTGATTTACCGCGGTGTACGTATGGTAAACTGGGACCCGAAAGCTTTGACTGCCCTCAGCGATGAAGAAGTTATTTACAAAGAAGAACACAGTAAACTTTTCTATCTGCGCTACAAAGTAGAAGGCGATCCGGAAGGCAGATATGCAGTAGTAGCTACTACACGTCCTGAAACAATTATGGGTGATACTGCAATGTGTATCAATCCAAACGACCCGAAAAACCAGTGGCTGAAAGGTAAGAAAGTAATCGTTCCGTTGGTTGGACGTGTCATTCCGGTTATCGAAGATGACTATGTAGACATTGAGTTTGGTACCGGTTGTCTGAAAGTAACTCCGGCACACGATGTAAACGACTATATGCTGGGAGAAAAATACAACCTGCCTTCTATCGATATTTTCAACGACAACGGAACTATCAGCGAAGCTGCTGGTATGTACGTAGGCATGGATCGCTTTGATGTTCGTGAACAGATTGAAAAAGACCTGGCTGCTGCCGACTTGCTGGAAAAGGTAGAAGCTTACACCAATAAGGTAGGTTTCTCTGAACGCACCAACGTAGCTATCGAGCCGAAACTTTCTATGCAGTGGTTCCTGCGCATGCAGCACTTTGCAGACATGGCTTTGCTCCTGTAATGAACGACGAACTGAAGTTCTACCCTGCTAAATATAAAAATACATATCGCAACTGGTTGGAAAACATCAAAGACTGGTGTATCAGCCGTCAGTTGTGGTGGGGTCACCGTATTCCGGCTTATTACTTGCCAGAAGGTGGCTTTGTAGTAGCCGAAACTCCTGAAAAGGCTTTGGAACTGGCTAAAGAAAAAACCGGCAACCAAAATCTGAAAGTAGAAGACTTGCGTCAGGATGACGACTGTCTGGATACTTGGTTCTCTTCATGGTTGTGGCCTATCTCACTCTTCGACGGTATCAACAATCCGGGTAATGAAGAAATCAAATACTACTATCCTACTTCCGACCTGGTAACTGGTCCGGATATCATTTTCTTCTGGGTAGCACGTATGATTATGGCCGGCTATGAATACATGGGCGATATGCCGTTTAAGAATGTATATTTCACCGGTATCGTACGCGATAAGATTGGACGCAAGATGTCAAAATCATTGGGTAACTCACCCGATCCGCTGGATTTGATAGAGCAATATGGTGCTGACGGTGTACGTATGGGAATGATGCTTTCTGCACCTGCCGGAAACGATATCTTGTTCGACGATGCACTGTGTGAACAAGGACGTAACTTCAACAACAAGATATGGAATGCTTTCCGTCTGGTAAAAGGCTGGCAAGTCGCCGACATCGAACAGCCGGAATATGCTAAGCTGGCAACCGAATGGTTCGATAACCTGCTGGTTAAGGTTTCTGCCGAAATGGACGACTTGTTAGCAAATATCGTTTGAGCGAAGCGCTGATGCTGGTTTACAAACTGTTCTGGGATGAATTCTCAAGCTGGTATCTGGAAATGGTAAACCTGCATACGGTCAGCCTATCGACAAAAAGACATACGAATCTACATTACATTTCTTCGATGTTCTGTTGCGTCAGCTTCATCCGTTTATGCCATTCATCACAGAAGAATTGTGGCAGCATATCTACGATCGCAAACCGGGAGAAAGTATCATGGTTGCTCAGCTGGAAACTTTCTGCGGTCGTGACTTACAGGCAGCCAACGAACTTTGCAATGCATTCGATCAGCTGAAAGAATCATTTCAGGTATCCGCAACATCCGCTTGCAGAAAAACATTGCACAGAAAGAAGTACTCGAAATGCTCGTACTTGGAGAAAACACTCAGCTGATGGCATATGCAGAGGTTGTGAAGAAGATGGCAAACCTCTCTGCTGTAACTGTAGTAGAAAGTAAGCCAGAAGGTGCTGCTTCATTCATGGTAGGCACAACAGAATACTTCATACCGCTGGGTAATCTTATCGACGTAGAAGAAGAACTGAAGAAGCTGGAAGCAGACCTGAAGTATCAGGAAGGATTCTTACAGAGCGTATTGAAGAAACTGAACAATGAAAAATTTGTAAGCAAGGCACCGGCAAACGTTATTGAAATGGAACGTAAAAAACAAGCTGATGCTGAAACTAAGATTGCCGCATTGAAAGAAAGCATTGCTGCACTGAAAAAGTAAATTAAATACCCTCTATAATAAACTTGAAGCAGGAATACATCAAACCTGCTTCAAGTTTTTTTATTCCCATTCATTTCCTCAGATAAACTCCTTTCAGCATACTGCTATAAAATAAATTCCAGCCATAAACTCCTGTATAATCAGAATTTTGGATATATTTGTGAAAATGAATAACCCCAAACTTTTAAGCATGAAAG
>ENA-OQBJ01000501-OQBJ01000501.1-human-gut-metagenome-genome-assembly--contig:-NODE-501-length-20438-cov-2.510856_pt1 | contig 20438 bp, 25 predicted proteins | sample MGYA00242743_ERZ504545 | MGnify/ENA primary metagenome ERZ504545 (study PRJEB26092, sample SAMD00036252) | human gut metagenome | host: Homo sapiens | study: EMG produced TPA metagenomics assembly of...
AGTCTCACGTCTCGTAGTGGATTCGAGGTTTCCAATAGGCCAAGGAACGTAGCAAGAGCAGTCGGGAGAGTCATTCTTGGTGGAGCATAGTCACCGGGCATACCAATCGATGTGATGTCGTTGTCGTATAACCGTATGATGAACCATATCCGCTATATGTTGCAAGAGCGGTCAGTGGGGAAAAACTGAAAGTAAATATGAATGACTACATGTCCGTAAAGTTTCCGAAAGCCTTTCAGGCGGCGAAACGAATCTGTGAGGAGATGGAAAAGAGGCTGAAACTTCCGATGGAGGAGATCGAAATTGGATATCTCGCTATGCACATAGAACGGATTATGGACAGAGAAGAAGGAGAATAAAAGCATGAAAACATTTGAATATACCATTAAAGATGAACTGGGAATCCACGCAAGACCGGCAGGAATGCTGGTAAAGGAGGCAAAAAATTTTGCATCGGAATGCACCATCACAAAAGATGGAAAAACGAAAAAACTGACTCAGCTGATGATGCTGATGTCACTTGGCGTAAAGCAGGGAGATACCGTAACCGTTGCAGCAAACGGAGAGGACGAAGATGCAGCGATTGAGACGCTGAAAGCGTTTTTCGAAGCAAACCTGTAAAAAAGTACGCTCGGAGGATAAAAAATGCAGTATTTTCAGGGGAAATCCGTATATAAAGGAATTGTTATGGGACCGGTTGCGGTTCTGAAGAAAAATGATTACCAGGTTAAAAGAGCCCGGATTGAAGATCCGGAAGCAGAAGTAAAACGTGTGAAAGAAGCCGTGGAGGTTTCGAAAAAACAGCTTGGCAGACTGTATGACAAGGCAGTCCGGGAAGTTGGAGAGGCAAGTGCGGCGATCTTTGAAGTCCATCAGATGATGCTGGAGGATGAGGACTATCTGGAATCAATGGAGAACATGATCCGGACAGAACTGGTAAATGCAGAATATGCAGCGGCAGCAACCGGCGATAATTTTGCAGAGATGTTTGCAGCTATGGATGATGAATATATGAAGGCTCGTTCCGCAGATGTAAAAGATATTTCCGAACGTCTGGTCCGCAATTTAAGCGGCGAGGGAGATAACGACCTGAGTTCTATGGAACCATCTGTTATAGTGGCAGACGATTTAAGTCCGAGTGAAACTGTACAGATGGACAAAGAAAAAATACTTGCGTTTGTGACTGTGCATGGATCTACCAATTCTCATACTGCGATTCTTGCGCGAATGATGAATATTCCGGCATTAATCGGCGTCCCGATGGATTTAAACGGTCTGAAAACAGGCATGACGGCCGTTGTAGACGGTTTTTCAGGTCAGGTTATCTTTGAGCCGGAGGAGGATGTGCGGAAGGAAACCGAAAAAAGAATGCAGGAAGAAGCAGAAAAACAGAAGCTTCTTGAGGAGTTGAAAGGAAAAGAAAATATTACGCCGGATGGCCGTAAGATCAACATCTATGCAAATATCGGCAGTGTTGGTGACCTTGGCTATGTGATGGAAAATGATGCCGGCGGAATCGGACTTTTCCGAAGTGAATTTCTCTATCTTGGAAGAAATGATTTCCCAACGGAGGAAGAACAGTTTCAGGCATATAAACAGGCCGTGCAGACCATGGCAGGCAAAAAAGTGATTATCCGTACGCTGGATATCGGGGCAGATAAGCAGGTAGAATACTTTAATCTTGGAAAAGAAGAAAATCCAGCGCTTGGGTACCGTGCAATCCGGATTTGTCTGAAACAGCCGGAAATTTTTTAAAGCGCAGCTTCGCGCATTGTTCCGCGCAGCCGTTTACGGAAACCTTTCTGTCATGTATCCGATGATCACATCAACAGAAGAGGTAGAAAAATCTACGCAATTGTTGCAGAGGTAGAGGAAGAGCTGAAAGCACAGGAAGTGCAGTATAAAATTCCGGAGCAGGGCATTATGATCGAGACACCGGCAGCCGTGATGATCAGCGACCGTCTGGCGGAAATGGTGGATTTCTTCAGCATCGGAACGAATGACCTGACGCAGTATACCCTGGCGATTGACCGTCAGAATGAGCAGCTGGATGATTTCTACAATCCACACCATGAAGCCGTTCTTCGGATGATTCGCATGGTGGTGGAAAATGCACACAAATGCGGAAAATGGGCAGGAATCTGCGGGGAGCTCGGTGCAGATCTGACATTGACGGAGCAGTTTGTACGAATGGGAGTGGATGAGCTTTCTGTTGCTCCGTCCATGATTCTGAAGCTGCGGAAGATTGTCCGTGAGATGAAAGCAGAAGAGTAGAAGAAAAGATACAGCAGATAAGAAAACTCTCTGTTTTGGAGAGTTTTCTTATCTGTTCACAAATAACAGAAGATACAGCCGAAAAATCAGAAAAAAAGAAAGGATGTTTGGGACAACAGTAAGAAAATGTCTCAAATCCTTTTATTTCCTCTTGACGAATGGCGTATTTTGCGATAGTGTATCAGAGTAGCAAAAAACAAAATCAAAAATTCAGTTGCTTTTCTCTTATTCAGAGTGGTGGAGATACATAGGATCTGTGAAACCACGGCAACCCCCAGACAGAATAGTCTGTACGGGAAGGTGCCAGCCTGAGCGAAATTTTCGAACAATAAGGGGATTTGAACATTACTATTCAGGTCCGCTAAAAATTGCGGATCTTTTTTTACGAAAAAATGTTCAGGGAAAGCCAAAGCCCACGAACGAAAAGCAAAAGAGAAGAGAAGAAAAAAAGGAGAAAAAGAATGGAAAAAAGACTGTTTACTTCTGAGTCTGTAACCGAAGGACATCCGGACAAAATCTGTGATGCCATTTCTGACGCGATTCTGGATGCGCTGCTTGAGCAGGATCCGATGAGCCGTGTAGCTTGCGAAACCTGTACTACAACAGGATACGTTATGGTAATGGGTGAGATTACATCCAACGCACACATTGATTTCCAGCAGGTTGTACGTGATACCGTTCGCGAAATCGGCTACGACCGTGCAAAATACGGATTTGACGCAGATACCTGCGCTGTTGTAACTGCAATTGACAAACAGTCCACCGATATCGCTATGGGTGTAGACAAAGCGCTCGAAGCAAAAGAGAACAATATGAGCGATGAGGAGATCGATGCCATTGGAGCAGGAGATCAGGGAATGATGTTCGGATTCGCAACCAACGAGACCGAAGAGTACATGCCATACCCGATCTACATGGCACACAAACTGGCTCGCCAGCTGACCAAAGTCCGCAAAGACGGTACTTTAACATACCTGCGTCCGGACGGAAAAACACAGGTAACCGTAGAGTACGATGAGAACGGCAAACCGTTCCGTCTTGATGCGGTTGTTCTTTCCACTCAGCATGATCCGGAAGTATCCCAGGAGCAGATTCATGAGGATATCAAAAAATACGTATTCGACGAAATCATTCCGGCAGACATGGTAGATGAGCACACCAAGTTCTTCATCAACCCGACCGGCCGTTTTGTAATCGGCGGACCTCACGGAGATTCCGGCCTCACCGGACGTAAGATCATCGTAGACACCTACGGCGGATACGCTCGTCACGGCGGCGGAGCTTTCTCCGGAAAAGACTGTACAAAGGTAGACCGTTCTGCAGCTTATGCAGCACGTTACGTAGCAAAGAACATCGTAGCAGCAGGTCTTGCTGATAAATGCGAGGTTCAGCTTTCCTACGCAATCGGTGTCGCTCATCCGACCTCTATCATGATCGACAGCTACGGCACAGGAAAACTGTCCGACAACAAACTGACCGATATCGTTCGCGAGAACTTTGATCTTCGCCCGGCTGGAATCATCAAAATGCTGGATCTGCGCCGTCCGATCTACAAACAGACTTCCGCTTACGGCCACTTCGGAAGAAACGATCTGGATCTGCCGTGGGAGAAACTGGACAAGGTAGAAGACCTGAAAAAATACCTTTAAAACACGGTTGTTCGTACGAACCTTGTGTTTATAGAAAGTTTAGAAAGATTCATCTAAGTTAATGAAAAATCCTCAGGCGTTGTGCTATAATAAATTTAGACTGCGTACTGAGGATTTTTTTTCTGCCTGCGGGCGCGGAAAATCGGAAATATGATGTTGGAAAACAGGTGAATTTATAATTGGAAAAAAGAAAAAAGCAAATGAATTACGGACGAGAGTCATCATTTCTTTTTTCATCATCATACTGGTTCCGATTGTGATGTGCGCCTTAACGTTTTACTTTTTTGTAGGGTATAAGACGAAGAGCATTGGTGAAAAATATGGTCTCGCAAACGCAACGTATCGAACCATTTCGAACAATACGCTGCTTTTGAATGCGATGACAGCAGAAGAGTACGACGAGGTGGAGAAGACCGCAAAATCGGATACCTCGAGGCTGGAAGAAACGGATTATCTCGCCATTCTGAATGCGAGACTGAAGAAAAAACAGTCGTTTATTGCGGTGTGTGAAAACGGAACCATCATTTACAACGGATCGGCAGAGCTGTCGTCGGAGGAACTGGAAAATGAGCTGCCGAAATACGGCGATCCAGGCGCCAATTCCCAAGGCGGTGTTTATTTCCGAAATGAAAAACAGTGGATGGTCAAACAGGTGGACTATGAGAACGTGGACGGAAAAGAATGCAGTGCGTTTATCGTAACCAAGACAGATCAGATTGCGCCGCAGATTACGGGTATGGCAAGAGAACTTGCTGTTGTGACGGTTCTGATTCTGGTGTTCACCAGCCTTGGCCTGAGCCTTTGGATTTACCGCGGTGTGATCGGCCCGCTCGGACAGCTGAAGAAGGCGACGCAGAACATCAAAGACGGAAATCTTGACTTTACCGTGGAGCCGTGTGGTGTGGCAGAGATCAATGATCTCTGCGAGGACTTCGAGGAGATGCGCATCCGGCTGAAAGAGACGGCGGAGGAAAAGGTTGAGTTCGACAAAGAGAATAAAGAGCTGATCAGCAACATTTCGCATGACCTGAAAACGCCGATTACCGCGGTCAAAGGATATGTGGAGGGCATCATGGACGGTGTGGCGAATACGCCGGAGAAGATGGACCGTTACATCCGCACGATTTACAATAAGGCAAATGAGATGGATCGTCTGATTAATGAGCTGACATTTTATTCCAAGATTGACACGAACCGTATTCCGTATACGTTTTCAAAAATCCACATCGCAGATTACTTTGATGACTGCGTGGAGGAGCTGAATCTGGAACTTGACGCGCAGCATGTGGATCTGACATACTTTAACTATCTCGAGGACGACCCGGTCGTCATTGCGGATGCGGAGCAGATCAAGCGTGTCATCAATAATATTGTAAGCAATTCCATCAAATATATGGACAAGAGCCATAAGGTCATCAACATCCGTCTGCGCGATGTCGGAGATTTTGTGCAGGTGGAGATTGAGGATAACGGAAAGGGAATTGCGACGAAGGATCTGACGAAGATTTTCGATCGCTTTTATCGCACCGATGCGTCCCGCAACAGCACGAGGGGCGGCAGCGGAATTGGCCTTTCGATTGTGAAGAAAATTCTCGAAGACCACGGCGGAAAAGTGTGGGCCACCAGCAAAGAAGGGGTGGGCACCACGATGTACTTTGTATTAAGAAAATATCAGGAGGTACCTGTTTCATGAGTAAAATACTGATTGTTGAGGATGAGGAATCCATTGCAGATCTGGAGAAAGATTATCTGGAGCTTTCGGGCTTTGAGGTGGAGATTGAAAACCAGGGAGACACCGGTCTTGTACGGGCGATCAAGGAGGATTTTGATCTGCTGATCCTGGATCTGATGCTGCCGGAGGTGGATGGCTTTGAGATCTGCCGCGAAGTGCGTGAAAAGAAGGATATTCCGATTATCATGGTTTCTGCAAAAAAAGATGATATTGATAAAATCCGCGGACTGGGCCTTGGTGCGGATGACTATATGACAAAGCCGTTTTCCCCAAGTGAGCTGGTTGCGCGCGTGAAAGCACATCTGGCACGGTACGAACGTCTGGTCGGAAGCGGCAAGAAGGAAAATGATATCGTGGAGATCCGCGGCATCAAGATTGACAAGACGGCACGCCGCGTGTGGGTGAATGGCGAGGAGAAGCAGTTTACGACAAAAGAATTCGATTTGCTGACCTTCCTTGCGGAGAATCCGAACCGCGTCTTTACAAAAGAGGAGCTGTTCCGGGAGATCTGGGATATGGAGTCGATCGGAGATATTGCGACGGTTACGGTGCATATCAAGAAGATCCGTGAAAAGATTGAGTTTAATACGGCAAAGCCGCAGTATATCGAGACGATCTGGGGCGTGGGATACCGGTTTAAAGCATAAAAAATTTTGCGTTTCGGGGAGATTGAAAATGGGAAAAATTTACTATCTGATGGGAAAGAGTGCTTCGGGGAAGGATCATATTTATGAGCATCTGCTCAAAGAGACATCGTTCGATCTGAAACCGCTGGTGCTGTACACAACACGGCCGATTCGGAGCGGAGAGCAGGACGGAAGAGAGTATTTCTTTGTGGATGAAGCACGGCTTTCCAGGCTGCGGGAGGCTGGAAAGATTATCGAGGAGCGCATGTATCCGAGCGTGATGGGACCGTGGTATTATTTTACGGCGGACGATGGGCAGATTGACCTCGAAAAACAGGATTATCTTGGGATTGGAACGCTGGAATCCTACGTGAAATTAAAGGACTATTTTGGGGAGCAGGCCCTGGTACCTCTGTATGTGGAAGTGGATGATGGACTGCGCCTGTCCCGTGCGCTGGAACGCGAGAGAGGACAGAAAGAGCCAAAATACGCCGAAATGTGCCGCAGATTCCTGGCAGACTGCGAAGATTTTTCCGAGGAAAATATAGCAAAAGCAGGAATTGTACGCCGTTTTTCGAATAATACAACGCCAGAAGCCTGTTTTTCCGAAATTCAGAATTTTGTGGAACAACAGAAAAAGATATGATATAATGAGCGTTAGTGAGAGGAATGTGCTTGCACATTCAGCGAACGGCGAATGGCGATCATGATAGCTGCGAAAGCAGCGTCAAGCACCGAAGGTGCGAATCATGATATACTAAGAGCAGTGAAAAAAATTCAGGGGGTGATTTTATGCAGGGTTTTCAGAAGGTTGTAGGACATCAGGAAATCATAACGCATTTACAGAATGCCATTTCGATGAATAAAGTATCTCATGCTTATCTTTTTGGCGGAGAGAGTGGATCGGGAAAGAAAATGATGGCTTCACTGTTTGCGATGACGCTTCAGTGCGAGAAGCACGGGGTCGAGCCCTGTATGGAATGCCCGTCCTGTAAAAAGGCACAGAGCCAGAATCATCCGGATATCATTTATGTGAAGCATGAAAAGCCGAACACCATCAGCATCGATGAAATCCGCGGGCAGCTCATTAACGATGTGATGATCAAGCCGTACAGCAGTCCGTACAAGATTTATATCATCGACGAGGCGCAGAAGCTGACACTTCAGGCGCAGAACGCGCTGCTGAAGACGATCGAGGAGCCGCCGGCTACGCAGTTGTCATGCTTCTGGCAGACAACCCGGATGCGCTGCTTCCGACGATTTCGTCACGCTGCGTGCAGTTAAATTTAAAACCAGTGGGAGACCAGCTTGTGAAAGATTATCTGATGAACGAAATGCATGTGCCGGATTACCAGGCAGAGGTTGATGCGTCCCTGGCGCAGGGAAATATCGGAAAAGCAGAGCGGATTGCCCGTTCTCCGGAATACGAGGAGACGCTGGAAAATGCACTCCGCATGGCAAAGTACGCCGACAGTATGCCGCTGTATGAAATCGTGGAGACGATCAAAAAACTGACGGCCGAAAAAGACAATATTGATGATTATTTCGATATCTTTTCTTTATGGTTCCGCGATGTTCTGCTCTTTAAGGCGACAAAAGAGGTCGATTCCCTTGTGTTCAAGCAGGAGCTGAATGGAATCCGTGAGAGAGCAAATAAGAGCTCATACGAAGGCCTGGAGAAGATTATAGAGGCGATTCAGAAGGCGAGAGCCGCCTGAACGCGAATGTTAATTTTGATTTAACCATGGAGCTTATGTTCCTGACAATGAAGGAAAACTGATAACATGATAACAATTATAGGAGTACGTTTTCGAAACGTAGGAAAAGTATATTATTTCTCGCCGAGAGAGCTGGACATCTGCGTGGGCGACCACGTTATCGTTGAGACGGCGCGCGGCGTAGAGTATGGTTTCGTTGTGCTGGGGCCAAAAGAAGTTGACGATTCCAAGGTGATCCAGCCGTTGAAAGAAGTCATCCGCATTGCAACGCCGAAGGATGATGCGCGGGAGGAGAGCAACCGCAAGAAAGAAAAAGAAGCGTTTGAAATCTGCCAGAAGAAGATCCGGGCGCACAACCTGGAGATGAAGCTGATCGATGCAGAGTATACGTTTGACAATAACAAGATGCTGTTTTTACTTTACCGCCGACGGAAGAATTGATTTCCGTGAGCTGGTAAAGGATCTGGCGGCTGTCTTTAAGACGAGAATCGAGCTTCGCCAGATCGGTGTCCGCGATGAGACAAAGATCCTCGGCGGAATCGGCATCTGCGGCAGACCGCTTTGCTGCCATACGTATCTGTCCGAGTTTGCACCGGTTTCGATCAAGATGGCAAAAGAGCAGAACCTGTCCCTGAACCCGACGAAGATTTCGGGTGTCTGCGGACGACTGATGTGTTGCCTGAAAAACGAGCAGGAAACCTATGAATACCTGAACCGCAAGCTGCCGGGTGTCGGCGATATCGTAACGCTGCCGGACGGCATGAAAGGTGAGGTTTCCGGTGTGAATGTGCTTCGTCAGCTCGTAAAAGTGCTGGTGGATGTGAACGATGAGAAGGAAATGCGGGAGTGCCCGGTGGAAGAGCTCAAGTTCAAGCCGAAGCATAAGAAGGAAAAAGGCAAAGAGAAGAAAAAAGACAGAAACAGCTCCGGGGAGCAGGCTTCTTCGGAAGAGGCAAAACAGCCGGAATAAGATTGATTTGGAATGCATTTTGAAAAAAGTAAGCGCCGGGTAAAACTGACGCTTCTTTTTGTGTGATGCGGCGCTGGGCGGTCAGCAGGAGGAGGGATTTTCATTGGATAGAAAAGAAGAATTTTTGAAGCCGGGTGAGCGGCTCGATGATCTGCAGAACGGTTACTGGATGATACAAAATCCATCCTTTTCTGCTATGGCATTGACGCGGTGCTGCTGGCGTCCTACGCGAAGGTGAAGCGCGGGGAGCGGGCGATGGATTTCTGCACGGGATCGGGAATTGTGCCGATTCTGCTGAAGGCGAAGACAAACGGAGAGCATTTTTCCGGGCTGGAAATTCAGGAGTACAGTGCCGAGATGGCACAGCGGAGTGTGCGGTACAATCATCTGGAAAATGATGTTGAGATTTTCCAGGGAGATGTGAAGACGGCATCGCAGCAGTTTGGAAAAGAAGTGTTTGATGTGGTAACGTGCAATCCGCCGTACATGACGGGGCAGCACGGGCTGACGAATGCGCTTGAGGCGAAGACGATTGCGCGGCATGAGGTGCTGTGCTCGTTTGATGATATTGCGAAAGAGGCATCGGCGGTTTTAAAGACGAAAGGACGGTTCTATCTGGTGCACCGGCCGTTCCGGCTGGCGGAGATTTTTTCGACGCTGAAAAAATATCATCTGGAACCAAAAAAGGATGCAGCTCGTTTATCCGTTTGTGGACAAGGAGCCGAACATGGTGCTGATCGAGGCGATGAAAGGCGGGAATCCGAGAATTACCGTGGAGAAACCGCTGATTGTGTATGAGACGCCGGGCGTGTATACAAAGGACATCCGGGAATTATATGGAGACGGGAGATAAGAACATGGCAGGAAAATTATATTTGTGTGCAACACCAATTGGAAATCTGGAGGACATGACCTTCCGTGCAATCCGCATTCTGCAGGAGGTCGATTTGATCGCGGCGGAGGATACGAGAAACAGCATTAAGCTGCTGAACCATTTTGAGATTCATACGCCGATGACGAGTTATCACGAATACAACAAATACGACAAGGGCCGCGAGCTGGTGCAGAAGCTGCTGGCGGGAACAAATATCGCGCTGATCACGGATGCCGGAACACCGGGAATTTCTGATCCGGGTGAGGAGCTGGTGAAGATGGCGTACGAGGCAGGCATCGAAGTGACAAGCCTGCCGGGCGCATGCGCGTGTGTGACGGCACTGACACTGTCGGGACTTTCAACGAGAAGATTTGTCTTCGAAGCATTTCTTCCGCCGGATAAAAAAGAACATAAACTGGCGCTGGAACGGCTGAAAAACGAGACGCGGACGATGATCGTGTACGAGGCGCCGCATCATCTGCTGAAGACACTGCGGGAACTGCTGGAGACGCTTGGCAACCGGCGGCTGACACTCTGCCGGGAACTGACCAAGAAACACGAGACGGCATGGCAGACCACGATTGAAGATGCCATCACTCGCTACGAACAGGAAGATCCGAAAGGCGAATGCGTTCTTGTCATCGAGGGCAGAAGCCAGAAAGAAATCGAGGACGAGGCGAAGGCGGCGTTTGAGGAGATTTCGATCGAAGAACATATGAAACGGTATGAAGATCAGGGGATTGCAAGAAAAGAAGCGATGAAACTCGTGGCGAAGGATCGCGGGGTGACGAAGAGGGATATTTATCAGTATCTGCTGGGAAAAGAATCATACAATGATTTTTGATCAGGCCATAGCCCAGTCTTGCGGCTTTTGCCTGCAGGGTGGGGTACAAGTCTTCTCCGCCGAAGGACTGGAAAGGCGTTTCGAGAGCGGAGTCCAGCAGATTGTAATCTCTGACTCCGTCGCTTCCGCCAGTTTGCTGAATCAACTGAGTATGCAGCATGAGAATCTGCTTTTTACTCAGTCTTTTCATTTAGCAAGTACCTCGTATGCTTCTTTGTTTTGTTCCATCAGGCGTTTTGAGATGCTTAACACATCCTCTTCGGATGCAGTGGTTTCCTGCTCGGCTTTGCTGAAGTCGATGACAAGATATCTTGGAATGTTATTTTTCAGAATCACAGCAGAACCGTATTCGTCTACCAGGCGGGCGACTTTGGAAAAATTCTGGTTTGCTTCGGAAATGGAAATTAAGGTTTTTGTGTCGATAGTCATTTTGGGTACCTCCTTAAGACTTTTTTCTATAGTATATATAAATCTTAGGATAAATACAACCTAATTTGCCGTGTTATTTTTTGTTGCTTGCCGCAACGCCAGTTTTATCGTATGATAGGCCCATCAAATACGAGGAGGACACAGTTATGCTGAGTGATAACATCAAAATACTGCGAAAGAAAAAAGGATATTCCCAGGAAACGCTGGCGGAGCAGCTGCATGTGGTGCGGCAGACGATTTCGAAATGGGAGAAAGGGATTTCGGTTCCGGATGCGGTGATGCTGGATCGGATGGCGGAGCTGTTTGAGGTGCCGGTGAGTGTGCTGCTGGGCGGCGGGCTGGAAGTAGAGGAGGAGCAGCTTCGGAACTGAATGAGATTGCACAGCAGCTTGCGGTCTTAAATGATCAGCTGGTGCAGCAGGCAGTGCGGAGACGGAAAGTGATCCGGTATGCGTTTGTTGGTGTGTTTGCGGCGATCTTTGTTCTGATTGGAGCGGCGATCGGACTTCGGGTGTACACGGAATCACAGCTGCGGGATGAAGCGTCGCTTTGCACGGTTCGTTATGAATGCACGCTCGACGGGGAATCATATGTATATGAAGCTTCCTATAACAGTCAGTATCAGATCTTGTACGAGGGCGGCGATGCCTGGATTTCGAATCATGTGCAGCCGGAGCAGTACGAGGATGTGAATGTGCTGTCGGCGCAGATGCAGGATTACTTCGAAGAAAAAGGCGGAACATGCACGATCATTGACGAAAATCTGTAAAAGTTTTGTATTATTGTATTTTTTTATGGTTTTGGGTATTTTATCTGCCCGGTAATTCCTCTCTTCTGATATAATGGTAACAATGCATTATATCAGAGGGAGGAATTTTCTTTATGTCACAGACACAAACCCGGCGGAGTTCTCAGGTTGATCTGCTTCATGGCTCGATCCTGAAATCTCTGCTGCTTTTTGCCCTGCCGATTATGGCGTCCCGCGTGTTTCAGCAGATTTACAACACGATGGATACGCTGATCGTCGGCTATACACTCGGCGACTCGTCGATTGCGGCGATGGGTGCCTGCTCGTCGATTTATGAGATGATGACCGGATTTACCTTCGGCGTCGGAAACGGTCTTGCAATCGTCACGGCGCGCTGCTTTGGACGGCAGGAGACAGACCGGATGAAAAAATCGGTTGCATCCTGTATCGTCATCGGCGTTGCCGTTACGCTGGTTGTCACGATTCTGGCAACGATCTTCATGCATCCGCTGCTGCGCCTGCTGAAAACACCGGCGAAGATTCTTGAGGAATCCTACAGTTACATTTCGATTCTCTCGATTTTCCTGTTCGTCATGTTCGCCTACAACCTGTGCTCCGGTCTGCTGCGGGCGATCGGAAACAGCTTCATGCCGCTCGTGTTCCTGATCTTTTCATCGCTGGTAAACATCGTGCTCGATCTGCTGTTTATCCGCACCTTTGGCATGGGCGTCCGCGGTGCCGCGATTGCAACCGTCATTGCACAGGGGATTTCCGTGGTGCTCTGCCTGATTTATATTGTTACGAAAGCGAAAATTCTGTTGCCGGAAAAACGCCACTTTGAGCCGGACGCGGACTGTACGCGGATCTGCTGGCACAGGGATTTTCAATGGGATTCATGAGCAGCATCATTTACGTTGGTTCGATCGTTCTGCAGCCGGGCATCAACAGTCTTGGATATGAAACAATTGCGGGACATACCGCTGCGAGAAAGCTGTTTTCGTTCTCCATGATGCCGCTTTCTTCGATGGCGCAGGCCGTCAACACCTACGTTGCACAGAATCGCGGTGCGGATAACCGGGAGCGCGTACACAAAGGCATCCGCTATGCTACTTATTCTGCTTCAGCGTTACCATCGCTTTGATTATCTGTGTCACACCGTTTGCGCCAACCCTGGTACACCTGATCTCCGGCTCCTCCGACCCGACCGTCCTCGGAAACGGCGCCCGCTACCTCCGCGTAGCCATCCCGTTCTTCTTCGCACTCGGCCTCGTCAACTGCAGCCGCTTGGCGCTTCAGGCATTGGGAGAAAAAATTCTGCCGCTGCTGTCGAGCTTTATTGAGCTTTTTGGAAAGATTATCTTCGCAATGGTATTCATCCCGCGTTACCATTACAGCGCCGTAATCTGGTGCGAACCGATTATCTGGTGCTTCATGGCTGCGGAGCTTGTGATTTCACTGTATCGAAATCCTTATATGAGAAAAGGGAAAGCGGGAAATTGATTTTTAAATGAAAAAGTGCCGGGCAATACACGAAGAAATATATAGTCTATTTTGTTCACTGGATAGGGTATAACAGGATCCTGTTCGAATCATGGAAAATATAAAGTCAGCATATTTTTATAAAGATCTTTTTTAGTCAGGTGATGCAATGAACGTTCTATGGAGTTCCATGCTGCTTCTCGGCATCGTATACGGCGCGATACAGGGGCGGATGCCGGAGGTGACGGATGGGGTGATTCGGGCTTCGCGGGAGGCGGTGGTGCTGGCGGTTTCGCTGGGTTGGGGTGACAGGGTTCTGGGCGGGGCTGATGGAGATTGCGAAGAAGGCGGGAGTGATTGACGGGCTGGTGAAAAGGATGGGGCCGGTGCTGCGGTTTTTGTTTCCGAGAGTGCCGGAAGAGCATCCTGCAATGCGGGCGGCGGGGATGAATATGATCTGTAATGTGTTTGGGCTTGGCGCGGCTGCGACGCCGCCGGGGCTTGCGGCGATGGAGCGGTTTGAGGAGCTGGAGGAGGAGCGGCGGAAAACGAAAAACCCGGCCGCAGTTCCAGAAGGAACCGCGAACCGGGAAATGTGTACGTTTTTGATTTTGAATATTTCATCCCTGCAGCTCATCCCCGTCAACATCATCGCGTACCGCAGTCAGTACGGCAGTGTCCATCCGACGGCAATTGTCGGACCGGCGCTTGCGGCGACAGCGGCGAGTACGATTGCGGCGGTGGTGTTCTGCAAAGTGATGGAAAGGATGGGGCGATGATTATTCAGCAGGTGCCGTTTACAAAGACATCGGTCTCGCTTCCGTCTTCGTGGATACCCACGATGTGCAGGTCATCCGATCCAACCATAAAGTCAACGTGGATCAGGGAATCATTGACACCTTTTGCGAGGATTTCTTCATCACTCATATCCATAAATCCGTCCAGAACCTCAGAGAATCCGGCACCGGCGGCAACATGACAGCATGCGTTCTCATCGAACAGTGTGTTGAAGAACATCAGACCGGACTGGTTGATCGGGGACTCCTTCGGAACGAGTGCAACCTCGCCGAGCATCGAAGCGCCGTCATCCATGGCGAACATTTTTTTCAGAACTTCCTCGCCCTGCTCTGCGTGGCAGTCAACGACTCTTCCGTCTTTAAAATCAACAGTAAAGTTGTTGATAACCTGTCCGGACCAGCTGAGCGGTTTGGTGGAAACAAGGCGGCCTTCGCATTTGCCGCGCATCGGGCTGGTGAAAACTTCCTCGGTCGGCATATTCGGAACGAAGAAGACCTTGTTCAGATGATTGATATCGCCGGCGCCGCTCCATTTTGCGCCCGGGATCAGCTCAACGGTGAAATCAGTTCCATTTTTGCTGGTGTAATGCAGTTTATGGAACGCCTGCTCGGTCATCCATTTTGCCTTGCTGATCATACGGTTGCTGTGTGCCTGCCAGATCTTTTCGATATCTTCGCCTTCTTTTAAGTACAGGCAGTCGAAAATGGCATTCCACAGTTTCTCAACTGCAACATCCTCCGGCTCGCCCGGGAATACTTTTGCAGCCCATGCCGGTGATGGAGCGGCAACGATCAGCCACTGATGTTTTCCGTCGATCTGGTCGCGGTATTTTTTCGTTACTTTTGCGCGCATCTGGCGAACGGTGGAGAGCAGGTCAGCGGAGATGCCGGCAAGCTCGTCCGGATCGGAGGAGTCGATGAAAATGCGGACCGGCAGATCCACGGTCATCTGTTTGAGGCGCTCTTCTTCCCAGGTCTGAACGGTGCCGAGAGTTTCTGCGGATGCATACTGATAATTCAGTTTGTTGATCGGACCGCACTCCCAGATCACTTCAACATAGCTGGCACCGGCCTTGTAGCACTCTTCGGTAACCATGGTAGCAAGCTGAACCTGGTCAACGCCGGTCTGCAGGCGGACACGCTGTCCTTTCTGTACATTTGCGCCGATTTTTACGATCAGCTCTGCGTATTCTCTTAATTTTGCTTCATTCATGATAAAAATCTTCCTTTTTGTAAAGTTTAAAATTGAAATGGATCGTTAAACGCTCCATAATAGGAAACCGGCTCGCCCGCCGAAAGCAGGTGATGGACATCGCCTACGGTCTGGCAGCGGAAGTACACCTCGCCCGGTTTGCGCTCCTCGGTTCCGACGATCGTGACGGAAGTCGGCGCCAGGAACATGCCCTGCCAGAGCTGCACCGGTGTCATGTTCAGCAGGTGGGACAGCGCCACACACGTAACGCCGAGATGGCAGAAGCAGACAATGACAGCTTCGCGGTTCGTTTCATCCGAAGCGTGATAGCGGTAACCGTCGCGTACATAACCGTAGCGCGCAAGCAGTGCATCGAGTCCGTCGGTCACAAAATGATAATTCTCGTCCATGTTTCCGGTCTGCATGATCGGATTTTTCGTCCAGAGATTATTGTCATAGAGATCCCGGTTTGCATCGAGCACATCCGGAAGAAAATCCCACGGAATCCGGCGCTTTCCGGTCTCCGGATCAAGGACAGGCGCATCAAACTCCCGCAGCCACGGAAGAATTTCGGCCTCGCGGCCCGCATTTTTCAACGTAAAAGAAGCCGTATCCTTCGCACGTCCGAGCGGCGAGCAGTAAAAATCGGTGACGTTCCATTTCACCGTCCGCTTCGAAAGTAGCTCAGCCTCACGCCAGCCTTTTTCAGTCAGAGAATCAATCTCATAATTCGGTTCGCCGTGGCGGATAAAAATAAGTTTCATAAGAATTCCTTTCTTCGTATACCACAAATCGTTTGGTTTATGCATCGAAAAGTCAATTTCAGTTCCGAAAAATTAGTGATGAAGCATAAAATATTCGGAATTGCTATAGGTTAGTGTATCACAAATTGTCAAATTTGTGTGAGTTTCTACGGAAAAAGATGCGACAAATTGGAAGAGTGTTTTGGAAAGATGGGACTGGTAGAAAAACAAGTTTGCTCAATAAATCAATCGTTTAAGCCAGTTTGGCATAATGGATAAAAATTATACGCGGATATTTCCGTTTTTCATTTCACTCATCTGTTTATTTTTCAGCATCCATGGAACGGTTATGTTTCCTGGACCCCAAATTTGTTTTTTGGGATGCAGAAATCCCAGCGTAGCGGAAAACAGAATCCACAGGAGAAACCATAAAATACTCTGATAAACACCACTCTGGACACCGGATTCCAGAAGAACACTGCCAAGAAGGGAATCGGCCGCACTGCTGGAAACAATGAGTGGAATGCTGGCATGATCCATGTAGGGGAGAGAAAGCAGTCCGCCGATGAGTAAACCAATGAGACTCAAGAAAATGACTCTGAGAAAACCAAAAAGCGTATTAAAATGGTTCATATAGCGGACAGAAAGCAGATCTCTTGTGGAATAGGAAGTTGCAGCAGTTTTCATTGCTTCAGCAAGATCGGAGGCCTGCTTCACAGGAATAAATACGCCGCTTTCGCTGCCAGAATATTATGAAACTCATCGACTTTCATCACTGTAAAAAATGTAATTATCAGACTAAAACTCATTGTATTTTTTGTAATTGCGTAATATACTATACTTACATTATGATGATGGAGGTGCGTCTATGTACCGAATTGCTATTGAAAAACTATTAAAATGGAAACAAAGCAAACGCCGCAAACCCTTAATTATTGAAGGGGCACGTCAGGTTGGCAAGACTTGGCTAATGAAAGAATTCGGCAAGCAGGCGTATACAGATGCCATATATATCAATTTTGACTCTAATTCCAGAATGGCAGAGTTATTTGCTTCTGACTTGGATACTGACCGCTTAATTATGGGATTAGAGTTGTATGCTGGTCGCAAAATTGATCCAGACAATTCTTTATTGATTTTTGATGAAGTACAGGAAGTTCCGAGAGCGCTGGCATCTCTTAAGTATTTTTATGAAAACGCCCCGCAGTACCACATTGTATGTGCCGGTTCTTTGCTTGGTATCGCTTTGCATCAAGGCACATCTTTTCCCGTTGGCAAGGTAGATTTCTTAAAGCTTTATCCTCTTTCGTTCAAAGAGTTTTTGATGGCAACCGATAAGGAACGTTTTGCCGAACTTCTTGATAAGCAAGACTTTGGGATGATTACATGCTTTAAGCAAACATATATCGATTCCTTAAAGCAATACTACTTTGTCGGTGGTATGCCTGAAGCTGTGCAAAGCTTCGCAGAGAACAAAGACTTTAATGAGGTCCGTGAAATTCAAAAGCGAATCCTTGCAGCCTACGAACAAGACTTCTCTAAACATGCTCCAAATGAGATTGTACCAAGACTTCGTATGTTGTGGAACAGTATTCCTTCTCAGTTAGCCAAAGAAAACAAAAAATTCATTTACGGGCTCGTCCGTGAAGGTGCCCGTGCGAAAGACTATGAAACCGCAATTATGTGGCTCAGTGATTGCGGTCTCGTTCATAAGGTCAGCCGTGTAAATGCAACGGGCATCCCGCTACGGGCGTATGAGGACTTAAAAGCATTTAAGTTATTTTTGGTAGATGTGGGATTGCTCGGATGCATGACGGGGCTTCGTCAACGTACTTTGCTTGATGGGAACGATCTTTTTGTCGAATTCAAAGGCGCACTTACTGAACAGTATGTTTGTCAGCAATTAAAAACCATCGAAGATTTAGGTATTTATTATTATACCAACGATAGGGGTTCTTGTGAGGTTGACTTTGTTATTGATACAGGTGAGCAAATTATTCCGGTTGAAGTGAAGGCAGAAGTTAACCTTAGAGCAAAGAGCTTGAAAACATATCAGGAGAAGTTTTCACCTGATATATCTGTTCGTACTTCGATGGCAGATTTCAAAAAGGAAGATTGGCTTATAAATTTGCCGCTCTATGCAATTGAGAAGATTGATAAAACAATAGATGAGCTAAGTTAAATGTTATTCTCATGTAACTATTCAGAACCCCCTATTCGAAAATGAAATCTGGGCATCCTGAGATTGCCTTTCTGATTGCATCGTATGCGTTGTGCCCTTGCTTATGGGCTGTGCCAACATAGGACATGATTTTCAGATAATCCCTGGCTCCTTCTTCACTTCGGAAGCAGCCTGATACTTTCGTCTTAACTTTTATCATCCTTAAATCTCGTTCCGCCTGATTGTTATCAAACGGAACCATGAAGTTATGGATAAAAAGGCAGACTGATGCCTTGTAATTATCAAAGCGCTCCACCAGAGCAAGAATCTTTCCTTTTTTCTTTCTCCCACGTTTTTTCTCTGCGGTTAACCGGAAGCGGATTTTTTCCCTGGCTTGTTTGATAAGTTCATCGTATCGCTTATCAAACTTATGATAGTGATAATAGCTGAGAGTTTCTTTACCGGCCTCTACAGCTTTATCTTTGACCTTCTTCATTTTTATCAGAAGGCCTATAAATGCAGACGCCCATTTCTGCTCGGGATGGTTCTCGGCAATGCCTGTCAATTCCCGTAATAAGTGGGCACAGCAGACTGCATGTTGGCAATCTTCGTAACTCCAGTAAGAAGCCCAGCAGTCATGCATGGAAATACCGTGAAACAATGGCAGCACACCGCACTGCTCCATGCCAAGATATCCACGCTTTGGACTGATATCAAGGTACGTGAATTCACAGTTTGATGCATCATGAACCCACCATAGTTTTTTATCAACACGGGTTCCGGTCTCATCGAAATGACCAAGACTTGAATCGGCAACTTTTTGCTTTATCCGGTTTACTGTCTCGGATACTGCGTCAGCACAACGTTTTACCATGTTACTTATGATTCCGGTGGCAAGTGGGATGTTAAATACGCCAGAGAGAATCTCATGTGTTCTTTTCACACTGACTGCTCCGACTGTATTTAAAGCAACAGATAGTGCCTGCAAGTTCTCACCATACTGCACGGTTGCTTTAACATCATTAGGAAAGCTCCCTTTTCTGGTATCTCCATGAAGCATACAGATTGGAATCTCGAGAAGCTGATGTTCCACGACATTAACAGTGACGACCGCATCAATGACATGTCGTTTTTCTGCAACACAGGCAGTTCCTTTACACATTTTGTAATGAGGACATCCTTCGCAGGCAGATGGCATATGTTTCACAATCTCATCAGGGTCTGAAATGACAGACAGGTATGTTCCCTGATGACCTTCCTGTCCGCCAACCTTTTTACCAGAAGGTTTACGCAGACTTTTTGGCGCAGGTTTTTTAAAGCCATCACTTGAAGGCGGCTTGGAACTGTTTTTAGAATTCTTGTTAAGCTGTTCTCTCAGTTCCTGAATGGTCTGATTGAGCTGGGTGATAAGCGCAGTCTGCGCATCAAATGATTGTTGCAGGGAATTCAAAGATGCATTTAATGCATTGACTTGCATTTGCAGCTGCGTATTCATTTCCTCTACTGTCAAAGAGACCACCTTCTTTCACTAAAATATGATAGTTCTATTTTAGCGTAAAATCAGAAAAAAAAGCGAATTGTGTGGAAATGCTCATTGGGCAAAATGACTGTGGATAAAGCTATTTTTTTAAGGTGCAAGTGTTGCTAAATTTAATCAAAATCCGATAAAAATAGGATTTTGAAATACAAAAATGATGAATTAAAATCAGTAATCCACAAAGATGGAAATAGCTGCTTCACCATCGGTTAGTTATCCACCGACAGGAAGCAAATGAAGTGAAAACAGATTTTTTATTTTCTCTGTTTTTCACAAAAAATCACATGGACTCTATCAGGGGTTCTGAATAGTTACAAAAAACTTATAAAAGCGTTGGTTCATTTTGGAATCAACGCTTTTATAAGTTTTTAAGAGTATATGTAAAATATTGTATAAAAACAAAGAATAAGTAGTTTTGCATGGTAAAAATGGAGAGGGTAATTGTCGAAAATATAATTATTAATAGCGAAATACTAATATGGATACGTGACCACATTTTTTGCTTATTGAACAAAATAACAATATACAGATAAAATGATGCTTGTAACAAGACAAGAACAATATAACGGAGAAAGAAAGATGAATAGAATATGTCTGCAGAAAAAAATATTACTAGAAAAGATGTGGCAGAAAAGCAGCGGTAATCGGTGTCTGTTGTTTCAAGA
>ENA-OQBJ01000502-OQBJ01000502.1-human-gut-metagenome-genome-assembly--contig:-NODE-502-length-20436-cov-2.245704_pt1 | contig 20436 bp, 20 predicted proteins | sample MGYA00242743_ERZ504545 | MGnify/ENA primary metagenome ERZ504545 (study PRJEB26092, sample SAMD00036252) | human gut metagenome | host: Homo sapiens | study: EMG produced TPA metagenomics assembly of...
CAGAGCGCTTTTTGAAAAAGCGGATGTACAGACAGGTGTTGATTTTCTGGAAGATAAAGAAAAGTACCTGGCGATGGGTGAGACGGTGATTTACACCGGAGCGATTGATGCGTTTTACGATTATGCACTTGGCAAGCTGGAATACCGTACGGTGCGCTTTGAAACAGAAGTGCTGGATACCGACAATTATCAGGGCGTGGCTGTAGTAAACTACACCGATCGGGAGACACCGTATACGCGCGTGATCGAACACAAGCATTTCGAATTCGGAACCCAGAAAAAGACCGTCATTTCCAGAGAGTATTCCACCGACTGGAAAGAGGGGATGGAGCCGTACTACCCGGTGAATGATGCCAGAAACCAGGAACTTTATCAGAATATGCCGCACTTGCGGAAAAAGAAGAGAAGGTTATCTTTGGCGGAAGATTGGAGAATACAAGTATTACGATATGGACAAAGTCATTGAGGCTGCACTGAACCAGTGGGAGAAAATGCAGCGGTAGGAAAAGAACTGCAAACGGAAATCAATCAAAACGGACTGCACACTTGACAGCAGTCCGTTTTTTGACTATATTATAAACGATATCCGGCTGGAAAATACCGGAAAATAAGAAAATGAAAGAGGTCGTTATGAGAAAAGAATATGATGACGAGGATGAAATCCCGGAAAGACGCCATTCCTCAGGAAAGAAAAAGAAGAAATTCGGCTGGGTTAATGTGCTCACCATCCTTCTCGTAGTTGTACTGGTTGTGCTCGTCGGTGTCTATGCTGTAATCAATCACTATTACAGCAAGAGTAACTACGTAAGCGACGATAAAATCACGATCAATAAATCCACAGAGGTTGAGACCGAAAGTACCGGGTTGACTGATGAGGAGACGGATGCCCTGCAGTCTGAGATTTTAAATGAGACACAGGACATTGAACTTCCAAACAACAATAACGTGTACAACATTCTGCTGATCGGTGTTGACCGTCGTGACAAAACGTGGTATGGAAACTCCGATTCCATGATTCTGATGTCCATCAATAAAGATACAAAACAGATCCACATGACATCCTTTATGCGTGACCTGTATGCAAATATCCCGGATGTCGGTGTGAAAAAACTGAATGCAGCCTGCGCATATGGCGGCGGTCCGCTGGTTGTCCGTACCATTGAAGACAACTACAAGCTGCCGATTGATAACTACGCAAGCGTTGACTTTGATTCCATGATCGATATCATTGATGCCGTCGGCGGAATCGAGCTTTCCCCGAGTGATGATGAGGTACGTGTGGCAAACAACTATATCAACGAAATGTGCAAGCTTCGCAATGCAGATGCATCCGCACATCAGTATACGTCAAGCGGCGATCAGCACGTGGACGGTTATCAGGCGGTTGCATATGCACGAATTCGTTACGTCGGAAACTCGGATTATCAGAGAACCGAGCGCCAGAGAGAGGTATTAAGCAAAATGATGCAGGAGATGAAATCTTCCAGCGTAACAGAACTGAGCGCGCTGGCAGATACCATTCTTCCGAGTGTCACCCATAACATCGACCAGTCTACACTGATGACGCTGATCGGCGAGCTGCCGACGATCCTCTCCTATGAGATTGTACAGAGCCGTGTACCATACGATGATCTGTACTCCAGCAAGGGTGAGATGCTTGTTCCGGATTTCTCGGCAACCATTTCCAGACTTCAGACAGAAATCTACGGATCTACTACCGTAAACGAATAAAAAAGAAACAAATGAAAAACCTCCTGTATCCGGCAAGAAAACCGGAGCCGGGAGGTTTTTTCTGCCCGAAAAACCGGAAAAAACCATAAGAAATTTGTAAGGTATTTTACCGGCGGATAACTTGAAATAGATGGAAAAATGTAGTAAGCTATAAATTGTATAAGAGTAAAAAAATGGGAGGATGAATAAGAATGAAAAGAAAGTTTCTGGCCGCAGCCGTACTTGGCGTCATGGTAAGTGTTACACCAGCCGGTGCATATGCAGCTTCTACAGAAACCAGTCCATTACCGGTAAATTCGGAAAGTGATACTGTAGCTCAGGCCGAAGACGAAGAAACGACTCCGACTCCGGCGCCAACTGAGACCCCAGAGGTTACACCGAGTGAGACTCCGGCTCCAACCGAGGCACCGACCGCAACACCAACCGTAACACCAACTGAGACCCCTTCCGAGACACCGACGCCGAGCGCAACTCCGGCTCCGGAAGTAAGTAATCTGAAGGAAGGCTGGAACAGCGTTGAAAAAGATGGAAAGAAACAGTTTCAGTACGGAGTTCTGGATGAGAATAATAAGGTGGTAGCTGCTAACGGACCAATAGAAATCGACGGCGTCGATTATGCGTTTGACGAAAATGGCTATATGCTGACCGGTGAAGTAGAGCTGACGGATGAAGATGGAAAAACCGGAATCTACTACTTTGAGACAGAAGGGGAAGATCCTGCAAAAGATGAACTTGGTTCGAGACAGCAGGGTATTTGTGAAGGAAAAGTATTTGCACCGGAACTGAAAAAAAATGAACTTGTTACCATCAAATTTGAGGATGGCAGTGTGGATGATTACTATGCCGATGAAGAAGGCTATGCAGTCTGGAGCACAACTCAGAAAGTAGGAGATGTAACATATCTGTTTGGCAATGATGGAACCCGCGTAAAAGAGGCAGGTTTCCAGACTGTTGTTGATGAAAACAATGTAACGCATACCTATTATCTGAATGCAGAAGACAGCACTGTATCTCTTGGAAATCACAATGCGTATCAGCAGGGAGATCGTACGGTAAGCTGGTTGACGGTTGGCTCTAACTGGTACTTAGTGGATGCGGAAACAGGGGAACTTCTTTCAGGATGGCAAAAGGTAGATACAGCAATCTACTATATGAAACCAGCTTCCTTTGATGCAAACGGAAATTTGAAAGATGGAAGTTTCGAGATGGAAACCGGTAATCAGAAAAATAAATCCGGCTGGGCACAGATTGATGGAAAATGGTACAGCTTCTGCAGCTGGGGCGGCGTACGGACAGGCTGGTTCAATTACGATGGAAATAAATATTATCTCCATGAAGACGGTCATATGGAAGACAACGCGCTGAATGTGAACGGAACCATGTATCTCTTCAAGAGCTGGGGCGGCATGTGTGTCAACGATGTTGGAAGCTATAATGGAAATTATTATTACGTTGGTGCTGACGGAGCCGTTTCGACGACAACAGGATGGAAAAAAATTAAAACCAGCACGCAGACAATCTGGTACTGGGCAACTGCAGACGGCGGAAAACTGCTGACGAATTCCTGGCTGGATTACAATGGAAACAGCTATTATCTGAAAGCCGATGGAAAAATGGCTTTTAATGAGTGGCTGGATAACACCTATTACTTCCGCAGCTGGGGTGCGGCCTACAAAAACGCATGGGCAAAAGTCAACAATGTATGGTATTATTTTGACGGAAATGGAAAGAAATATACCAGCGGCTGGCTGACCTACAAAGGAAATAAGTATTATCTGAAATCCGATGGAACCATGCTTGCCAATGAATGGCTCGATGGAAAATACTACTTCAAGAGCTGGGGTGGTATGTATAAAAACGAATGGGGCAAGTCCGGCGATACCTGGTACTGGTTTAATGCAGATGGAACCAAACGGACGCAAAAAGGCTGGTTCCTCTATGATAAAAATTATTATTATCTGGATAAAGATGGAAAAATGCTGACCGGCTGGGTTTACCATGACGGTAACTATTATTACATGAAGAGCTGGGGCGGCATGGCACATGACGAGTGGATTCTTCATGATAAGAACTGGTACTACTTCAAGAGCTGGGGCGGCATGTACCATGATCAGTGGCTGACACTGAACGGTTCTCAGTATTATTTCCGCAGCTGGGGCGGAAGATATCAGAACTGCACCGCTAACGATCAATGGAAAACAGTACAAATTCGAATGCTTCCGGACGCAGAATCACGGAAGGATGGGAGTACATCGGAAAATACCGCCGTTACCGCAAAGCAGACGGTTCTCTGATGGAGGATGTGACAAGCATCTTCAATCCGTCATCCAAATACATCACAGTAGACAGAACCCGCGGACGTGTTACCATTTACGGCTATAACAGTGCAACCGGTTCTTACGATACCCCGATCAAATCAATGATCTGCTCTGTAGGAAATCCAATCAGTTACACTGCAGCAGGAACATATAAAATCGGCTGGCAGTTGAAAAAGAAGCAAATGAGAGGTGAAGATTATGTGTGCTGGGCACCATATGTATCACAGATTTATGACGCTGTTTACTTCCATGGCGTAGCAAGCAGCACACCGGATCTGAATATGATCTCTGCCGTAGACTTCAATTCCCTGGGATCACCGATGTCACATGGTTGTGTCAGACTGACTGCAATCGATGCAAAATGGATTTATGATAACGTCAGCAGCGGAACAACGGTCCGCATTGGCGACAATCTGGATTATCCGCTGACAAACCCGACCCGTTATACCTGGACAGGCGGTGCTTTCGGAAGCGATCCGACATATCGATAAAAAATAGAACAGGAATACCTGTATGAGAAAATCCATCGGGGCAGCAGTGCCGCCGATGGATTTTCTGATAAGAAGACATCGGCCATTTTACAGGAAAGGAAGACAGATACGATGGAATTACAGGAAAAGAAAAAGAACCGGACAGAACAGAAAACAGATATGCAGAATAAGGAAAAGGCATTGCTTACCCAACTTGACGAGATTGCAAAACAGGATCTCTGTCTGGCATTCTCCGGCGGTGTGGACAGCAGTCTGCTGCTGAAGCTTGTCATGGATGCATCTGCAAAATATGGAACAAAGGTTTATGCAGTAACCTTTCAGACACGGCTGCATCCGCCCTGCGACCTGGAGACAGCGACAAGAGTAGCAAAGGAGGTTGGCGCTGTTCATGAGGTCCTTTTTGTTGATGAGCTGGAGCAGGAGGCAATCCGTTACAATCCGGAAAACCGCTGCTATCTCTGTAAGCACTATCTATTTGGGAAACTTCTGGAATTTGCCCGCGATCACGGTGTCACCCAGGTACTCGACGGAACAAATGAGGATGACCTTCATGTCTACCGGCCGGGGCGAAAAGCGCTGAGAGAATATGGTGTCATCAGCCCGCTTGCAGCGTGTCATGTGACAAAAACAGAGGTAAAAGCACTTGCTGCAAAGTACGGCGTTTCCGTAGCACACCGTCCATCCACTCCATGTATGGCGACACGCCTTCCCTACGGGGCAGAAATTAACTATGACGTTCTGGATCGGATTGCGGACGGCGAAGCATGGCTTCATACGCTGTTCGGTGCGGAAGAGAATCTCCGTCTGCGTGTACATGGCGATGTGGTGCGTCTTGAAATCTCACCGGAGCGTATGGGGGAAGTGCTTGAGAAGAGAGAAGAAATGATTGCATATCTGAAAAAGCTCGGCTTTTCTTACCTGACGATGGATCTGGAAGGGTTCCGTTCCGGCAGTATGGATGAGAAAATAACACAGAAAGAGGAAACAAAATGAAAGCAATTTTAAGTGCGGACCGCAAATGGGGTCTGGGATATCAGGGACGGCTGCTGGTAAGTATTCCGTCTGATCTGCGATTCTTCCGTGAAACTACGATGGGACACGTTGTCGTGATGGGAAGAAAGACACTTGCTACACTACCGGCAGGGCAGCCTTAAAAGGCAGAACGAATATTATTTTAAGCCGTGATCCGGAATGGACTGTCCGCGGCGCAACCGTTGTCCACAGTATCAAAGAGCTGATGGAAGTATTAAAGCCGTATGAGGACGACGATATTTATGTTGCGGGCGGCGGAGAAATTTACCGTCAGCTTCTCCCATACTGTGATACGGCATACGTCACACGAATTGACATGACGTATCAGGCGGATACCTTCTTTGAGGATCTTGACGAATCACCGGATTGGGAGATGGTAGAAGAGGGCGATGAGCAGACCTGCTTTGATATTGAATTTTATTTCACGGAATACCGAAGAAAGAATGAAAAGGCAGAACGCCCGAGATAAGGGTAAGACAGGACGTAAAAAACGGAGAAACCATAGAAAAAGCGGTTTCTCGTTTTTTCATATAGGATACAAAAAGTATCAGTGCTGTCCGCCTGCAGAAAGCTCCAGCATTTTTTTCTTAATATCATTTTCGAGCTGTACCAGCTCAACTTCAGCGGCGGCACGTTTCTGGCGGCCGTCTCCTGAATCTTCATCACTTCATCGAGGGTAGAGATCAGGCTCTGGTTCGTCTGTTTTAAGGTTTCCATATCGATGATACCGCGCTCAGATTCTTTTGCAGTCTCGATCGTTGCCATCTTCAGATTCTCCGCATTCTTTTTCAGAAGCTCATTTGTCATATCCGAAACCTGGCGCTGTGCTTTGGCAGCCTCAGTCGAGTGATGAACGCCGAGTGCAATGATCATCTGGTTTTTCCAGAGCGGAATGGTGTTGACGAGTGTGGATTGGATCTTTTCGGCCATTACAGAATCGCTGTTCTGAAGCATGCGGATCTGCGGCGCTGTCTGGATCGAAACCATACGGGTCAGTTCCAGATCATACAGTTTCTTCTCAAATCGGTTGCAGAGATCTTCGAGATCCTTGGCAGCCTGTGCATCTTCGGCCTTTCCGGTCATCTGCGCTTTATTCTGCAGATCACGGAGTTCTGTGGAACGTACCAGCTCCAGCTTTTTCTTTCCAGCGAGAATGTACATGGTCAGCTCTTTAAAATAATTCAGGTTCTGTGCATACATCTGATCCAGAATGGCAATGTCTTTCAGAAGCTGCCGCTGGTGGCCGTCGAGCACGTCACAGATTTTATTGACATTCACCTCTGCCTTGTCATACTTCGCTTTCATTGCATTGATTTTGTTCGTGCTTTTCTTAAAGAAAGAGAATGGTCCTTTTCTTCTTCAGCGTCAAACGTTTTCAGCTCTGTCACAACAGAGGTGAGCAGATCGCCGATTTCCCCGAGATCTTTGCTTCTGACGTTCTCCAGCGTTTTCTCGGAAAAGTCTGCCATTTTCTTCTGTGCACCGGCACCGTACTGCAGAATGCCGTTTGTATTGGCAAGATCAATCTGGGAAACAAAGGCATCCACCATGCTTTCTGTTCGTCGGACAGAACAGAATCATCCATGACCTCTTTCTTTTCTTCCGGCTGCTGTACCGGAAGTTCCGGTTCCGGCTCCGGAGCGCCGAAACTTAAGCTTGGAATTTCAGTGGTGTCCTTTACAAAATCATTCATGTTTTCTATTCTCCTTTTCTTCGGTACGGAAACGTAACCGGTGATTTGATTTCAATTGTATAGCTTTGAATAGTTACATGTGAAGCGGCTCAATATCCTGCTTTGACGGACCTGCCTGATTTGTCAGTCCCTCCTGCGCCAGCATCGTCTGCAGAACAGAGATATCAGAAGAAATATCCCATGCCGTTGTCTGGAACAGATCATCAAGCAGCTTTTCGAATGCGGCATTGATGGTATCCAGTGTGTCCTCGATTTCCTTCTTGGTTCGGAGGATATTGTCGCTTTGAATTGGTTCGTTCTCAAAGGAACGGTAAGCGTCGAGCAGCTTCCAGGTTGTCGGCATATAGTAATCCATAAATTTCCGCAGGGCGGCGGCTTCTTTTGGGCGCTTTTTTTGCCTCCTCGAGAATCCGGGTAACAACCGTTTCTAGACGGCTCAGCTTGGCTGTGATGACTTCACCCGGCAGATCCAGGTTGCACTGATGGATCTTCTGAATATAAGATTCACATTCTTCCAGCATCTGCTGGTATTCCGGCGTTACACCGGAGGCCTCCAGCTGTTCACGTGCTTTCTGCTCAGCAATCTGCTGTTCCTTCTGGCTGGCGAGCATTGCGCGGTACTGGTCGTAGCAGTCATTTGTCACCATCAGACAGGTACCATTCTCGTCGAGGTGGCCCTGGCGCAGCATGGATTTATCAATCATGGTCGTAATATCGGTCAGAAGCTCACCTTTCTCACAGTGCATACTGTCGCAGAGTTCTTTCGTGGAAATATATTCCTTTGTGCCGATCAGCGTACAGATCTGGCGGAAATGGCGGACCAGACGCCGGTTTTTACTTCCCTTTTTCAGAAGAATGCCGCCGCCGATGGTAAATGCGGCAAAAATAAGAGAAGGAATCAGCGCGCTGTTGTCTGGACCTGCAAATAAGGAATACAGACTAAGCGTTGTGCAGCAGCCGAACAGTCCGGTGACACCCCAGCCGGCAGCCGTCTGAAATCCGCCGACAAGTGCAAGATCGGTGGATGGCATAAAGCGTTCGCGCAGTACACGACGTTCCTGTATGCGGCTGTTCCATTCCGTATTCTGCGGGGTCTGCCAGGTATGGGAAGGTTTGGAAACCGGGTTCGCGCTCTTACCCGGCATCGTGCCTCCCGGCCCGTAGGAATAGTGATGCGGTCCGGTCTGCTGCGCTGTATTATTATGGGAAGAATGCTGGCTGCTGTAGGAAGTATCTGCGGAATAGCCGCGGGACGGCTCCTGTGTGCCATTTGCACGGAATGGTCCCTTCCGGTTTGGGTAGACAAACTGGTTGATGGTGTCTGAAATCTTCCGGTTTAATTCCTGAAAATCCTGAGAATTTACAGCGTTATCCACAAGCTTTCCAATACTGTCGCCGACATCCTTTAAATCATCTTCAAAACTCATGACAGTTCCTTTCTGATGAGGTACTTTTTCTGTGTACCGTTTTCCATTTATTATACAATGCGATTGGAAATCTTACAAGCATACAGTGCTTAATTTTCTATGAAGCTGGAGCTGACGGGAATGGTTACAGTTCACAGGAAATGATTTTGTTTTTGGATGAGTTGAAAGAAAGCAGTAACTATTATATACTAAAGAATATCGAATGTCAGAAAAAATCAAATCAGAATAAAGGGGCCGCAATACTAAATGAATAAAAACGAAATTATCCAGATACAGGGAATGGAATATAAAGAAATGACAAAACAGCTTTTGAACGAATGTGCCTTAGCTACGCTCATTCCTTCGAGGGTCAGTCTCATCGGTATTAAGCCAAATCTGGTAGCACCTGTCCCAGCGGAGTTTGGAGGGACGACACATCCGGAGGTGGTTGCGGGGATCATCGAATATCTTCAGGAAAATGGATTTACCAACCTTCAAATCATGGAAGGTTCCTGGGTCGGGGATAAGACAGAGGAATCGTTTGAGGTCTGTGGATACCGTATGCTTTCGGAACAGTACGGCGTTCCGCTTATCGATGCGCAGAAGGAAAAAAGCATGCCGGTGCAGTGTGGTGATATGGAACTTCAAATTTGCGAATGTGCGAAAAAGGTGGATTTTATGATCAATGTCCCGGTCATGAAAGGCCATTGCCAGACTAAAATTACCTGCGCACTGAAAAACATGAAAGGTCTCTTGCCGAATAAAGAAAAACGTCATTTTCATGCCATGGGACTTCATCGGCCAATTGCGCATCTGGGGCTTGGGATTCATCAGGATTTTATTTTGGTGGATAATATCTGCGGAGACCTTGACTTTGAGGATGGCGGTAATCCGTTTATTATGAATCGCCTTTTCGCTGGGTTAGATCCGGTGTTGATCGATGCATATGTCTGCGCGGAACTGCATTATAAGCCAGAAGATGTCCCGTATGTCAAAATGGCAGAAGAGTTGGGCGTGGGCAGCGCTGATCTCACACGGCTTTCAATCCGCCAAATTGGCGAAATTGGTGAAAAAAGAGTGATTCCGGAAAAACGGAAGATCGTGGAACTGCAGGATGCCGTAGAGGAAGTTGAGTCCTGCAGTGCCTGCTACGGCTATCTGATCCCGGCGCTCGACCGGCTGAAGGAGGAAGGACTGCTGCAGGAACTCCACGAAAAATCTGCATCGGGCAGGGAGTACCGGGGAAAGAGCGGGGCGCTTGGTGTGGGAAGTTGTACTTCAGGGTTTAAATACAATCTGAAAGGCTGCCCACCGACCGATGAGCAGATATATGAATTTTTGAAGCAGTACATTGCAACTAGACGAAAAACAGAAGCAGAAAAATAGCAACAGAGGAGAGAGCGAATGAAAAAAGCAGTCAAAGCCATTTTAAATGTATTGTCCTACGGCGGAATTGAAGTAGAATCCGCCCGTCGGCTTGCCGATGTCAAGAAGCTGGATCCGATCCGTATTTTTCTGCGAAAATTGGATATGGAAATATATAATGGGGACTACAAGGTTCCGATTCGGCTGTTCTTCCCGGATGAAAAAATGGAGGAGCATGGTGCAAAAGAAGCGATTCTGTTCTTCCATGGCGGCGGCTGGACAACCGAGAGTGTGGAGACATACGACCGTGTCTGCGCGCGCATGGCGCAGTCGATGGGGCAGATTGTTGTATCGGTAGAATACCGTCTTGCACCGGAGCATCGTTTCCCGACAGGCTTAGAAGACTGCTACGCCGCCGCCCAGGCAATGCTGAGCGGGGAGATTCTGCCGGAGGTAACGCCGGAAAATGTCACGATCATGGGCGACAGCGCAGGAGGAAATCTTGCGGCTGCGGTCTGCCTGATGGCGAGGGACAAAAAAGAACTGCTGCCGGGGAAACAGATTTTGATTTATCCGGCGGTGAATTCCTGTTACACAGAGAAATCACCGTACAAATCCGTGAAAACCAATGGAACCGGATACCTTCTGACCAGTGTCAAAATGGAAGATTATGTAATTCTGTATCAGCGGACCGAAGAAGACCGCAAAAATCCGTACTTTGCACCGGTACTGGCAGAAAATCTGCAGGGACTGCCGGACACGCTGGTACTGACGGCGCAGTACGATCCGCTGCGTGATGAGGGCGAGGATTATGCGAAAAAGCTGAAAAGGCTGGCAATCTGGTTGAACATCATCGGATCAAGGGCGCATTGCACGGCTATTTTGCGCTTGGCATTGAACACCTATATGTGCAGGAAAGTTTTCAGTATATGAATGCATTTTTAAGGAAAGAAAAACAGCAGAAAAATGCAGACGAAGAACTGGAAAACATAGCAGCAGTGAAGAAACAATTGACACACGGGAAGGCGTAAGGAGGCATAGAAAATGAAGAAAGAACATTCTTCGCGCTGGAGAAAGCTGGACAACGCGGCACAGGCATTTCCGGCGGCCACCGGAAAAAAGGATACGAGAGTCTTCCGGTTTTACTGCCAGCTGAAAGAGGACATCCAGGCGGATCTGCTGCAGAAAGCGCTGGAGCAGACAATGGAGCATTACCCGGTGTTTTCCATGGTACTGCGGAAAGGTCTTTTCTGGTTTTATCTGGAGCAGCGCGATCTGCCAGCAAAAGTAGAAGAGGAAAAGCGTCCGCCGTGCAGTGAGATTTACGTACCCGACCACAAAACGCTTCTTTTCCAGGTTTCTTACTATAAAACCCGAATCAATTTCGAAGTATTCCATGCCCTGACAGACGGCACCGGTGCGATGCTGTTTCTGAAAGAACTGGTGAGCAATTATCTGATCCTGCGCCATCCAGAGGAAACATTTCCAAGGTCAGAGAAGATATGCTGACGGAAACGGATTTCGAGGAGGACAGCTTTTCCCAGTATTACACCGGAAAGAAAAATGAAAAAGAAAAAAGCCGCCCGGCATACCAGATCAAAGGCGAGTATCTGGAGCAGGAGGAGATGGAAATTACTGAGATTCTGCTTTCCGCGGAAGCAGTTCATAAGTGCGCAAAAGCACATGGCGTGTCGGTGACGGCGTACCTTGCGGCGGCGCTGGTATATGCGGTATATGAAGAAATCCCGAAAAGCAGGCTGAAAAAGCCGGTTTCTCTGATGGTTCCAGCCAATCTCCGCAACTTTTTCCCATCCGCATCGATGACGAATTTCTGGAGCTGGATCGAGATTGCCTGTGATCTTGGGCCGGAGGCATCGTTTGAGGATGCCCTGCAGATCACGGGAGCCGCGATGCAGAAAGAGGCGCTGAAGCAGGAGATTTCCACACGTATGAACGATCTGGTGCGGATTGAGCGGAATCCGGTGCTGCGTGCCGTGCCGCTGGAAATCAAAAATCTGGCGCTGATGGCGGGCACGACGCTCGGCGGACGAAGCATTACGACCGTCTATTCCAATATCGGCCGGATTCAGATGCCGCCGGAGTATGAAACATATATTGAGCGGTTCGGATTTTTCACCAGCACCGACAAAGTACAGATGTGTTCCTGTTCCTACGGTGACAGCATGGTGCTTGGAATCACATCTAAAATCGCTGATTCCAATATTGAACGGAACCTGATGCATCTGCTGCAGAAAGAGGGCATCGCCTGTGAACAGGAGGAAAATGATTTTCCGGGACAGAAAGAACAGCCGCACGGGACGGCCAAACTGGGATTGAAAATTTTTTCTTTCACCTGCATCGCGGCTGTCGTACTCTGCTGGATGATGAATTTCCTTGCAACGCCGCAGATGTGGTGGGCAGGTTATGCGACAGCGGGTGTGTTCTGCGCCTGGCTTCTGATCCGGGTGGGATATCAGAAACGGAAAAATCCACTCAAAAACAGTATGTGGCAATTGATCTTTATTATGATCGGTGCGATTCTGTGGGATTATGCGACGGGCTGGATCGGCTGGTCTGTCGATTTCGCAATTCCGCTCGCCGTTCTTATGAATGGCGCGACGATGCAGATTCTGGCAAGAGCGTACAAAATGGAGGTCAGTGAATATCTTTTTTTATCTGATGCAGTCCGGAGCAGCAGGAATCGTTCCGGCGATTTTGTGGCTGACGGGAACTGTCCGCATTACCTGGCCGTCCGTGATCTGCGTGGGCCTTAGTGTGCTGTATCTGATCGGGCTGTTTTTTTCCGCGGAAAGATTTTATGCGGGAAATGCAGAAAAAATTCCGGGTATGAAGGGAAAAGGTGATAGAAAAAATAAGAAGAGCAGGTAAGAAAAGTGGATGTTGGTCCCTTTTCTTACCTGCTCTTTTGAAACTTGTGTGTGTCTGCGGCGGAAAAGCCTGGAGAGATATCTACTGCGCCTTCTCCTCACAGCCGCAGGAATCCCACGACGCATTTCATCCCCATTTTTAATCGCATCGCGAACCGCGCTGTAATACCGCACTTTCTGCTGAATATGCTCGAGATCAGATTCCATGCGCTCGATTTTCTCGCGTGTATTCTGCTCATGTTCCTTGAGAATGGCAACCATCTGGTCAATATTTCCCGGGATATCGTTCTCAAGCCGGAAAAACTCCTGAATCCCCGCAATCGGAAGCCCGGTGCGTTTGAAGCAGAGAATTGCGGTCATGCAGTCAATGTGCTGCTGGGTGTAAATTCGTTTCTTACTTTCGGTATGAATGACATCCGTCAAAAGTCCGATCTCCTCATAATAACGAAGCGTAGAGGCCGGAAGTCCAAAACGCTCGGACATTTCACGAATGGTGTAGGTCTGCTGTTCCATGGAAAAACCTCCTTGAACGATAGAGTTTGAATAGTAGAATAACTTCTTAAAGTATACTTTAAGAAAGTGAAATTGTAAAGAGAGAATCTTCGTTACGTTTCACTTGGCAGTGCAGCACTTGCTGTTTTGATGCGTAGGAAAGGAATATTTATCAGAAAGTGAGAAGAAAAAGTACATTGCTTATTTGCACTAGAATGGAATATAATAGAAAGCAGAAAAAACGTGAAAAATGTGAGGAATAATCGTGAAACAGGAAATTATAGCAGACCTGTCCCGGATTACGGAGGAGGAACAGGCGATTCTGGACGGCAAGACGGAAGTGGAAAAGGAGCGGTATTCGAGCGGGCAGAAGTTTGTGATGGATGCGGGAAAGCTGCTGGAGCGGGGAAAATTGATTGATATTCGGCCGCACACGCGGTTTATTCGTTTTCCGGCGCACAGCCACAATTATGTCGAGATGATCTACATGTGCCAGGGAAGCACCGTGCACACCATCAACGGGGACCGGATCGAGCTGAAAACGGGTGAGCTGCTGATTCTGAATCAGAATGCAGTGCAGGAAATTGAACCGGCAGGGCGTGACGATATCGCGGTCAACTTTCTGATTCTGCCGGAGTTTTTTGACCAGACGCTGCGAATGATCGGGGCAGAGGAGAATCAGTTAAAGGATTTTATCGTCGGCTGTCTGAAAAGCGGGGAGGTACCGCTCTGTTATCTGCATTACAGAATCGCGGATGTCCTTCCGGTGCAGAATCTGATCGAAAATCTCGTCTGGACGCTCTTACATCACCAGAGCAATAAGCGGAGCATCAATCAGATTACGATGGGCCTTTTATTCCTGCAACTCATGAACTACACCGAACGCGTGCAGGTGGGAGAGCAGTATTTTGAACAGGAGATGCTGCTCGGCGTATACCGCTATATCGAGGAACATTACCGGGAGGGCAGCCTTTCGGAACTGGCGGAAGAACTGCACTACGATTTTTACACCTTAAGCCGCATGATCCGCCGCCTGACCGGGAAAAACTACACCGAACTCGTTCAGAACAAACGCCTCACCCAGGCCGCGTATCTGCTGGAAACGACAGGACTTTCCGTGGCAGACATCGGCGAGCGGGTCGGGTATGAGAACATGAGTTATTTTCATCGGATTTTTAAAGAGCGCTATGGAATATCGCCGAAGAAGTACCGGGTGGAGAAGAAAATACAATAGGACAAGAAAAAACGGATCGCGAATCTGACTTAAAACCAGATTTTCGATCCGTTTTTGTTTGTAAATTACTTACTGTTCATTTTCATCCTTCGGCAGCCGCACGATCCGTACCTTGTCGACTCTCCGGTCTGCCATTTTCAGTACGGTTACGTCGAGGCCATCCGAGACGAAATGATCGCCTTCCTTTGGCACGCGCTCGAGGATCCCCATGATCCATCCGCTGACCGTAAAGACGTCAAATTCTTTGTCAATATCGAGCTCTTCATACACCTTGTCGATGCTTGCCGTTCCGGTCACGAGGTATTCGTTTTCGGAAACTTTCTGGATTTCCTGTACAACCGCATCATGCTCATCCCAGATTTCGCCGACGAGCTCTTCGAGGATATCTTCCATGGTGATGATACCGTCGGTGCCGCCGAATTCATCAATGATAATGGCAATATGCGATTTCTTCGCCTGCATTTTTTTCAGCAGCGGGCCGACCTTCGTATTCTCGGTTACAAAGAGCGCCGGGCGGATGATGCTGCTTAGCGGTTTGTTGGTGTGGTAAATGTGGTTGTGGAAATCCTTCTGATACACAATTCCCACAATGTGGTCGATATCATCATCATACACCGGCAGCCGGGAAAATCCGGTGTCGGAGAAAGTCTTAGCGATCTCGGATTTCGTCGCATCGAGCGGAATGCCGATGACGTTGACACGCGGAGTAAAGATCTCTGCGGCCTCCATCTCCATGAAGCCGATTGCATTCTGAATCAGATCGCCTTCCTGGTCGTCGATGTCGCCCTCCTGGGTCGCCTCCTCGACGATGGTCATCAGTTCCTCATCGGTGATGCCGTGGTTTTCCGAGGATTTGAAGATGCGGGAGAGCAGCTTCTTCCACTGGGAAAAGAAAAACGTCACCGGGGTCAGCACGATCATCAGAATGTGGAGAAACGGTGCGGAAAATTTGGCGATCGTCTCCGGAGATTCTTTTGCAATGCTTTTCGGGGAAACTTCGCCGAAGATCAGGACCACGATAGTGGTTACGATCGTGGAAACCGTCGCACCGGAGTCGCCGCCGAGAAGCTTGATAAAAAGCACCGTGGCAATGGAGCTGAGTCCGATGTTGACGATGTTGTTGCCGACGAGAATCGTGGAGAGCAGCTTGTCAAAGTTCTCCAGCAGCTTTAACACCAGTTCCGCCCGCTTGTCGCCTTTTTCTGCCATATTTTTCATGCGGATGCGGTTCAGCGAGGTGAAAGAAGTCTCCGTCGCCGAAAAGTAGGCTGAGAGCATGACGCAGATAAGAATGATGATGAGTGACACAATGTCGCTGTTCATTTGTTTTTCCTTTCTTAGGAAACCGGGACACGATGCAAAAAATGTACAAAAAGACATAACCTATCTTGAATCTGGCAGAATCAAAGATAGATTATGTCTCCGTTTATCAAATGATGAAAATAAAGCATCGTCGAGGCATACTGCCTGAGTCGTCCATGTTTCTGTAATCCTTTCGTTGATCAGTAATCCCTTTTATTGTACGGTATGTGGGAATAATTGTCAATAAGGCATGCGAAAATCACAGGAAATACGAAACCGCATTGTTGTAGCTGATATTTTCCACCATCTCTTTCAGAAACTCCAGGTTCGCCGGGTACTCCCCGTTTTCCACCCAGTTTCCGATTTGATTGCAGAGAATCCGGCGGAAATATTCGTGGCGCGGGAAGGAGAGGAAGCTGCGGGAGTCGGTCAGCATGCCGATGAAGGTGGAAAGCATGCCGATGCTGGAAAGCGTCGCAAGCTGGGATTCCATGCCGTATTTGTGATCGTTGAACCACCATGCGGTACCGAACTGCACTTTCGAGCGGATGCCAGGCGCAGCAAAGTTTCCAGCCATGCTTGCAAGCATCGGGTTGTCGCCCGGGTTCAGAGAGTAGAGCACAGTTTTCGGCAGTGCGTCGTCCTCGTCCATATCGTTTAAGAAAGCGCCGAGCATCGGGGCAAAGGCGAAATCGTTCATGCTGTCAAAGCCGGTATCGGCACCGAGCGCACGGAACATCCGCTTCGAGTTGTTGCGGAGTGCTTTGATATGAAGCTGCATGGCGATATTGTGCTTATGATACAGCCGTCCGAGGTTCGTCAGAAGGAAGCCCTTGTACATGCCGAGCTCTTTTTCAGTGAGAGCACCGCCGTTCATGCGATTTTCAAATACATCATTCGCCTCAGCAGCCGTGCATGGCACATAGAAGCAGCCCTCAAGGCTGTGGTCGCTGACAACGCAGCCGGCGGAGAGGAAGAAGTCGAGGCGGCAGGAGAGGGCATGCACATATCCTCTGCGGATGCAATCGTCCTGCCGGCGGCAGCGGCAAGCTTTTCCACGTATTCCGGGGAAATCCGGCTTTTCGAGATGAACGGCGCGGTCAGGGCGGAAGGACGGCAGAACGCGGCAGGCAAAGTATTCCTTCTGTAATGCCAGATGGCAGTGCAGATCATCTGCAGGATCGTCGGTGGTGCACAAATGCGACACATGCTGGTTCAGAATCAGATTGCGCACGGTAAACTCCTTCGTCTGCAGTTTTGCATTCGCCTCATCCCAGAGCTCCTTCGCTGTTGCGCGGGAGAGCGGTGTCGTGATGCCGAAGTACCGCTGCAGCTCCAGATGTGTCCAGTGGTATAAAGGATTGCCGATCGCGTTCTCAATCGTCTCGGCAAACGCCAGATATTTGTCGTAATCATCGGCGTTCCGGTGATCAGATCCTCCGAAAAGCCCATCGCACGCATGGCACGCCATTTATAATGATCCCCGCCGAGCCAGACGCGTGTCAGATTCTCCATCTGGCGGTCTTCGAGAATCTCCTGCGGATTCAGATGGTTGTGATAGTCAAAAATGGGCATTTTTCAGCTGCCTCGTGGTACAGCGTTTTCGCCGTATCGGTCTGCAGCAGAAAGTCAGCGTCCATAAAAGGTTTCATATGGAAATACCTCCCTTTTAGAATTGAGCAGTCAGCGCAGCAAGCGTATCTGCCACAGCGCCAGTCCCTGAAGCATCGAGACAAAAGCATTCAGCACACGGTCAGAAAGTCCGGCAGAAATCAGATCCACACCGAAAATCGAAGCATCGGAGAGCAGCGGAGCCAGAGTTTTGGAAAGCGCCTTACGGTCAGCCGGTGCGCCGAGTTTCAGATCCTGCACATACGGGCGGACCGTGGCAAGCAGCGGATCCGGGCTCAGATCAAATGCATCGCCGTTGTCATCCACGCCCATCAGATACCTCAGCCATCCCGCAAATACAGCCGGAATTGCCTGAAGATCCGAGAGTGACAGCTCCGGAGAAGCAAGATACGATTTGATCGTCTCACCGAACCGGATCGACAGCTTCTGTGACGTGTCGGTCGCAATTCGCTGCGGCGTATCCGGCATAAACGGATTCGGGATGCGGATGTTCAGCACTTCATCGATAAACTGCTTCGGAGAGAGAATGCCAGGATCGGTGACAACCGGAAGTCCTTCCACATATCCGATGCGCTCCACGAGCTTTTTCAGCACCGGATTTTTCATCTCATCACTGATCAGTTCATAGTCCAGCAGGCAGCCGAACACAGCGAGTGCGGTGTGCAGCGGGTTCAGGCAGGTGCAGACCTTCATGCGCTCTGTTTTGTTGACAGTTTCCCGGTCGGTAAAGATCCATCCGCTCTTTTCCATCGGCGGCCGTCCGTTCGGGAAATGATCTTCGACTACGAGGTACTGGCATTCCTCTGCATTGACGAACGGAGCAACGTAGGTGTGGCGGGAGGTGACGATCGGCTGTGCATCGGCGAGGCCGTCCTCCTCGAGCATCTTTTCGATGGAAGCATCCGGCCGCGGGGTGATCTTGTCGATCATGGTCCACGGGAAGCTGACTTTTTCCGGGTTCTGCAGATAGGAGAGGAAGCCTGGCTGTACCAGCTTGTTTTCTTCCCATGCAGAAGCGTAGGCTGTCAGGGCAAGGGAAAGTTTTTCGCCATTGTGGGAGCAGTTGTCGGTGCTGACCATCGCAACCGGTTTTTCGCCTGCAAGAAATCTTTCATATAAAAGAGAAGCAACTTTTCCCATATAGCTGGTAACGGAAGAAGGTCCGGCAGCAAAATTGGCAGCAACAGACGGAAGCAGTTCGCACGCACCGTTTTTCAGGGAATATCCCTTTTCGGTGATCGTAAACGTCGCCATCTGCAGGGAATCCTTGGTAAAGATTTCTTTTAACCGGGCAAAATCCGGAGAATCCGCCGTATCGGCAGCCAGCGATTCTGCGATGCTTCCAACAATGGTTTTCTCGACAGAACCATCGGCTTTTAAGGTCACCAGAATGCTTAAATTATCGTGCGGCTGGTACATATCACGGATGATTTCTGTATCGAAGCCCTCCGCAACGATGACACCGCGGTCAAAGGTACCGTTGTTCAGCAGTTCCTGTGCTGTATTTGCCTGGAAGGCACGGAAAATATTTCCGGCTCCGAAATGCACCCAGCACGGAGATTCTTTCGTGCGGGTGATCATTGCTTCGCGGTCATAGGATGGAAGCGCATAGCCTGCGGCTTCCCACGCTTTTTGATCTGCCAGTCCGGCAGCTGTTAAGTTAAGAGACATCAGTAGAAACCTCCTTTAAATTCCACGTTTGTGACTCTTGTCAATAGCTTCCCAGAGTCCGTTTAAATAAGTCGCGCCGAGTGCGCGGTCATACAGTCCATAGCCCGGCATTGCTTCTCTCCCCAGATCATACGTCCGTGGTCCGGGCGGATCGGGCCGTCAAAGCCGATGTCGTACAGCGCTTCATGATCTCATACATATCGAAGCTGCCGTCAGAGGAAAGGTGTGCGGCCTCCTCGAAATCCTGCTGGCTGTGGAATTTCAGATTGCGGACGTGAGCGAAGTGGATGCGGCCCTTTAAGGAACGGATCATATCCGGCAGATCGTTCTCCAGGTTCGTTCCGTAGGAGCCCGAGCAGAAGGTCACGCCGTTGTGCGGGTCATCGACCATCTTCATCATGCGCAGAATGTTTTCTTTATTAATGATGATTCTCGGAAGACCGAAGACACTCCATGCCGGGTCGTCCGGGTGAATGGCCATTTTGATGTCGTACTCGTTGCAGACCGGCATGATGCGTTCGAGGAAGTATTTGAGGTTGGCAAACAGTTTCTCATCATCCACATCGCGGTAAGCGTCAAAGAGCTCTTTCACTTTTGCCATGCGCTCCGGCTCCCAGCCAGGAAGAATTGCGCCGTTTGCATCACCTGCGATAGATTCAAACATTTTTTCCGGAACAAGTGCGTCTACGGCGGACTGTTTGTAGGCAAGTACGGTCGAGCCGTCCGGACGGACGCGTGCGAGTTCTGTTCTGGTCCAGTCGAAGACCGGCATGAAGTTATAGCAGACAAGGTGAATGTCTTCCTCGCCGAGGTGCTTTAACGTTTCAATATAATTATCGATGTACTGCTCACGGTCCGGGCTGCCGATTTTGATGGCGTCGTGGATGTTGACGCTCTCGATGCCGGAGATGTGAAGTCCAGAGGCTCAACCTCTTCTTTTAACGCGTGAATCGCTTCGCGTGTCCACACCTCGCCCGGGGTAGTGTCGTACAGAGTTGTGATGACTCCGGTTACGCCCGGAATCTGGCGGATCTGCTCTAAGGTAACGGTATCAAATTTGGAACCATACCAGCGAAATGTCATTTCCATAAGAAAAACTCTCCTTTATTTTGTAATGTACTCTCGGAATCTTTCTGCACTTGCCTTTGCAGCTGGCGGAAAAATCATCTCACAAAAACAAG
>ENA-OQBJ01000503-OQBJ01000503.1-human-gut-metagenome-genome-assembly--contig:-NODE-503-length-20411-cov-11.661556_pt1 | contig 20411 bp, 20 predicted proteins | sample MGYA00242743_ERZ504545 | MGnify/ENA primary metagenome ERZ504545 (study PRJEB26092, sample SAMD00036252) | human gut metagenome | host: Homo sapiens | study: EMG produced TPA metagenomics assembly of...
CGTGATTTGCAAAGTTACTGAAAACCAGTGACTTGACCAACTTTTTATAGTTAAGTTTTCATAAGCATTTCTTAATATAAGTTATTGATTTATAGACGATTAAATGTTAATTTAACGCAGTATTGATGAAGCAAACATTCATAAAATCAGCTATGTTGCTGCTGCTGATCCTTTCAATGGCAACAACGCGAGCGCAGGAGGTCGCTCTGAAGACCAACTTACTGGGATGGGCTTCCACATCTGCCAACGCCGGCATCGAAATCGGCATGGGCAAGAAAACAACCTTCCAACTCTTCGGCACCCTGAACCCCTGGAAGTTCTCGGGCGACAAGAAGATGAGATTCTGGAATGTTATGCCAGAATACAGATGGTACACCTGCCAGAAGTTTGGAGGCCATTTCTTCGGAATTCATGCCTTAGGCGGTGAATACAACATTAAAAACATTGACATGCCCTTCGGCATCCTGCCGAAAACTCTGGAGGGCAGGCACTATGAAGGCTGGTATGTTGGTGGAGGCCTCACCTACGGCTATCAGTGGTTGCTTAATAAGCACCTCAATTTCGAAGGGTCTATCGGTTTGGGATATGCCTACAGTCCTTACAAGCTTTACGGACGATGCGAAAAATGTCTCGACAAAGACCACCGCAACTATGTGGCCCTACAAAAGCCGCACTATCTCTCATATACGTGTTCTAAGAATTTAACTTAACTGTGGTTTTAAACTGACAATATAAACACGTAATAACTAGACAGAATACAAAAAATTTTAGGGAAATCATAATATGGATAAGATGAAGCTTTATGCGGTCATTTCGCCCCTCTGCATACTCCTTTCTCAGGGCATCATGCCTGCTCAGGCTCAACAGCTGGCAGGGGGTAAGATTCAGGTAGAAAGCGTTTTAGCACGCAAGAACGGCAACCGGATGGACGTTGCCTTCCGTATGAATCTGAACGAATTGAAGATGAAATCAGAGCAGCAGATTGTTTTCACACCGGTAATGGTAGGAACTGATTCTATCGCTCTCAACCCTATCATCATCCAGGGTAGAAACCAGGCTGTAAGATACCGCCGACTTGCCGACAGCAAGAAGAATCCGCAGGCACAGGTTCTTACCCGCAAGAACAAGACCAGTCAGCAGGTTTACTTCGCCCAGTCTGTTCCTTATCAGAAATGGATGAAGAAGTTCAAACTCTCGGTGAAAGAAGATCTTTGCGGATGTGGCAACCTGATAGAACAGGACAATACGCCGATTGCGGATATCGACCGTACACCGGAGATTACGAAGGATTTCTTCGTGCAGCCGAAGGCGGAAGCCAAGAAGGTGAGAGCCGAAAAGGGTGAAGCTTATCTCAGCTTTGTGGTTAACAAGAGTTATATTCTTGCCAACTTCCGTGAGAATGCTACTGAGCTGAAGAAAATTACTTCCACCATCGACCTGGTGAAGAACGACAAGAACGTTGAAATCACAGATATTGATATCCATGGTTTTGCTTCGCCTGATGGTTCGTATGCCAACAACAAGCGCCTTGCCAACGAGCGTGCAGCTGCCCTCCGTAAATATGTGAGCAGCCTCTACACCTTAAACAGCAAGCTCTTTACCTATCAGGCTACACCGGAAGACTGGGAAGGATTCAAGAAGAAGATTCAGGCTAGTCATCTGGCTGATAAGGAAGCAATTCTCGAGATAGCTAACTCCTCGCTGGCTCCCGACGATAAGGACCTGAAGATCAGAAAGCTCCATCCGGCTAGTTACCGCTACATCCTGGATCATATCTATCCTCGTCTCCGTCATAGCGACTATACGGTAACCTACACGGTTCGTCCGTTCAGCATCGAAGAAGCCAAGGAGATATTGAAGACCAAACCACAGCAGCTTTCTCTGCAGGAGATGTTCCTGGTGGCACAGACTTACGAGCCGGGTTCGCCAGAGTTTAACGAGGTATTCGACATTGCCGTCCGCCTCTTCCCAGATAATGAGACAGCGAATCTCAATGCCGCCTGCACCGATTTGCAGAAAGGTGATCTTACTTCTGCCGAAAAGCATCTTGCCAAGGCAGGCAACTCGAAAGAGGCAGAACGTGTAAGAGATGTCTTCAAGCAGATAAAGGAATTGGAATAACAGAAAATTAGAGAATAACGATTATAAACAAGCTTAACTTTCAAAAATTATGAAGATTAAACATTATTTTGGCTTGGCTGTCATCGCAGCTATGACAGCAAGCTGTTCAAGCAATGAGGACCTGGGAACCGCAGGTTCAGGTACTGGTACTAACGAAGCAGGTGTTGGTTATGCTACTTTCACCATTAACTTGCCTTCGGTAAGTGGTTCTACTACTTCTGGTGCAAGAGGAACTCGTGCAGCAGATGCAGGTGGTGGTGTAGTGGACCCAGGCACAGAAGATGAGTATAAAGTTTCTGACGCAACTGCCCTTATCTTCCAGGAGTATGGTGCAGATGAAGGTTCTTACAAGTTTGTTGAGAGCGTAAATTTACCTGTTACGGGTGCTTGGGAAGATGCAGAAAAAGGTGTCACAAAATCAAAAAAGTTGGTAGCAAAGCTTACCAATGTGGATACTAAGAATACATATGGTGTTTTGGTTTTACTCAATAACAATACTGCTAGTGGTGTAAAGATTAAATTGCCTACTGCAGGTCTAAGTTATAAAGAGTGGAATGACCAGATTCTGAGTCCTAATTTAAATGAGTTGGCTAAAACAGGCGAATTCTATATGGCTAATGCTCCATTGTGTGAATCTGGCAAAGTAACAACTTTGGTTACAATTGATAAAAGTAAGATTTATGCTACAGAGGCAGAGGCTAAGACTAAACCTTCTGCAGATGTTTATGTAGAGCGTGGAGTAGCAAAGATGACAGTTGCTGACCCTGGAACAAAAACTGTTACGGACAAGGCAACCACAAAGCCTACAAATAGTCAAGTAACATTTAGCAATTGGGCTTTGGATATCACAAACAAGAAGACATTCGCTGTTCATAATATTGATGGCTTGAGCAAAGATTTCCCTGCTATTTGGACTACAGAACGTTTCACAGGTACTAACAATCGAGTTTATTGGGGTAAGGATCCTAACTACGATAAGGATGAACTCAAACTTGCAGATGAAACTAATGATACCAAAAGAACAGATGAATTCAATTTTATCACTGCTACAAGTGAGATTAATAAAGACTTCGCCAACACCACCAACACCAATCCGGTATATTGCTTAGAGAACACCTTTAACTTGACAAACATGTATCAGGGTCAGACAACCCGTGTTATCTTCAAGGCAACATATACTCCTAAGGATGCTGATGGTAATAGCCTTGCAGAGACGGCAGATGGAACTTTCTACACCATCGGTAATATGAAAAATATCCTGAAAGGAGCAGACTTGGAGGCTGCTGTAAATGCAGCAGCAAAATCAGCTCTCTCAGATTGTACAGTTGACTATACAAGATTCAAGACGGAAGCAGGCTCACATGTGATTACCTTGGCAGATATCAAGGATGCTTCTGGTACACCTCTTGTTGCCACCGGTAAAGATTATAATGGTAAGACTGGTGACGATATCGTTACCGAAATCAATACTAAACTCGGCTTGAAAGCTGGTCGTAAAGAAGCGATGGTTGGTATCAATACCTATCTTAAGGGTGTTACATATTATATCGCTCGTGTTAAGCACTTCGGCTCATTGACTGATTGGCATTCAGGTGAATCTTATGGAGACAACAACGCCCAGTATCTTGGCCGTTATGGTATGCTCCGTAACAACTGGTATGAATTGCAAGTTGGCAACGTCTATGGCCCTGGCTACCCTGGTGTACCTCCAGTAGACCCAACTCTGCCAGATGATGAGAATGAGAAGTATCTTAGCGTCAGCGTAAAGATCCTTTCTTGGGCTAAGCGTTCAGACACAGTCGATTTGTAATCCATTACACATTATTATATATAGCTCAGCCGCTCTAGCGCTAAGGAGCGGCTGGCTATCTCGGAAAAATAAGAATCTATTTATACACTTTACTTTTTCATAAAACAGATAAGCATCATGGCAAACAAGAAGTTTAACAGTTGGATCAAGAATATATGCATGGGATGGGGCTTCATCATGGCCGGCAGCCTGCTAGCAAGCTGCAACGACTTGATGCACGACGACCTGCCTCCTTGTGACATGGGTGTTGACTTGCAGTTCAAGTACGACTACAACGTGCAGCGTGCCGACATGTTCAATGATCATGTGGCGGACTCTGCGTATTCGTATACGACGAGCAGGGCAACTTCATTGCTCGCCATGATGCCTATAACGATGCGACATCACAGCCGCTCAAGGACCCTAACTATGCCATGCGAATCAATCTGGAACCGGGCAAATACAGATTCGTAACCTTCGCCTTCCAAAAGAAATACGAAGATGCACTTGCGCAGCCAGGTGCCAAATTCCAGATAGCTCTGCCACAGCAGGGTGACAACATCACCGCCCTCCATGCACGACTCGACCGCGAACAGGGCAAGGTAAACAACCAGAGCCAACCGCTTGATACACTCTGGCAGGGACTCAGCAACGAACTGGTTGAAGTAAAAGACCTGCAGGTTACACGCCATACCATCGGTCTGGTTCGTGATACCAAGCAGCTCACCATCAGCCTGCATCAGACCGACGAGCCTGCCAACATCAATGCCGATAACTTCAGTTATCAGATAACCAATGCCAACGGCGATATCAGTTACGACAACTCTCTCCTCCCCGACGAGGAGTTGACATATACCCCATACTACACCTGGACCACTGAGTTTAAGGATAACGAGGGCAATGTAAAGGAGCGCACCGCTCATGCCGCCCTCATGTTCTCCCGACTCATCTGGCATCCGGCAGAAGAAAACGACAAGAACGCCATCCTCACCATCACGAACAAGACTACTGGCGAAGAGGTGGCACGCATCAATCTTGCAGACTTTCTGGCTCAAGGCCGTGGCGCCTTCGAAGCCGCCATTATTCAGAGCAGGAATTCCTGGACCGAGAGTACGACTACAAGCTCGACTTCTTCCTCCAGGGCAACCAGTGGAAGTATGTGCAGCTCAGCATTTCCATCCTGGATTGGAGCAAGCGCATCCAGCGTGTCGATTTCTAACCGTTTCAGGTGTCAGAGCCCCTTCCGGGCATTTAGCTCATAAGAGTATTTGACTTTAAAAATTAGAAACAATGAAAATACGAGATTTCATTTTAAGTTTAGTTAGTTGGTTTATATTGTTGGTTACAGTAAGTTGCTCTGACGAACTTGGAGGCGAGCGCACTCCCATTTCGTCAGAAAGCAACTTGCATGTACTCGTGCCAACCGTGCTCAGCAGCCGCGGCACCAATCCCGACGATGCTTCCGGCCTTCCTACCTATAATGCCACGGTAGATGAATGCCAGATCAACGACCTGACCCTCTATGCTTTCCCTACAGGAAATGAAGGCAAGCTCCTGAAAAAGACGCTCCCTGCCCCACTGGCTTCGATGATGCTGGAGCAGCATGTAGCTAACTATCAGCTCAATATCGAGCCGGGCACTTACCATATCTATGTGGTTGCCAACATGAACAAGGTGTTGAGTGGTCAGACTATCAAAACTGAAGATGATCTCAAAAAAATAGTACTGAGTTATGGCGTTGGAACAGAACCGGGAATGCCGGTTTTTACAAACATCCCGATGATTTATGAGCCAAAGGATGTGAACGGTAATATCATCGATACAAAAATAGAAAAAAGTGGTGATAAATATACCGAGGTGGTAGCTAACCTGAAGTTTACATGCGTAAAGGTTAAGCTCAACCTGCTTTTCGACCCTACTGCTGAAGGTTCTGCATTCAAAGGAAAGAGCTATTGCATCAAGGATATTCTGGCTCAAAAGCTTTCTCCTAGCACCACGCTGAGTTGGAATGGAGCATTTAGCAATTCTAATGTTAGCCAAGATTATGCCAACGGTTTTGAAAATGAAGTTTATGCAACTTCTTCTGAGGCAAGCAATAAGGGTGGTTATTATAAGGCGGGAGACTGGACAGAGAAAGCAAACAATGCCAATGTGAATAATAAGGACATCATCACCCTTGTTCAGGGTGCTACTCCTACAGCTGCTCCACAGAATGCCGCCGATAAGTGGCTTTTCCAAGGCACTTACTATCTGCCTGAGCGTTATATCGCCAATGCCTCTCAGCAGTCTACCCTCAAAGTTAATGGCTTTGTGAATGATAGCTTTGAGAACAACTATACGATTAAGCTGGGACATCGCCCAACTTCCACCGAAGTTCCGACCTTCCCTCGTGGCACCTATTATGAGATTATCGGCAATATCAAGAGTCTGGGAAACATGACTCTCGACTGTAATGTGAGCGTAAAGGACTGGACTCCTGTAACGATAGATGCCGACTTCAACCATACTACTTTGTGGGTAAGCAAGACGAAGGCGAGCGTAACATCTACCACGACAGACTCCATCGACTATGAGTCGAACGTAATGCTGACAGATGCAGATTTCGGTTGCGATGAAAAGGTAACAACATCCAGTGGTGAGAAAGATGTGATTGTGTTGAGCAAGCTAGATGCAGTGAAGAATCATAGAATCACATTCAAAATCAACGAGGACATTAAGTTCTCCGACTATAATGGAAAGTACAAGGGTACGGCAAAGGTTTGGATTAAGGCTGGTAACATTAAGAAGTATCTCGATGTAACCTATGATGCCTCTCCTTATTTTGAGGTAAATCCACAGGAAGTAACCATCTATTGGGGTAGCGACAACAATACCAATACCAAAGTGGTACAGTTTAAGACCAACCTCGGCGGTTTGGCTTTCACCGGTAACACCTCTTCCACCGTAGGTAAGTCAACCATTAAGGCATCTTGCGATAAACCTGATACTTCAGAAGGAACCTTCAAGATTGTGGCAACCAGTGACCCTGTTACCACGACAGTACATTACCTCACTGTGCAGCCAAAGGAATCTGCAGAAGGCTTCAACTTTGTCAAGAAAATCAAGGTAACGGTAAAGCCTGCAATGGGTAACTATCGTATCAACTTCCGTGCCATCAACGACCGCGCACATTATAGAGGAGGTAATAAAACTGATAATTATGAGGGTACACTTGAAGAAAAGAAAGAGACTAATAATGTAACTGGAGAAAATACCAACTGGGCAGATGGATGGTATGATTTAAAGGATAAGGATATACCTAACCCAGACCATCATTATACCTATGTCTATACCCAGATTGGTGAGACAACCGGAACTGAAGTCAACTCTAAAGTTTGGAAATTTACAGAAAACTGGCCTGGTGATAAAATGGTTGCGGATTATACGAATGTGGGTTGGTATTACGTGGACTTCAAAGAGAATGCGAAGTCGAATGAGAAGTTGAATGAGAATGGTGCTACGGGAGTAAAGACCATCAAGCCTGGTGAAACATTGATTATATTCAGTAACAATACCTATCCGAAACAAGGTTATACGCTTCATCGTTGCACTCACCACTTGGAGCCGGGTATTCCTCTCTTCGACTATGAGGATCGAGAGGGTTGGATTGTCTATGATCCAACATCAGATCCTACTTGGAACATATATGATGCCATGCCAACTATTGAGAACATCAACTTTACCATTTACACCAAATTCCCGACTTACGGATGGTTCAAGGTATATGGTGTCGCCAATGGCAAAAATGGTGATGACAGTAATAAAGAGCGCGAGTCTTTTACCATCTATGATACAGCGCGTAAAAGTTGGTCATGCGATTATTTGAATAATGGTTGGTATAAGACTGTGATTACCCTCAAGGCTGTTAAGGGAGACCACGAGAAGGACATCAGAATTATGAAAGATAATCAAATCTCTGATGACAAATCCATTCTCCTTTTCAATGGCAACAGCTATGAGAAGCATAATGACACAGGCTATTACGATGACTCCTCTTGGCACGCTGGCAAGCCATCTGGTGTGGATTAAATAAGATTAGAATCAGATTTGAACACTGTTATAAATCAGTTTAAGCAATGAAGAAGATCAAACATTTAATGATATGGATTGGATTGCTCCTAAGCCTTGTTTCCTGCAAGGATACGATGGAGGCTATCGGACTCGGCGGGGATGAAATCCCTGCGAGGGACTTGTCTTGAACCTTCAATTGACTAACTTCACCAAGCAACAGATTGGTACAAGAGCGGGGGCCTCGGAGACATTCAATTCGCTCTGCGCTGTGTTCTATGGAGATAAGGACAAATACTTAGACAAGACAGATTGCTATTCTACCTTATCACAGCAGTCTGATGGCAGCTACAAGGTAAAGATAACCAATGTACCTGCTGGTACCAAGAATGTACATCTTGTAGCCAATGCCAGCGACATGACGTACAGCGAGGCACAAGACTTGCAGTCTCTCACTGCTGCTAAGGAGAGAGACCCTCAGCTTGATGCCCCTATCTGCTGGGGTAAAATTTCAATAGATAAACTTTTGGAAGCTAATTCTTCAGTGACGATGTTGCGCCAATGCGCCAAGATAAGTTTGGAGATAGACAATAGCATCCAGAGTAATTTCACTAATGCAGGCTTGTATGTCTATAACATGGCAACCAAGGCAGCCATAGCTCCTGCCAATTATATTGAGCCTACGACCGATGACTTGGCGGAATCTACCGATCTCAGAACGGACAACCCATTGGGCGGCGGTACCGCAACCACCGTGGCAGTAAATGAAACTTCCGCAGGCAAGGCAATGGTGATCATCAAGGCGAAATATAAGAAAAGAGAAGGATATTATAAGGTGGCACTCTACAAGGATGCTAAAGAGAAAATCCAATATGCCTTGCTCCGTAACCACCATTATACCATCAAGGTAACCAAGGTAAACGACTATGGCTTCTCTACGCTTGAAGAGGCTAAGAAGAGTCTGCCAGAGAATAGAGTGGAAGTAGAGGTGCGGGACGATAATCCTGAAATCACCAGAATGATAGCTTGCAAAGACTATGAACTGGGAGTGAGCGATTGTCAGGAGATAAATGCAAACACAACAGAGGCTACCGTAACCATTGTTACTACCTTGCCAAAGGCAACGAGTAGTGATAGTGCGCTATATAGTGTCACGAAAAATGATTCTTGGATAACCGCTTGTCAGCAAGAGACCGTGAATGATATACCAGAGACAAGCAGATCTTCTAAAGGCAAGAAATATACCTTGAAGCTTACGCTTGAAAAGAATGACCAATCAGAGGAACCACGTACAGGAACCATCACCGTTACTTCTGGCGACCTTTCTCTGGATATAACCATCAAGCAGGCTGGTTTTGATTTTAGAAGAGAGGATCCTGCTAGAATCGTAACCATGCAGTATAATAACTTCACCGTAGCTGCCAACTATTTCAAATGGTTGGACACTGTGCAAGGCATCACTCCTGAAGAAATGCAAGGGGCTGTGAGAAATGATGGTTTGCATTTCTGCGTGGGAACAGCCGATATCACGTATCTTATCCCTAAACTTGATGGTGATCAGATTACTAAAAAGGATGATAAAATCAAAGTGGAAGAAGATAAAGGTAAGTGGAAGGTAAGCCTTGCCAATACTACGGTAAATGAAGATTTGTGGAAGTCTTCATTTACCATCACCAACCAGGCTGGCATCGAGATCACTTATCCTGTTTATCATACTGGTATCTTCCATAAGATAGATGAGAAATCCAAGGTATATAAGGATTATCAGTTGGCAGAAAACGGAGATAACGAGAAGAAGGTGAAGGGCTGGTTCTATTATGGTGTGGTAAAGGTAAAGGGAAAGAAGGCCGATGAAACCACCACTACTTATTATATGTTAGACCGCAACCTAGGTGCATCCAACAATGGTTACTATGCCCCAGATGTGGTGGCACTGGCAAAGAACAAGAAAGCCATTGGTGGCTATTTCTGTATCTCTGAAAAAAAGAGCACCAGCGATGTCACTCAGGATCTCTCCAGCACCTTGGCACCAACAGGCTATACCATTCCAACTGATGCCGTGTTCGAAGAATTAGTTAATGCAGGCAATCTGGAGGTGGTACCACAGTCCACATCGTTAGGAGAAACCTACAACTGCGTGCGTATCAAGACGGTGGATTCCGAGTTGCCATACATCTATCTGCCTATGGGTGGATTCTTGGAGGGCGAGAGCCATAAGAACCCTATCCATGTAAATCTCTGGACCAAGACTTTGCTGTCAGGTACGCAGGGCTTCGGTACCAACAGTCCTGAATATGGTTTCTGGTATAGATACTTTGATGTTTACAACAAGAGGAAAGAATTATCCAATATGAGATTCGTGAGTGGTAGCAACGGCATGAACAATGGCCGCTACAAGGCGATGCCAATACGCCTGATTCTGAAATAAACATCAGATAAGTGATAAATACAATAACATCTTTTACTTATATATAATTAAAGTATAAAAAACAGCTGTTTTACAAAGAAGAGGGTGTGTCATAAGCCACACCCTCTTCCTTGATTCTTAGCTTCACTCAAATCTGCAACTTCATTTCATCAATACGAACGCCAAAATCATCCATATAGCGCTTGTATATATAAGAGGCAACTTGTAATATTCCCATCATAGTCATTATTCATTTTATAGTTTATTGCCGCAGAGTTCCGCTTTTTTATTGAAACCGCCAAAGAAAATCAAAAGAAATCTGCGAAAATCCGTGTAATCCGTGCCTTATCTATATCCTAAGAAACTTATGACACACCCTCCTGGTTTGTCTTATTTTGCGATGCTGTCCAGGAAGAGGAGCAGTCGGTTGGTGACGTTTACCTCTGAAACACCGGAATCGAAGTCGAGCGATACGAGGTTGAGCATTGGGAAACGGTCGTGGAGACGTTTCTCGATGCCCTTGGAAATCACGTGGTTAGCGATGCAACCGAAAGGCTGGAGCGAGATGATGTTGTTCACGCCATCACGGATGTAACCTACGATGTCGGCAGGCAGAAGCCAGCCTTCGCCAAACTGGGCTGCGAGCGAAACCAGTCCCTGTACGTCCTTCGCATCATCATAGATATTGGTGAACGGACGGAAGTAGCGGAACTTGCCGGCTGCCTTGTTTACCTGGCGCAATCTTCTGCCTATCAGCGCCTGATAAGCGCCCTTGATGATGAAATCGGGCACTTTGGTGCAACTCAGCCGCATGTGTTTCTGTATCTCCACGTTCACAAATTCCTGCAGGAAGAAAGGAGCAAGCAGAGGCGGAACCACCTCTATGCCGCGCGAGATGATGTTCTGCTCCAGGAACTGGTGGGCGAAAGGATTGAACTTCAGGAAGATTTCGCCTACGATTCCTACCTTCGGCAGTTCTCTGTCGAGGGTCATCTGGTTGAATTCTTCGGCTGCCTGTTCCAGGAGTCGGATAAGTCCTTTGGCTGAATTCTGGGCGATAGGTCCGTCTATCAGCTGCATGTATTTATCGCGCAACTCTCTGGCAATGCCCGGTTTACGCTCTCTTACGATGCAGGCGTTGTACATTTCGTTGATTGCATCGCCATAAAAAATGGCGGTAACGATAATCTGACTGTATTTCAGCCAAGGCACATTGAAACCGTCCTGCTCGTTATAGTCTTGCTTGTCGTCTGTTGAGCCTGATGCTTCGCCTGTTGAGGTTGTTACACCGAGCGTGAGCAGCGGAATGTCCTGGAATCCATTGGAAATCATCGCACGCTTGATGAGACCGGCGTAGTTGGTTGCGCGACACTGGCCGCCCGTCTGACTCATCACTACTGCTGTATTGTTCAGGTCGTATCTGCCTGATTTCAAGGCTTTGATGATGTCGCCGACGATGAGTGTAGCCGGATAGCAGACTTCGTTGTTGGCAAACTTCAAGCCGAGTTCGGCGCTTACCTCATTGCTCATCGGAAGAACCTCAACATCATAGCCTATCAGTTTCAGGATAGGCGGAATGATAGGGGTGAGGTATTCGGTCATGAAAGGAGCGAGAATCTTGCGATGAATGTCCTGCTTGGTGAATACCTTGGTCTGTTGTAAATGTTGAGTGTTGAGTGTTGAATTGCTTTCCCTTCGGCCGCCGAACATTGTTTCTTCACTCTTCGTTCTTCACTCTTCACTTCCTTTACTCCCTTCAGGCTTTCTATGAGCGAGCGGACACGGAGTTTCAGTGAGCCGATATTGCTCACATCATCTATCTTCAACAGCGTGAAAGGCTTGTTGTGGCGCTTCATGATGTCGCGAATCTCGTCCTGGATAAAACTGTCAGGACCGCAGCCGAAGCTGGTCATCTGGACGAAATGAACCTCATCGCCCTGTTCTGCAGCCCATTGCGCTGCCTTCAGAATGCGGTTCATATACGCCCATTGCTTCACGAGATAAGTCTCTGGCTGACAGTTGTATGCTTCGTTGTTGTCCTGGCTGGCTAATGCTGCCTCATTTCTTTCTGCCGCCAGATCCTCCAAATTGAAGTCTTTGAAATCTGCAAAGAGATTACCCCGGGCGATGTCTTCGCTGATGACGTTGACTCCCAGATTGGCTATCATCTCGCTCAGCTTGTGCTGAATCAGCGGGTCTGTATGATAAGGACGGCCCGCCAGCAGAATCGTAAGTCCCTTGTTTGACTTCAGAATCTCCCAGCCCTGTTTCTTAATCTCAGCTGCATATACTGCCTGAGCATAGAGGGCCTCTCTCAGTGCTTTACGGGCAGTCTTCTTGCTTACTCCCAGTTGCTTGAGATAATCGGTAATCTGTTTTTCCAGCGCCTTAGGCTGGGCAAAGTTGATGACGGGCGTATCGATCGGTTTCTTCAGATTGATGACCGACTTGATGACATCGCTGTAGCCCGAAACGACCGGACAGTTGAAACTGTTCAGCGTATTCTTCGGGTCGTCATTATGTTCATAAACCACGTATGGCATGAGGATGCGGTCTACTTTCGGGTTCTCGTTGAGTTCCTTCAGATGACTGTGAGCCAGTTTAGCCGGGAAGCAGATATTGTCGCTCATCACCGTATTCAAGGCTCCTTCATACTGGCTGAAAGTGGAATCGGAAGAGAGAATCACGCCCAATCCTGCTGCCCGGAGCAGCGCATTCCAGAACGGATATTCCTCGTACATGTTGAGGATGCGAGGAATGCCTACTTTGACGTTGTGTTTTGCAACTTCAAGTGGGTTAACTTCTTCTCTATCAAATAGTAAACTATATTTGTATTCGTAGATGTTTTTGCCTTTTATCCCGTTTGCTCCCTTGTTGTTAAACACACGCTCACACTTGTTTCCGGAGTAGAATCGGTTGCCGCCGGCAAAGGTGTAGCGGGAAACATAACAATGGTTTTCGCAGCCTTTGCATTGCAGTTGTTTGGTTTCATAATGAGCCAGATTCTGGAGATCATCGATGGATCTTGATGAGGCAGGGTTCGTATCTTCTGCAGAAGTGCGATGCTTATAATCTGCCGCCGCATGAAGGCACAGCCGTAGGCACCCATCAGTTCCGGCATGTTGCTTCGTGCCACTTCGGTATGGGTGAGCAACTCAAATGCTCTTACCACCGCATCGTTTCTCATCGTACCACCCTGCACAACGATTTTGCCTCCAAGGTTCTCATTACCATGGAGTTTCAATACCTTATACAGACAGTTCTTGATGACCGAATAAGAGATTCCGGCAGAAATATCAGCTACAGATGCGCCCTCTCTGAGCACCTGCTTCACCTTCGAGTTCATGAAAACGGTGCAGCGGGTTCCCAGGTCGCAGGGAGCCTTCGACTGGCAGGCGAGTTGGGCAAAATCGCCTACAGAATAACCCATGTTGTTGGCAAAGGTCTGGATGAATGTTCCGCAGCCCGAACTGCACGCCTCGTTGAGTTCCATGCGCACCACAGCCCCTTTCTCCACGAAGATAGCCTTCATGTCCTGTCCGCCGATGTCCAGGATAAAACTCACGTCAGGCATGAGTGAGGCAGCAGCTCTTTCGTGCGCCATTGTTTCGATAATGCCGCTGTCGAGGCCGAAAGCCGCCTTGATAAGTTCTTCGCCGTAACCTGTAGAGCAGGAGCCTACGATTTCCAGTTCTGCGCCTCGCAATGCAGCTTCCTGCTTCAGGGTGTTCAGTCCATCCGCTACTGCCTTGATCGGATTTCCCAGATTCAGGCGGTAATTTGTAAAGACAATATCTCCCGTAGGCGTCTCCGCATTCACCCTTACCGCAACAATCTTCGTCGTAGTAGAGCCCGAGTCAATACCAATCACAACCTGCTGTTTTCCTTTATTCAGCGGTTGGGTTTCGGTAGCGAATTTCGCCTTTGATTTGAGCCATTCCTGGTGCTCTTTCTCGTTTTTGAACAGAGGCAGCAGACTGCTGGTCCATTCCGTTTGTATTTCTTTTTTCATCCGGCTTCTGAGAACAGATACTGAGGCTGCAGAATCTGCCGATTTAGCCCGGTAAGCACAGCCCAGAGCCGGAATGAGATTGCTGTTTTCTGATACGATGAAATCGTTTGGTGAGAGATGGAGATAATCGCAGAAAGCCTTGCGGAGAGCCGGAAGAAAGGTCAGCGGACCGCCGCAGAGCAGGATAGGAGCCTCGAAGCTGATGCCGTGAGAAAGCGTTACCACCGTCTGTACGGCGATGGAATGGAAGATGCTGGCTGCAATATTTGCTTCGGGCAGATTGCGTGCCATCAGGTTCTGGATGTCGGTCTTGGCGAACACGCCGCAGCGGGCAGCCATCGGATAAACGTGCTCTGCCTTCATCGCCAACTCGCTCATCTTCTGGTTCTCTACGCCCATCAGCACACTCATCTGGTCGATGAAAGCGCCCGTTCCGCCGGCACAGTTGCCGTTCATGCGCAGTTCCATATTTCCGTTTTTCTTGAAGAAGATAACCTTCGCATCCTCGCCACCAATATCGATGAGCGCCTTCGCCTCAGGATGGGCAGTACGGGCATAGACTGATGCAGCCACCACCTCCTGTACAAACTCCGCCTGGAGCTGTTCGGCAGTAGCCATTCCTACGCTTCCCGTTACGCAGATTCTTGCCTCTGCATCGCCGGTAAGGGCTAAAATCTCATCGAAATATTGCGACACAAGTTCGTTGACACGGGCGTTGTGGCGTTCGTATTTTGAGTAAATTACCTGGTTATCGCTGTCGATAACGGCTATCTTGCTGTCGTAGAGCCAACGTCCAGGCCTATGTAATAAGTCTTCTCCATTTCTCTTATCTCAAGTATTTTCTCTTATCTTCTAGTATCTTCTTATCTTCTAGTGGCTTTACCCAAGTTCCATCTGCTCTCTTCTCATATCCCTGAAAGCGCTCCAGGCTATCGGAACCGCAACGGCAAACGAGCAGCAATCTGCCCACATCTGACACATCTCCACGCCCAGCAGTCCGAAGAAATAGGGGAGGATGAAGATGAGCGGAATGAAGAAAAGTCCGCTTCGTGCTGCCGCTACGATGTTGGCTCTCACCGGTTTACGGATGGTCTGCATCAGCATGTTGGTGAGCACGATGCTGGCTACGAGCGGAAAACTGAGCACCTGCCATCGCAAAGCCACCGAACCTACGGCTACAACCGCTGCATCATCGCGGAAGATGCTGATGATGGAAGTTGAGAAGATGAAGCCGAGAAGGGCACAGACGCTGAGGAAAACCGTGCCGCATTTAATGCAGAAAAAGAAGCTTCCTTTACACGCCCATAGAGTTTGGCGCCGTAGCAGAATCCGCAGAGCGGCTGGAATCCCTGCCCCAGACCGATGACCATCGCATAGGTAAAGAAGGAGATGCGGGTAACGATGCTCATGCCCGCAATGGCTGCATCGCCAAACGCACCTGCTGCCACATTGAGCATCAGCGTAGCGATACTTCCCAGTCCCTGTCTTGACAGCGAAGGGGTTCCGCCGAAGATAATCTCCTTGGCAAAGGTGCGGGTAGGGGTGAAATTGCTGAGATGGATGCGGATGTTCTCGCCTTTATGCGTCATCCAAAAGAGCATGGCGCAGCCGAAACACTGGCTGATGAGGGTGGCTACGGCGGCTCCGGTAATGCCCAGCTGGAAGTAGAGGATGAGCAGAGGAGCCAGAATCAGATTGAGCAGCACACCCGACATGATGCCCTTCATCGCATACATCGTATTGCCCTGAAAGCGCATCAGATTATTCAGCGTAAGCGATGTGGTCATAAAGGGAGCACCCAGCAGGATAATGCCCAGATAACGCTCTGTATAAGGAAGAATGGTGGACGTAGAACCCATCAGAAGACAGAGCGGTGTGAGGAACACATGACCCAGGATGGCGATGAGAAGACCGGTAAGAAAACTCAGCACAAAGCCCGTGGTTGCCATTTTCTGTGCCTCTTCCGTATGCTTGGCGCCCAACTGTCGCGAAACATAATTGCCCGCTCCGTGACCGAAGAAGAAACCTATCGCTTGAATCACAGCCATTGCTGCAAAGGAAACGCCTACCGCTGCCACACTCTGCGTGTTGATGCTGCCCACGAAATAGGTGTCGGCGAGGTTGTACATGCTCGTCGACAGCATACTGATAATCGTTGGTATGGCCATCGTGAAAATCACATGATGCACAGGGGCATGTGTGAGGAACGTATAGTTGTCTCTTTTCTCTTTCTTCATAACTTTATGATGCTCTTTTGGGGCATTTCAACCTGCAAAGGTACATAAATATCCACAAAGTTGGACAATTATGAACCAACTTTTATAAATTTATAAGAAAAGAGTTGTATTATTCATAAATTTATTGTATTTTTGCACCGTAATTGGATATATATACATAAAACAATATACTAATGAATGATGAGATAAGAATCATACCGATAACGACTAAAAAAGGGCTGAAAACCTTCATTCAGTTTCATTATGATCTCTACAGAGACCATAAGTTTGCCATTCCTTTTTTGCGTTTTGACGAGATGAATACGCTGGACCCAAAGAAGAATCCTGCCTTTGAATTCTGTGAAGCTCAATACTTCCTGGCGGTTGACAGCGAGGCTCGTATCGTAGGTAGAATTGCTGCCATTATCAACCATCGTGCCAACGAAGAGTGGAACAAGAAGCAGGTTCGCTTCGGCTGGTTCGATTTCGTGGATAATGTAGCGGTTTCCTGTGCCTTGTTGCGCGCGGTAGAAAACTGGGGCAAGAGCAGGGGAATGAACGAATGCGTAGGTCCGCTCGGATTTACGGATATGGACCGTGAGGGCTTGCTCATCGAGGGCTTCGACCGGAAGTCTACGATGTATATCAATTACAATTATCCTTATTATAAGACGCATCTGGAGAGTTATTCGCTCTATGAGAAGGATAACGACTGGCTGGAGTACCGCATCAGGATTCCGGAAGTGACGCCGGCTAAGTTTGCCAAGACTGCCCAGATGATAGAGAGCCGATATAATCTGCAGGTTCATAAGTTTACCCGCCGGGAACTGACCTCGGGAGGAATGGGCAGGAAAGTGTTCGAAATAGTGAACGAAACTTATAAGAATCTCTATGATTTCCAGCAGCTTACGGAGAAGCAGATAGATGAATATGTAAATACTTATATCAAGAAGGCTGACTTGAACCTGGTAACGGGTGTGGTAGATGGCAACGCTGGCAACAAGCTGGTAGCCTTTGGTGTTTCCTTCCCTTCGTTTACCGATGCGCTGCGCGAGATAGGCGATGGCAAGCTTTTCCCTACGGGTTGGCTGAAGGTGCTGAAGGTTCTGAAGTGGCACAAGACGGATACGGTAGATTTGCTTTTGATTGGTGTTCTTCCGGAATATCGCAAGAAGGGAGCCAATGCGCTTATTTTTGCCGATCTGATAGAGCAGTATCACCGTTATGGCTTTAAATGGGCTGAGGCAATGCCGCAGATGGAGACCAATACCGGTGTTCAGAGCCAGTGGCAGTATCTGGAGAGCGAACAGCATCGCCGTCATCGCTGCTATAAGAAGAAGATTTAAAAGTCTCTGTTTTGAGCCGTTTAGGCGCAAAAAAGCCTATAAAGAAATAAAATATGGAAAAATTTAAAATTGATTTATTTGAAAAAGAAACGGGGGAGTTATTTCCCTCATTTCAAAAATTGAATCAAACAGACTGTAATATATGCTACCAATATTTTCGAAAGAATATTAAAGTATATGATTTACATGAGTCTGTTTTTGATAATTTTCAATCAAATGGTTCTTTTATAGAAAAGTATAATGCACTTGATGACCACTTTTCATTATTAGAATTATTTGCAGATTTGAATTTATGTTGTGATGTTATCTGTATTAATTGGGATGAGTTTAAAACAATAGATGTATTCCGTACAATAGATTTATATAATTATTTTAGTGATATATGGTTTCCTTCCGCCGATAATATAATAGTATTTCCCAGGAATATGACTATATTTATTATGATTAGGCATGATGGTGTAATCTATTATGTCAAATGTGATTAAATAATTGTAGAACTACCATATATAGAGAAACTTTTAATGAGTGAAAACGCTGTTTCCAAAAATCATCTTTCTACAAAGGAATCAGCGAGCTGTTGGACAACAAAGAATAATTCGTCAACAACCAGTCATACAGACACATACAGCACTCTCCATATAAGGAAACCCCGACAAGGCTTCCTTATTTTTTCCATACCACAGTCCATACTTTCCATATCAAAAATCTTGTCCATATTATGCCTACCTTTGCTGTGCAATCCTGAGATAAAAAGTCGCTGCAAAGGCAAAGAGTCCGAGGAGAGCAAAGAGTTCTTACACATTATTAATTATTAAAAATTTAAGATTATGATTAAAGTTAATAAAACTACAATCTTCGCAATAATACTATTGATTTTACGTTCTTTTCAAAGAAAGGGGTTGTGTGATAGTGGCTTAAAGGCTCAAAGCACTACCTTTGCATACAATAATAAAAAATAACGCAATGAAATGATCAAAATATTTAAAGACAATGAAAAGAATTATCGATAGTACATTAGTAATACTTTCTTTGATGTTGATCTTCGGTTGTAAGGAAAGTAAGGTGGGGCAGGGAAACCCTACCAAAGACAGCATGTCTATTGACACCGATAGTGTGATTTCGGGCAAGGTCTTTACCAAGCAAGATATTGCATCGGAAGATACGCTTAACGCTGTTATAAGAACACAATCTCCCAAGTCCAAGGATTTCGATTTTGAAGTATTTATTATGCGAGGGGAGAAAACTGTACAAATTATACCTTTCTCTTATCCAAAGGACGATACCTTTGACCCAATGTGGCCGGAAGGATAGCTGTCTGATGGCTGATGTGACGTTTGATGGCAATAAAGATCTGTTGGTATATTTGGGACAATTCGGAAATCAAGGTGTGGAATATTGGGATGCTTATGTCTGGAATGAAGTCAAGCAGAAGTTCTTGTTTGTTCCATCATTCCATGATATTCCCAATCCTACGCTTAACGAAAAAGAAAAGATTATTGAATCTTTCAGCCGTGGTTCTGCCGTTGATTATGAGTTTGGAAAATGGAAGTTCGAGAAAGGAGTGTTTGTACAAAAAGAACTTCTGTCACACCCTCCGAGAGAGAGTGAATAGTGTTATTCTCCGTTCATCACCACTTCATGGCCTCCTTGGGAAGCAACAACTTCGTGCTTTCGTTTTATATTGGAATCTGATTTTCTTCAATTTTGCGATAGAAGAAAAAGATTTGTATGAAACCCTGTTATAGACACCTCAAATTGGGCGGTTTCACAATTGGTGAATACCGCCCAATATAAAAAATGTCTTAACAAACAAGTTTAACAAGAATGGTCAAGATTTGGCTATTCACAATAGATTTTTGAGAATGAAATATATAATAGAAATTTTCATGTGTTTATTTTTGATTTGTTCATGTGACAATCATGATGTAGAATTCAATGAAAAGGAACAGACTTTTTATATTTACAATCTGTTGCATTTTTCTATTGAGCCATTAGATAGCTTTAGCAAATCTTATACATATGACTTCTTTTTGCGGACAAAGGGAACATGTAGAGAGGTGGATACTATTTGTTTAAAAAAAAGAATATCAAAGAAATTTAAAGCGATAGAATCGTCTTCTTATAAGCAAGAATTTCGGTATAATCCTTCCTATATAAGGCTATTACCAAACACTCAATATGTAATAAGACATAACGGGATGGGAGCTAAAGTAAATATAATAAAGTATTTTTATACAGATTCTTCTGGAAATTTACATTATAAGTGTGATGAAAAGTCTAGTAGGAAATTACAAGAGCCTTAATTATAAAGATTTTTGCTATAAAAAGAATATATAATTAGTTAGGAGGAGAGTGTAAACTAAACTGTGTCAAGCTACAATAAAAGTAGTTTAACACAGTTTTTATATTATGGACAACTTAGAAATTGATTACAAGAAAGCAGCTCAGCAGTTGCGTAGTGGTGAAGCCTTAT
>ENA-OQBJ01000504-OQBJ01000504.1-human-gut-metagenome-genome-assembly--contig:-NODE-504-length-20386-cov-2.342909_pt1 | contig 20386 bp, 21 predicted proteins | sample MGYA00242743_ERZ504545 | MGnify/ENA primary metagenome ERZ504545 (study PRJEB26092, sample SAMD00036252) | human gut metagenome | host: Homo sapiens | study: EMG produced TPA metagenomics assembly of...
ATGCCTATTTCAAACTGGGGCTTGATTATGAATCAATTTATGCTTATGTTTGAAAACAGAATTCAGATATAAGAACAAACTTACAACTGAATCCTGTTTCCATTTACACAAAATTTTGGACAGTGTCATTTTTTTAGAAAAGAACACGACGTTTTTCTTTACATACATAGAAGAAGATAAACGAAGAAGCTATCTCAAATAAAAACAGAGATAAGTTTACTTACAATCGATAAGCCACAACATAAAAATCTCCTACTTTTAGTCCTATAATTGTAATAAATAAGGGCTAAAGCAGGAGTTTTTTGTTACAAAGTTTCAATCTATAAGATTTTTACTTTTGTATTTCTATTTTGAGACAGCCTCTCTGTTTATTATATTAATTTACTCTTTCACGTAGTCTTTTAATGCATCAGTAACGGCAAGCACCCGGTCTTCTCCCCTCATATACGGTGCATCATATTGAAAATCAGCAACCTTATTCTCAAATTTACCGATATACGTCATACTTCCATTCTGTGGATTGACCACCAAGCTTTCTTTTTTTCTACCACTGATTTGGTCAAGTCTATCTGCATGGGACGTGCACTGTAGTTATACACCAGCAGATAGTCATTGCCTCGTGTGGCAATTGCCCGATCGTAACGTTCGCCATTAGTTCCAGCTATCACACTCTGGTCTGGAATACGTTCAAAGAAAGGGAAACGAAGCATCAGCTCCTTTAAATATTTCATTTGGTTAAAACCTTTGTCCTTCAATGCTTCCTGCCATGTTTCCTGGGCTCCATATGCTGGTGCATATCCTTCACGATAAAACTGCATAATAGAATTATTTCCATAAGTATGTCCGAAAGAACCAGCAAAAACCGACCAATATGCATAACGTCGTACATCATCTGCTGTCCAGCGACATTCTTTCGGATTGTGCAGTCCGTGCGGAATCCCTTCATAACTGGGTTCAGCATCCAGCACCGGCTTCAAGGGCTTCTTGGAAAGGCTTGCTTCCACATAGCGCCAGTTGTCTTCTGCTACATTACTATCGGCCAGATTATCTCCATCACCTTTGGTTTGCCCGTAACGGCGATGTCCACTCTGGAACATATTAAGTCGAGCCAGTCGGCATCATTGAACCAGGTTGCAGACATGGTTCTACCAATGGGTGGAAAGTCATCAAATGGTTCTTATCGATGGAACGAATTGTACGTGCCAGGGTTTCCCAAACTTCTGTTTTCACATCGCCTCGTGTATCTCCTCCGATTATCCACACTATATTCGGATTGTCCTTATATCTTTCGGCAAGGAAGGTTCCGTATGCTTTCGCTTCTTCTACATCCATCTGCCCACTTCTTACCAGTCCTCCCCAGATACATACCATACCTATATATATACCTTTGCTTTCAGCCGTACGATGATATAATCCATATGGTCCCAATAACCATATACTCCTTTTTTATCAATATGGCTGAAATCGAATCCGTCCGTCATGGAATACTGTCCATAGACATTCATAGAGGGAACTCCATTTAATGTCTGCACCTGTACTACATTAAATCCGGCACGGCTACAGTTGTCCGGATAAAAAGCCACCTCCTCACGGTTCAGTCGTTGTGGCATCAGCCATCCGGTATCTCCCAGCCAGAAAAACGGCTGTCCATTCTGATGTTTCAGGTAACGCCCTTCGGCAGACACCTCCAACTTGCCGTTTTTCCACGGCAACTGTGCATTCATAGTTGATGCTACGGCAAGACAAGATAATACAATTCCTGCCAGTTTTGTCAAATATTTCATTTTGCTGCAATTAAAAAATTATACATTTAAGATTAAAACAAATAATCCATGCAAATATACATGATGGTTTTCAATAATGTACCGTTACTTCCTGATTGGTATCTATCCAAAGACGATATTTTCCCTCAGCGACTTTCTGAAACTCTCCTACAGATGCCTTGGGTAGCTTCTTGGCTGCAACATACAGATAACCTTTACCTTTGTCGGCTTTCAGGCGAATCGTCTTGCGGTCCATATAAACGGTTATTTCTCCTCCCGGGACAGGGACACTGCCTTTCATCCATTTCAATCCGCCTAATGCGGGAGTCACTGCATATTCTTCATATCCAGGTTTTACCGGCTTCACTCCTAAATAATATTTTCCTAACAAATATATAGGACTGGCTCCCCCATGCGTGGCAAAGACTCTTTCCATACGGACGCCCATACATGGCAAGATGTTCCGCTCCTTTCTCATCCGGATTATATTTTTCCCAAAATGATGTTGCTCCTTCTTTTAACATACCTCCCCAGTAAGCCAGCATTTCTTCCATAACTTGCTCTTGCTCGCCCATGGCACAGAGAGCTTCCAGTTCGTAAAAACGCATATACGGAGTTGTAATTTTCAGGATACTATCATTCAGCAACACACTTTGCTTGATAAGTTGCTGCTTTTCTTCTGAAAGATAATCATAAAATACAGCAAACATATTGGCATAACGTGTCACACTAGTACTCTGCTTTCCTCCAATCCGATTGTGCACCAAGGCCTTTGCATCCTCACTCCAGAATGCAGGTTCCAGTTTCTTTCGTAAAGAAGAGGACAGTTTTTCATACCCCCTGGCATCTTGCATCTCACCGGCAAGGCGAGCACAGAGCACCATCGTTTCCAAACTCTTGCAGAAAAGTACTTGCTCGAATGCCAACTGTCCTTTTTTGTCGAGATAACCATCTGCCCAGTCAACAAATACCCAGTCGCCTGTCATGCCCTGCACCATGCCATCACTGTCAGTCCGTCCCAATACATACTCCATAAGCGATTTCATCCGCGGATACAGTTGCTTGACAAACTTCTCATCTCCCGTATACATATAATAGTCGTACACACTCAGGAACCAGTAAAAAGTATAATCCATGATGGTGTTAATATGAGAAGTTACCGGATCCTTTCCTCTCAGTTGCCAGATGGTACGCTTTACAGTCTCCGAATCAAAGAACAGATAATAGTTCATCAGATAACTTTGAATAGCGTCTCCACTCCACACCCAGCGATCACGTTTGATACCATCAATGAAAAATTCCCGAGTGGTAAGATGCATCGTATAAGCACCTATCTCCCAAATTCTATTTAACAGATCATTGTCACACTGAAAACTTCCACGGTAGGTTTCAGGCATATATTCGTATTGCATCGAAACTTTTCCAACAGAAATCTGTTCATCGCATACCACATATACATAACGGAAAGCCTTACTGCTCTCCATCATATAACAATCATTTGTCAGAGGATGAACAGTACGCAGCGCAAGATCGGTCACTTTTCCATCCTGGACAGACAAGATATCCATAGTTTCACAACGCTCGGTGTCCAAAGCTTCTTCTTTACTTTCACCATAATAAATCAATACCTTTCCTTCTCCTCGCATTTCTGAAAAATCAAGATATCCGAAAGTTTCCCGACCAAAATCATAAAGAATACCATTCTCTACAGAAATTGAAGAAACAGCCAGCAAAAGGTTTGCAGGGTAAACGAAACAAAGACGGACGGCTTGTTTTCGAATTAAAATTCCAGCTTCCAGCATCCATATAAACAGTAGCCGAAGTATCACTTGCTTTTCCGCTTTCATCTATCCATTCTTTATCTTCGTAAGTAACCTTCCAACTGGCATCACTTTTTATCGTCCACCCGTCGACATAAAGAGCCGGAGGAGTAAGCTGGTTCCATACCTTAATATTAATTTTGTGCTTTCCCGCTGGAATAATCAGTTTATCAGGCATGCCAAACTGTAATTTGCCATCCAACTTAACATTGTACCGTCCTTCCACACTCAGCTGTATCGTTTCAGCTTCAGGCAAATCGACTTCTTTACTGAATTCAACAACGACATAATGACTATCCGTTTTCCAGAAAGGAGGGAAAAAAAGCTCCTCTTTCCGTACGACGGTTATTCATCTGGTTACCCAGCCAAATCTCATAATCCCCCGGATACCAAATCCAAGTCTGTGCTCCTAATGAAGCACACATACCAACCGAAGCCAGCAAGGTTACAAATTTATTTTTCATTTTGTGTGTTTTATTATTTAATTATTTTGTCAGAATTCTGTCACAACTGGACGACCTTCCATCCAAGCAATCATATTCAAGACCAGGAAATTCCAATTTTGAAATCCTCTATTCAGAACAGGCTCTCCATTATCGGGCAGATAATATTCATGCAACGCCCCGAAGCGCTCAAAGTCACGTCCCAGTAAAAGTATTGTTTTTTCAGCAACTTCTCGGGCTTCCTTTTCATAGCCATATTGCAGCAACCCTCTGAAAACAAGATAATTTACATTAATCCATATAGGTCCTGCCCATGAAGACGGATTACCACTCGCTCGCACATTATACATTTTTTCCAACGGGGAAAGCGTACGAATACCTGCAAGAGCATTAAAAGAAGTTGTATCACAAAAATGTATCTGTACCATTTGCCGGGCTTGTTCCGGCGTTGCTACTTGAGCCCACATTGCCATAAAACCACTCCATACACTAAATCGCTGGATCAAGCAGTCGTATGTTCTGGGCTGTCCCACATGCAAGTATAAATCTCCCGGGTACAATCCTTCGATATCCGGTTTTTCTACTAGAAGAAGATTTAAGTCTACACTATAATAAAAACGGTCTCGTTCATCCCAACAGTGCTTACGTATATTGGTTTTCAGTGTTTCAGCTTCTTTCTCAAAAAAGATTGAAATATCTGTCAAGTTCAGACAGTCGGCCAAATAAGCCATCGCTTGAAGTTCCTTATACATCAAACAATTCAGAAAGATAGAGCCAGAACTACCGTGGGGACGATAAAAGGTACTTGGATCATTGTCTACTCCGATAGCCTCATCCGTTTCCCAATAAATCAATCCAGTTGCTTTATGCCTGTGAAAATTAAGATACTTAGCTACAAAAGCCTGTAAAGTATAAAAGTCCTCCCGCAACCACTCTGCATCTCCACCATATTTTGACGATAAAGGCAGCATGCTGGGCAAGTGTCGGCTTATGCATATTGGTCTTCCACGGATTTCTTCTCTTCAACATTTCTTCACGACTTGGAGCATTCCGTTCTATCCAGATAGGAATCCACCCATCCATTCCTCCGTAACTCAACGAATTTAATACACATCCCTGTTCATAAGCCAAAGCTTCCTTTTATCAGCTTCAGTTCCTTTGTCTGATAAATCTGACGCAAGGCCACATCACTGAGCCACGAGTCCCAATCCCATAACATATCCAAATACTGACTACTTCCCGGAGCCAGAAAAGGAAAATGTAAAGAACCTCCTGCCTGACGATACATGCCCTTCATCTCCTTATATATATGTTTCTTGCAAATCTCTCTGTATTTTTCAATATTCACAGCGTTTCGCTCCGGCAGCTGAGCCTGACATATACCTCCTATTACAATATTTAATACCAATAGCAATATTGTCTTTTCATAGCAATAAAATTAGGTTTATAACTAAATTAAAATAAACAAAAGCAGATAATCTAAAAGAAAACTCCAATCAAACAAAATTTATTGAATCATAGAAGCAAAAATAATTATTCAAAACAATAAACAAAAGAAAACAAAATAATAAAAACATTTATTAACAACAAATGTCTACATTATAGACAATATATTTCTTTTGACAACTCAAATCATTTATCATATTCATAGCTTGTCAAGTATATCAAATAACTTAGTCTTAAAGTCAAAAAGAGCATTTTTTTTCGTTTTATAAAAATTCTACATTTTGCATCAGATAAAATTCAAAACAACAAACCTGAATTGTAACTATGGTAAAATGCTTTTTTGCAGTCGATCTGGGAGCAACCAGCGGACGCACGATATTAGGATATTTTACTCCTCAAGGACTGATTACGGAAGAAATTAACCGTTTTCCCAATCACCTTATAGAAACAGGAGGACATTTTTACTGGGATATTTATGAACTTTACCGGAATATTATAGAAGGTCTGAAAATTGCCGGAAATAAAAAAGATACAGAAATTATTTCTATCGGTATCGATACGTGGGGAGTAGACTTTGTATGTATTGGAAAAGATGGTGGTATATTGCGACAACCATATGCATACCGTGACCCTCAGACAGAGGGAGCTCCCGAAAAATATTTTAAACGAGTACCACGTAATGAAGTTTATGAACTGACAGGCATCCAAGTTATGAACTTCAACTCTTTATTTCAGCTTGATACCTTACGAAGAAACAATGACAGTGCACTGGCACATGCCGACAAAATATTATTCATGCCAGATGCACTCAGCTACATGCTAACCGGAGAAATGGTTACTGAATATACGATAGCCTCAACCGCGCAACTCGTTAATGCACATACCCGGAAACTTGACTCGCAAATACTCAAAAGCATCGGATTAAATGAGAAACACTTCGGACGCTTTGTCTATCCTGGAGAAATTATTGGAAGCCTAACTCCTGAGTTACAACAACTCACAGGACTTAGTGCTATTCCTGTAGTAGCAGTTGCAGGCCACGACACAGCTTCTGCCGTTGCTGCTGTACCGGCAGCAAACAAGAATTTTGCTTATTTAAGCAGCGGTACTTGGTCGTTGATGGGAGTAGAAACTCAAACTCCGGTTATCAATGCCGAAACAGAAGCCTTGAATTTTACCAATGAAGGAGGAGTAGAAGGAACTATCCGCCTATTGAAAAATATTTGTGGCATGTGGCTGCTGGAGCGGTGCCGCATAAACTGGGGAGATACTTCATACCCCGACCTGATTGCTGAAGCTGAAGCAAGTGAACCATTCCGAAACTTAATCTGTCCGGACGATAAAGTCTTTGACAATCCGACAAACATGGAAGAAACCATAAAAAAATATTGCAAAGACCATAATCAACCAGCCATTGAAACACGCGGACAACTGGTTCGCTGTATATTCGAAAGCCTTGCATTACGTTACCGGCAAGTATTGGAAAACCTGCAACGACTCTCTCCTAATCCGATAGAAGTTCTCCACGTTATCGGAGGAGGAAGCCGTAACGATCTTCTGAACCAATGGACAGCCAATGCCATCGGTATACCAGTTATAGCCGGTCCTTCGGAAGCAACTGCAATAGGAAACATCATGATACAAGCTGTAGCAGCAGGTCAAACAGCAGATATTGCTTCTATGCGTCAACTTTTAAATCACGCTATACATTTAAAAACATTCTATCCCGAACACAAAGAGACATGGGATGTAGCCTATCTCCAATTCAAGACAATTACTCAATAATAATCAATAACTTAAACACATAATATCATGAAAGAAGAATTAATAACAAAAGCGTATGAAATAGCAAAAGAACGGTATGCAGCTGTAGGAGTTGATGTAGACAAAGCAATGGATACATTGCAAAATATATCCCTGTCACTACACTGCTGGCAGGCAGATGATGTTGCTGGATTCGAATCAAACGGTTCACTGACTGGTGGTATTCAAGCAACAGGTAATTATCCGGGCAAGGCACGCAACATTGACGAAGTGCGTCAGGATGTTTTAAAAGCAGCATCTTATTTACCAGGTACACACCGCTTGAACCTGCATGAAATATACGGAGACTTTCAAGGAAAATTTGTCGACCGCGATCAGGTAGATGCTTCATACTTTGAAAGCTGGATGCAATGGGCTTCGGAAAACAATATGAAACTTGATTTCAACTCAACCTCTTTCTCACATCCCAAAAGCGGAAATCTTTCTTTAGCCAATCCGGATAAAGCAATCCGTGATTTCTGGGTAGAACACACTATCGCTGTCGTGCCATTGCCGAAGAAATGGGTAAACGCCAGAATGATCCTTGTATCATGAATGTATGGGTTCACGACGGAAGTAAAGATATCACAGTAAACCGCATGCAATACCGTGAGCTGTTGAAAGATTCACTCGACCGCATTTTTGCCACCGAATACAAGAACATGAAAGACTGTATCGAATCGAAAGTATTCGGCATCGGTCTTGAAAGTTACACTGTAGGCTCCAACGACTTCTATATCGGATACGGAGTCAGCAGACAGAAAATGATTACACTCGACATGGGTCATTTCCACCCGACAGAAAGTGTTGCCGACAAACTATCTTCACTGCTGCTGTACGTTCCGGAAATCATGCTTCACGTAAGCCGTCCGGTACGCTGGGATAGCGACCATGTTACTATCATGAACGATGAAACATTGGATTTGTGTCAGGAAATCGTACGGTGCAACGCACTCGACCGTGTGCATATCGGTCTGGACTTTTTCGATGCAAGTATCAATCGTATCGGTGCTTATGTCATCGGAGCACGCGCTACACAGAAATCAATGTTACGTGCATTGCTTGAACCTATTGCCAAGCTCCGCGAATACGAAGCCAACAATCAGCTGTTCGAACGCCTCGCTCTGCTAGAAGAAGCCAAAGTCCTCCCGTGGAATGCTGTATGGGATATGTTCTGTTTGAAGAATAATGTTCCGGTTGGCGAAGAGTATATTGCCGATATTGAAAAATACGAAGCAAATGTAACATCGAAACGTTGCTAAATCTCGATACAGATGTCATCCAAAGAGCTTTTACCCGCGGATGACATCTGGTTTATATAACTAAATTTCTAAAACTGGAAAAAACATACTACTTATGAACACTCTGATAGGTTTACTGATTATTGCCATAGGCAGTTTCGGACAAAGCAGTTCGTATGTTCCAATCAACAAAGTAAAAAACTGGTCCTGGGAAAGTTTCTGGCTTGTACAAGGCATTTTCGCATGGCTAGTTTTTCCACTGCTGGGAGCATTGCTGGCAATTCCAGCAGGAAGTACTCTTACTGAATTATGGAGCAGCGGAGGAGCTTTACCAGCTATTATATATGGAATTTTATGGGGTGTTGGAGGACTCACTTTCGGACTGAGCATGCGTTACTTGGGAGTAGCACTGGGACAAAGTATTTCTCTAGGTACATGTGCAGCTTTTGGAACATTATTTCCTGCTTTATTCGGTGGAACAGATTTATTCCATGGAGAAGGTTTAATGCTACTTATTGGAGTCTGCATCACACTGGCGGGTATTGCTATCATCGGATATGCAGGCAGCCTCCGCTCTAAAAATATGAGCGAAGAAGAAAAGAAAGCGGCAGTAAAAGATTTTGCCTTGACAAAAGGACTGCTGGTTGCCTTGCTTGCAGGAATCATGAGTGCATGCTTTGCCTTAGGTCTGGATGCAGGTACTCCTATAAAAGAAGCCGCACTTGAAAAAGGAACAGATGCATTGTATGCAGGACTCCCCGTCATTTTTCTGGTAACATTAGGCGGATTCTGTACCAATGCAGCATATTGTATCCAGCAGAATCTGAAGAACCAAACAGGAAAAGAATACTTCTCTGTCAGCAAAGGTACATTTACAAATAATATCTTATTTTGCGCACTGGCAGGAGTTTTATGGTACTCTCAGTTCTTCGGACTGGAGATGGGAAAAAGCTTCCTTTCCGACAGCCCGATATTGCTAGCTTTTTCATGGAGTATACTGATGTCGCTGAACGTAACTTTCAGCAATGTCTGGGGAATACTCCTTAAAGAATGGAAAGGTTGCAGTGCACAAACTATTGGAACATTGATACTAGGACTTGCCGTACTGATTGCTTCTATTATCGTAGTAGCAATGGCACAAGCCTGACAAATTGAATAATTATTAAAACATACAATACAGAAAATATGGAATCTATTTTGAACAATCGTCCTGAACTGGCTGCCGAGATTAATAAAGTAGCCGAAGTTGCCGGCTATTTATGGCAGAAAGGATGGGCTGAACGTAATGGAGGAAACATTACCATCAACATTACAGAATATGTAGACGATGAAATAAAAGCAATGCCTGCCATCAGTGAAGTAAAACCTATAGGAGCAACATTGCCATATCTGAAAGGATGCTATTTCTATTGCAAGGGAACCAACAAACGTATGCGCGACCTTGCACGCCAGCCAATGGCAAACGGCTCAGTTATCCGCATTCTGGATGACTGTGCCAGCTATGTCATTATAGCTGATGAGCCGGTTAATCCGACCTCTGAATTACCGTCACACTTGAGCGTACACAATAACCTTATCTCAAAAGGCTCCAATTATAAAGCTTCCCTGCACACTCATCCCATTGAACTGGTAGCTTTGACTCATAACAAAAAGTTCATGGAAAAAGACTATGCTTCCAATTTGTTATGGAGTATGATACCCGAAACTAAGGCTTTCTGCCCAAGAGGACTGGGAATGGTTCCCTATAAACTTCCAAGTTCTGTAGAACTTGCCGAAGCCACCATCAACGAACTGGACGACTATGATGTGGTAATGTGGGAAAAGCATGGAGTCTTTGCCGTAGATACCGATATCATGGCTGCATTCGACCAAGTAGATGTGCTTAATAAATCAGCTTTAATCTACATTGCAGCTAAAAATATGGGATTCGAACCCGATGGCATGAGCAGGAACAAATGAAAGAGATGTCAGTAGCATTCCATTTACCTAAATAAAAAAAGAACAACTATGCATAGAATGATATTAAACGAAACCTCTTACTTCGGAGCAGGTTGCCGTGAGAGTATTGCCATAGAAGCCAAACGCAGAGGTTTTAAAAAAGCATTTTTCGTCACCGACAAAGATTTGATTCGCTTTAAGGTAGCAGACAAGGTTATCGAAGTTTTCGAAAAAAACGATATCCCCTACGAGGTATACAGTGATGTAAAAGCCAACCCAACCATTGCCAATGTACAGAATGGGGTAAAGGCTTATCAAGCTTCAGGAGCCGACTTCATCGTTGCACTGGGAGGAGGTTCTTCTATCGATACAGCAAAAGGGATCGGTATCGTAGTCAACAATCCTGACTTTGCCGACGTACGCTCACTGGAAGGCGTAGCAGATACCAAGCAGAAAGCCGTTCCAACTTTTGCATTACCTACAACAGCAGGTACAGCAGCCGAAGTCACTATCAACTATGTGATTATTGATGAAGATGCTACCAAGAAAATGGTATGCGTAGATCCCAATGATATTCCGGCCGTTGCTATTGTCGATCCGGAACTGATGTACTCCATGCCGAAAGGTCTGACTGCTGCAACTGGAATGGATGCCCTGACACATGCTATTGAAAGTTATATTACTCCCGGAGCATGGGCAATGTCGGATATGTTCGAGCTGAAAGCCATCGAAATGATTGCAGCAAACCTGAAAGCAGCTGTTGACAACGGAAACGATACAGTAGCACGAGAAGCTATGTCACAGGCACAATACATTGCCGGAATGGGATTCAGCAACGTAGGATTAGGTATCGTTCACTCTATGGCACATCCGCTGGGAGCACATTATGATACCCCTCATGGAGTTGCAAATGCCCTACTGCTTCCGTATGTAATGGAATATAATGCAGAATCTCCTGCTGCCCCTAAATATATACACATCGCCAAAGCGATGGGAGTAAATACCGAAGGGATGACAGAAGCAGAAGGTGTAAAGGCTGCTATACAAGCTGTACGGGATCTGTCAGTAAGTATTAACATACCACAAAAACTGCACGAAATAGGTGTTCGTGAAGAAGACTTACACCAACTTGCCATTGATGCTTTCAATGATGTCTGCACAGGTGGTAATCCCCGCCCGACTTCAATCGCTGAGATCGAAGCACTATATCACAAAGCATATTAATATAAAAGCACTATTTATCTAGAGGATGATTTATTAACTAAGTCATCCTCTTTTATAACCTTCAAAACAGACGATTTCTCACAAATAAAATCTACCTTATCCAGATTGCTGTTTTATTTTAAATCATTATTTTTGCTTCCATAACTTTATTATGAAAAAACACATATGGCAAGATCATACAATGATTTAGGAGTTGAATTCAAATATCTGATAGTCAATGATACAGACCGTAAATTTGGGCTATATATCAATACAGTAGGAGTACAAGCTATACGTCCTAATTCTCCTTATCCAATAAAAGATCATCCTTCCGGTTATCTGTTTAATGCAAAAAAAGGACGTATCTTACGCGAATACCAATTACTTTATATTACAAAAGGAAAAGGAACATTCGCCTCCGATGGCACTCCAGAACGAAATATTGGAAAAGGAAACCTGATTGTACTATTTCCTGGACAATGGCATACGTATAGCCGGATGTACAAACCGGATGGAACGAATATTACATCGGATTCGAAGGAAGCTTTATCGACCAGTTTGTTAGAAACGGATTCCTGTCAAAAGAAGATCAGGTACTGGATATAGGACTCAATGAAGAACTTGGTAACGCTTTTTCACAGGCTTTAGATGTAGCAGAAGCAGATAAAAGTGCTTCACAGCAATACCTTTCGGGTATATTGCTGCACATCATCGGCATGATATTTCCATTTCAAAAAACAAAGAATTTGAAAAAGACAATGTTGCCGAAAAAATGGAACAGGCAAAAATTATAATGAATGAGAATGTATGTAAGGAAATAGATCCCGAAGAACTTGCAGAGAAACTGAATATCAGTTATTCATGGTTCCGAAAAACATTCAAAAAATATACCGGATATTCTCCTGCTAAATATTTTCAGGAACTTAAACTGCGAAAAGCCAAACAAATATTGATAAATACTTCCTATCCGGTAAAAGAAATCTGTTTTATGATAGGATATACATCTACCGAACATTTCTCTAACCTGTTTAAGAAAAATACAGGACTGACTCCTCTGGAATATCGTTCATTCGGTAAAGACGAATAAATATTATTTCACCTCACAAACTGAGGAAAAAATCTCCAGTCCGTGAGGTGAATACACATCTTTCTTTTAATTAAAGTACTGCCAGGGCTATTACTTGTATAAATAAAATAAGGAATACCATGGCAATCGGATAAACCGTAGCATAGGCAACTCCCGGTATGTTACTGTCGGTCATCGAATCGGCTGCTGCTAATCCCGGGGTACTGGTCATACCACCGGTAATAGTTCCCAGTAAATCGAGCATACTAATCTTAAATACCAGTCTTCCAACAAGGGCTGCAAGCAACATCGGCACAAGTGTAATAGCTGCTCCTACCCCGAAAAGCAAAAAACCACTCTCCTGAAAAGTTGACACCAGCGTCTTACCTGCCGAGGTTCCAACTTCTGCCAGGAAAAGCAAAAGACCAAGCTGACGTAATAACTGATTAGCCGGTCCGGACATTGACCAAATAATAGGTCCTGTCTTTCCAATAGCACTCAAGAAAAGAGCCATCATCAAAATACCTCCCGTCAGTCCCGGAGAGAAAGAAACTCCTCCTCCGAAAGATATATTCAGCTTACCAAACAATACTCCTAATACAATACCCATTGCAATCGGGAAGAAATCGGTATCCGAAAGTTTCTTCACATCATTTCCAATCAAGCGGGCTACAGCCTGAATACCTTCTTTTTCGCCCACTATCATCAGTTTATCACCAAATCTCAATTCCAAATCAGGAGAAGGTGACAAGTCAATACCACTTCGGCGTACACGAGTTACTGTACATCCAAAGTTACGCTGCAAATTCAAGTCACAAAGTTGCTTGCCTACCATATCCTTTTTTGTCAGAAGCAATGATTCGATGCTCTGTGTATGAGTTAACGGCAATTCACCCTCCTCACGTGTTCCCAACATCAGTGCAAGATTGTTCAACGAATCTTCACTTCCTACAGCCTGCACATAATCTCCCTCTTCCAGCATGGTATGTGCTTTAGGTATAATAATTTCTTCACCTCGTTTCAGACGAGAGATAACAGCTCCTGTCATTACACGGATATTCAGCTGCATCAGTGTACGGCCTATTGCTGTTGGATTGGTCACTTTAAACAAACAAGTACCAAGCTCCGGAAACTGGCTCCGGCGTTCTTTCTCCAAACGGCGTGCCTCCTGTTCTAAATCAACATGAAGCATTTTCGGCAAAAGCTTGACAAACAAAATCACGCCAATAACTCCAAACGGATAAGCAATACCATAGGCAATAGATGCCAAGGGCGACTGTGTGCTGTCGATAGCAACAGCAAGTCCTGGTGTACTGGTCAATGCGCCGGCTATCAATCCCACCAAGCTCGGTGTATCAATGCCAAACAAATATTTTAGTCCTACTCCCGTAAGGCAAGCAGAAGCTACGATAAGTAAAGTAATCAGAATAAGTGTTTTTCCTTTACTCCGGAATGAATGAAAAAAACCGGGCCCCGCCTGAATACCGATAGTAAAAATGAACAGAACCAATCCGAAGTTACCTAATTCTTTAGGAATACTCACCCCCCAATGGCCGAAAGCCAGAGCTATGAAAATAACGGCAGAAACATCAAGTGACAGCCCCGCTATCTTGATGCGCCCCAACATGAACCCCAAAGCTACAATAAGAAAAACAGAAAAGTAAGATGACTGAAGTAAATCGATTAACATAATTCATTAAATATAAAGGTGTGATTAAAGCACAAATATACGACTTTCCGGCATATTTACAAATAAAACAGACAGTTAGCCCCTTGCCCTATCTATTTATTTAGCCGATAAACTTTGAAATGCAGCAGAATACTTGTAGCTTTGCAACCGTTTTCATTTAGATAACTTATTATGGACTTTACTAAAAGAATATACGCTTTTGTCACTTTTCTGTTATGTTTCACATTTATCCTTCCTCAAAATGTACATGGAGAAGAAGATAAAGAAACGGAATTTCGTATCACAATTCTGAAAACAAGCGGCGAACCGCAGGTCGGAATGATACTGAAAATAAACGGACGGAGCGACAAATATCTGTCGAACGAACAAGGCGTGATTACATTTCAATACAAAATAGACAAGTCATACAACCGCCTTGCAAATATTTATTTTCCGGGAGATGAAACAAAAGCAGCAACTTCTTTTGTCCTGAAAGAAACAGAAACAAGTAAAACCATTTATCTTGACAGTCAGGAAGATATTGCCTCATTTAAACAAAACAACAAAACGGTCACAATAGAAGGATTTGTTAAAGACTCGTCTCAAAAGCCCATTCAGGGAGCTATCATCAGTATACAAGGAACCGGACGAAAGGTGTTGAGTGATGAAATCGGTCTGTTCCGCATAGAAGCCGACTATAATCACCCTATTACTATTCGGGCGGAAAGAATGGAAAACCGTTTGCTGAATATTACCACTTTCCTCCAGCATCCTGATGAACCATATACAGTCATCATGTATCGCAAGAACTCTACCCGTATTTATTCTGTCGTAGAGGAAATGCCTGAATACCCCGGAGGTATGAAAGCGTTTGTCAATTATCTGAAACGAAAACTGGTTTATCCGCCACAAGCAAAAAAAGAAAATCTTGAAGGAGTAGTAGCCGTACAGTTTGTTGTAGAAAAAGACGGACGAATCACCTCACCTACGGTTGTACGTAGTCTGCGAGCTGATATGGACTCGGCTGCCCTGACTGCAATACGTAATATGCCCAATTGGATACCTGCCCGTGAACACGGCATGCGAGTACGCTGCAAATATTCGGTTCCGGTACAATTCAAGATAGAACGTCCGAAGCCGGCTCCTAAGAAAACGCCACTTGCAACTGACACAATTGCCGCACCGAAAGACAGTCTTGGTACAGATTCACTGGCTACAGACTCATTGAAAAAGATTGTATTACCAGGCGATTCCTTATTAAAGGACTCATTACGAATCAAACCCGACTCACTGTTACAGAGAGGTGACAGCCTATTACTACGACCAGATAGTCTGACTGCATTGAACGACTCGCTTGTTGTATCCAACGATTCGATAGCAGCACAACCAACAACCGACCAGCCGGCCGACAAGCCTAAGAAAAGAAACATATTTGTACGCTTCTTCCGCTGGTTATTCGGTATAAAAGATTAAAATTAAATTACAATATAAACAGACACGGATTTATGCTACTTTCTCTCAAGAGAAGCCTGCATAAATCCGTGTTATTTTTTCCTGTAAGACCACTAGAAAATTCGTACAGAAAATAAAAAAACATCTCGATGTTTTTAAGAAAACATGGTGAAAAGTTTATTCAATCATCACCATGTTTTTTTAGAAAAGAAAAAATACATTTTTATCGCTTCAAGTTAGAAAGCAAAACATTACCGTTAGCCACTGGATTCCAGCCATCTTCACCTTTCAACACCTCTTCCGGCTGATAAGCAGAAACGTCTTTCAACTGTTTAGCGTACGGTACACGTGCAGAAGTATCTGCTCCTTCACCCTTATTCTGATACTCCGCATAAAAGACAGTAGATTCATTCGACTTCTTTCCCCAGTTATTCCATCCGGCAGGTAAAATATGCTTACCCAATTCACATTGAATGAACACTGCTTGTGCATAAGGGCGCCACGGGCGTGACAGATAAACTTCTTTTACCTCATCGGCTCCTGTCAGACGACAATTCCAGAATACATAACCATACTTTTTCCCTTTATCAGTAGAAGGAGCTGTAACATAACCATTTCCTACACTGTGAATAGTACAGTCTTTAAACAAAGCAGTAGACCATCCAAAGATAAAGTCGACTGTTCCTTCGATATAGCATCCTTCATAATACTGACGACTGTCTTTTCCATACGTATAAAGTGTATCCTGATTTCCCAGGAAACGGCAGTTCTTAAAATAAGCACGGTCACCGTCTACAAAACAAGCAACAGCCTGCCCTACTCTTCCGGCCGTATTGGCAAATGTAATATTTTCGGCATAAAAATCAGGAGCATAGATATATACGGTAGATGAACCGGAAGTAGACATTTCCTCTCCGAAACAATTTTTCTTCGAAGCATAAGCGTCGTCTGTCAATACTGCTCCATCTTCTCCTATCAGAGAAATATTAATCTTTGACTCAGGAATAATCACTCGTTCTTTATATTCTCCTTTACGAACCAGAATCGTTGTACGCTTATTTTTTCGAAAATCGGGAACAGCATTGATAGCCTCCTGTACTGTAAAGAAGTCACCACTACCATCCTTTGCCACTACATAATCGTAAAAACGGACATATTTACCTAACTCCGGTAACTGTTTCTGAACAGCTTCGGCAGCCAGTGCCGCAACTTTACGCGCACCATATATATTCAGGTGAGTATTATCCTGACGTCCCTTCGGACAAGCAGCATAGGTGTCAGCAGGAATCCACATAAATAGTTTTTTCGATCCTTCAACCCCATAAGATTCTACCAGTTTCTTAGTAGCCTGATTCAGGTCAATAAAGCAGACATCCATTTCCTTAGCGACATTCCGCGGAGATTCCAGATATTTTCCGTGAGTATCAATCAGTGTATCTCCTTCTACTACAGCCTCATCCTTTTCCGGACGAATATCATCGGCTGCCACAGCATCTGGATTTACACCAAAATTCCGACGCACGATAGAATTAAACAACACAGGAATTCCTCCTTTGGCACGTGTTTCACGAACAAATTTCCGTAAATTCTCATCGAAGGTAGTTCCCGGATCTGTATGACGTTCCGGCTGAGGTTTTTCATCATTATGTCCGAACTGTATGAACACATAATCGCCCGGACGAATCTTGTTGACAACAGTTTTCCAACGTCCTTCATCGATAAAACTTTTCGAGCTTCGACCGTTCATCGCATGATTCTCCACACGGACATCTTCGGTAAAGAAACTTCCCAAGACATGTCCCCATCCCCGTTCCTGATTATTACCTTCCAACGGTTTATTCGACATAGTAGAATCGCCAATCATATAGATTGTTATCACATGATCAGCTTTAAATGCTGATAAAATCAAGACAATCAGCGCTACTAATACTAACTGAATTTTTCTCATCTCCTTTTTTATTTCTGTTTTACATTTAATTCTTTATTGAAGAAATCCAGAATCGCCTTCTGTATTTCTTTACTGCAAAAATGAGGCAAGTCGTATAATTTGGTCTGCAAGTGTTCACCGGCTCCCTGGCTATCCCATACTTTCCGCATAGTATCGTAAGCAGCCTCTACACCTTCTACCGGGAACAATTTATCTTTCTTGCCGTTAGTAAACAACATCGGCTTAGGGCAAGCAATAGATGCCACATGAGGATAATCCATATATCGGCGGATATTAGGAACCAGCATTGCATAAGCAGAACCACCTTTGTTCTGATTGTTTGTCATAGTCATCAAACTGTCCGTAGTATTCATCCAGCAGACAGCAGCTCCTGCCTTCACAGCATCAGTAGCAGCCATTGTCATCCAGGCACGGTGAGCTCCCATAGAAAATCCCATAGTCGCCACTTTTTCTTTATCTACCTGTGGCAAAGAAGCCAAGAACTCCGCACTACGGATATCATCCAGCTATCAGACCTCCCCACGACATTCCCATTTGTAACAAATTGGCAGACAAAGCCTGCTGAGAATCGTAACGTGCATACTCTTTCCGACCGCGTTCTCCCCAGAACAAAGCATCGAGAGCCAATACAACGTATCCGTTCTCTGCCAGATAATCGCCTACATATTGTCCGTCGTAACAACCTACAGCCCAGTTATCAGCATCCTTCATCACAATTTCTGAGACTCCAAACGGACGTACCATTTTTCTTTTCCAATAGTAAAATGTGCTCCATGATCATGCAAAAGCAGAACAGCAGGAAATGGTCCTTTACCTTCCGGAACCAGCAGGTAAGCCGGCACACGAGAATATTCTGAAACATTGAAAACAATTTTTTGAGCCTCATAACCTTTGCGCTTTTCTGTAGCTATAACCTTCATATCGTAAGGAGCAACTGGGGGAGCCGGCTGTATGCACTCCAGCAGTTTCTCACGTGCCTGCTCACGCCATTTGCCGAAATCCTTTTCAGGAGCATTTCCCCATGCCATCGGATAAGTCAGACTTTTTTTCAACTGCTCATAAAACAGAGGCATATCATTTTGTACTTCATAACCCGTGTAAGCCTTTTCTGCTTCTACTTTTTTAAGCCATTCTTTATACAACTTAAATAATTTCTCTGGAGCATATGTATACCAGGCATATCCAACACGACGTTCTAGTTTTACATCCGAAAGCTTATATACTTTAATGCCATCACGGTTACACATAAACGGAGTATTATCGCTCATCTCATAAAAACGTGACCAGATACGGGGAGCCTTCTTATCCTTCACGACAACCAAGTCGTAAGGATATTCATGATTGGCAGCTTTATCTTCAGGAATAGCTACCTTTTCTACACGCATACCTGTTATCGCAACTCTCTCAAACCAAGCCATAGCTGCTTTGACAGACTCAACCACTTCATCAGAAGGATGAGGTATTTCCATCAGCAATCGAACTACATCGCAGCTTTCACCAGCTGTCAGAGAGGCCAGTTCGAAAGTACGTGCATTGGTCGGAAGCAATGTATTATTGTCATGCTGTTGCCCCCAAACGGTCTTAACTCCATTCTGTACATATTGTGCTCGCAAAATCATATCAATACCCTTATTAAAAGCCTGACAGATTCTTTTGCGCATCGTATCGTCCAGCCAGGAAAAATTCAAATCACCTTCGTTGATATGCAAAAACAAACGTAATACTCCGGTAGTAACCTCATCGTTAAAGGTAATAGCATCTACATCCCATCCACGCCAGCCTCCGTTTTTTTTCTGAGTTTTCAACAGATATTCCAGCCCATCGAGTACAGCGTTCTTGTACTTCGTTGCTTTGGTCAGCGTATAAACTTGTGCCAGATATTCTATCTGAGAATAAGTATTCCGGTTATCAAGCGTACTACGGCGATGATAATCCGACAAAGTATTCAAGACAGAATCGGCAGGAAGCTCTGCCATCCAGTCAATATTTTTGGGCCATCCTCCATCCTCATTCTGATAAGCAACAAAATTATCAGCAATCTTCGTATACTGCTCAGGCGAATAGCGTTTATAGTTCCGTTCTTTATGCTCCAGATTCCAATGGTGGATTCCATCATGTAATGCACTCATAGAAGGAACTGTCTGCGACATTGCATAACTGCCCACTCCCAGCAGCAAACTCATTAAATAATATTTTTTTTTCATGGCATGTTTACATTAAGATTGATTTGTTTCCAAAAATAAGCAAAATGAGAGGTGGAGAAAGGTAATAATTGTTCTAATGTGGTTATTATTTAACCAAAATCTCCACATATAATACATTCAAACATATTTTCTCCGTTAACAGACTAAAATATCCAAATGGTATACTCTCAGGCAGCATACAACAGCCTCTTTCTATCTGCCTCCCAGTCACTTCACATTTCCTTCCAAAGCTGCAATAAGCGCCATCATATTTTTAATATACGCAGCAACAGAAATGCATTGTTGTCCATCTGTACAAGGATAAGGAGAAGTATCAAAATCATCCCCCACATCTTCCTGCTATAATCTTCCTTACCTGATAAATCAGGAGTCCACCCACAACGATATGGA
>ENA-OQBJ01000505-OQBJ01000505.1-human-gut-metagenome-genome-assembly--contig:-NODE-505-length-20337-cov-2.150124_pt1 | contig 20337 bp, 27 predicted proteins | sample MGYA00242743_ERZ504545 | MGnify/ENA primary metagenome ERZ504545 (study PRJEB26092, sample SAMD00036252) | human gut metagenome | host: Homo sapiens | study: EMG produced TPA metagenomics assembly of...
ATTTCTTTATGTCAATCAAATCTTTATTTTACTAGGGAATTTGCTTCTACCTAATTGCTGTCAATATTCTTTGTAAAGTAAAGGTTGGTTATCAGCCTTCATTACGTATTGATATATACGGATGGTCATTTTTATCTTTTGTAAGCAGAATTAAACAGTTTCCTGCCAATTGAGTTGTACCGGTCTTTCCGCCGATTACAGTTACATTATCAGGCTTCTTGGCATCTCCCGTTGCATAAAAGTTTGTTGGTTCCCATGTGATGCTCCTTATCGTTCCATCGTTTCCGGTAACCTTTTGCGGTGTGATGTATTTGCATGATAATTTTTACAAAATCATCATGTTTGATACATTCATTAAATATTAAATATAAATCATATGCCGTTGTATAGTGGTTATCATTGTGAAGTCCGTTGGAATTTACAAAATGTGTGCCGGTTGCCATTAATTTGGCTGCTTCTTTATTCATCATTTCAGCAAATCCATCCATACTTCCACCTACATATTCTGCTATAGCAGTAGCATTATCATTACCTGAATGTAATAACAGACCATATAATAAATCGGATAAAGTAATTTTATCTCCAGCTTTTATTCCACAAGTTGCTTCATCCGCAGCAAAACTGTTCATATCCGCATTCTGGGAAACGGTTACAACATCGGAAAGATCCGCATTTTCTAAGGCTACAAGTGCCGTCATGATCTTTGTTGTACTTGCAGGATATATTTTGTCAAACATTTGATAAGAAAAATCTACTTTCTTTCTGTCCACATCAAACAGCGCAGCAGAGTGTAATGTATTAGTCTCATCCGAAGATATACCACTGAGACTGATATCACCGGAAGCTACACATAAATCTGAAGCAAATAATTTTCCGGTGTAAAGGTCTTTGTTATAATTTTCTGCCTCGTATTCAGCGACTACATTCTTCGTTCCAAGCAGATCTGTAATCCACATCCGGTTGCCATGACAACCGTTAATAACAGTACAGAAATTAATTTTGAATATTTACCGATACATTTCACGCCAGTCCAAATCTCCTCTGTCAATTGCCAAAATAATAATCTCTGCTGTTGCAAGGTTCGTAGCCAACGGGATATTATAAGTATCACACATTCGAATCACGTCATTTAAATCTGGATCATGTGGCTTTGGATTAGAGGGCTCTCTTAAAAAGATAAGCGCATCAATGTCATTTTGCGCAATCTGAGCTCCCAGCTGCTGTTTGCCACCTAAAGGACCGGCAAGATATTTATGAACTTTCAGGTTCGTAACTTCTTCAATTAATCTTCCGGTCGTTCCTGTAGCATAAAGACTGTGTTTGCTTAAAATTCCTCTATAAGCGATACAGAAATTTTGCATCAATGCTTTTTTTGAATCATGTGCTATCAGACCTATATTCATATCATTCACTCCTTACTGGTATTTTTTCGGTTGTAATCTACGTTCAAGACTAATCCAATTCCAATATATAAACTTACAAGAGAAGTCAGACCATAACTTACAAAAGGTAATGGAACTCCGGTATTTGGCAAAATTTTGGTGGCAACACCAATGTTGATAAAACTTTGTATGCCGATCAGGCGCCAACACCGCAGCATATGATTCTTCCTGCAAGGTCTTGCGATCGTATCCCAACTAAGATACATTGTATCACAATCAATAGTAATAACGCAATAATTATACACCCTCCGACAAAACCTAATTCTTCTCCGATGATCGCGAAAATAAAGTCTGTCTGAGGTTCCAGAATGAAATTACCGTTTTTTACGGAAGTAGTTGTATTGTTATCCAGTCCTTTTCCTGTTAACTGTCCGGATCCTATAGCCATTACAGAATTTTTCTGCTGATATGCTTCATCACTTTCATATTTTTCTGGTTCAATGAAAGCAAGGATACGTTTCTGCTGATAATCTTTGAGGATTTTCTGATTCGGCTGAACAACAATACTCAAAAATATTACTGCGATCGGGACTAGTATAATCAATACCGTACCGATAAACTTATAACTGAGTCCGGCAATATAGATCATAAGGCAGATCATAAGTGCCGTACATATCGTAGTAGATAAGTTTGGCTCAATTAAAATTAAAGCAAGAGGAATTCCTGCCAGAACGGCATATTTAATTAATGTAAATTTATCATTAATATCCTCTTCATGTTCCATCAGGAATTTGGCAAAGAAAATAATAAGCAATATTTTTGCCAGTTCAGATGGCTGGAACTGAATAAATCCTACTTTAATCCAACGGGTTGCCCCATTTACATTTTCTCCGAATAATTTTACAGCTGCAAGCATAATGATAGACAATGCATACAAAACCCAGTAAAAATTCATAATCCACATGTAATCAATTAAGGAAACAACAATCATTGCAGTAAAGCCTATGATAACACCAAGAATCTGTTTGCTCTGAAGTGATTCCTTTGCACTGCCGACAACTAAAATACCCAGAACAGACAAAATCCCGACAAGTGTTACGATTCCAAATTTGTAATTTTTTAAATTGTATGGTTTAGTAAATCTATGTGATCTCACGTTTCTTCTCCTGCTATTTTTATCACTATCTGTGAACGGTTAATCTCTACCTGAAAATCATCTTCTGTAAGTTCCATATATTTGGAAAGTGTTTCGTATAAATCTTTGCAAATATGTTCATAAGCCGAAGGAGTACATTGTACACGATCTGATATGACCAACGTGCGCAGACGATTCTTTGCAATGGATACGGAAGAGTTTTTCAGCATAATAAATCCTCCTAATTCTTCCTGAAAGCATGGGCAATTCTGGAAAATACCCCTTTGCCTGTGTCAAGATTCATAAAAGAGACTTCCGTGCCCGTGATTCGTTTGCAAATGTTAAGATATCCCTTTCCGGCTTTTGAATCCAATCCGATTACCGGTTCCCCCTGGTTCGTTCCTATTACAACCTGTTCGTCATCAGGAAGGATCCCAATCAGCGGAACGGCAAGAATTTCTGTGACATCGTCAACCGACATCATATCTCCTCTTTTCACCATATCCATCCGGATACGATTAATGATAAGATCGATTGTACGGATCTGGTTCTGTTCCAGAAGTCCGATGATACGGTCGGCATCACGGATGATGATACTTCCGGAGTTGTAACTACAAGTGCACGGTCAGCACCGGCAATTGCATTTTGGAAGCCCTGCTCAATTCCTGCAGGACAATCCAGAAGTATGTAATCGAATTCTTCTTTTAATTCTGCGGTGAGTTTCTTCATCTGTCCCGGAGAAACTGCGGATTTATCTTTTGTCTGTGCGGATGGCAGTAAATAAAGATTCTCATATCGGCTGTCTCTGATCAGTGCCTGTTTAAGCCGGCAGCTTCCCTCAACAACATCAACAAGATATATACAACCAGATTTTCCATGCCCATAACAACATCAAGGTTGCGAAGACCGAGATCAGTATCAATAATCACTACCTTTTTGCCAAGCTTAGATAATCCTGCACCTATATTTGCCGTTGTTGTTGTCTTTCCAACACCGCCTTTTCCTGATGTAATTACAATAACTTCGCCCATGAATAACTTCCTCCTATAACTGGTTTTACTTTAATCCCTCCGATCCGCAGTTTTTTAGGCTGCATATGGAGTGCTGCTATGACAGCATCTGTCCTGCCGGCGGCACCTGCAATCACGGTTCCGTATATAGTGCCTGTCACGATTACATTTCCTTTTGATGCAACCGTTGCACCCTCTTCAACATCTCCGATGATCACGATGCTCTGTTCCGACTCCAGAACCTGTCTCCCTCTTAATGTACCTTTATAGAACTGTCCGTCCCTTTCATGGATAGCTTCAAGGCTTTCGTCCAGTAATTTTTTATGGACTTGTTCTGTAGCAGTATTCTTTTCAATAATGCATAGTATTTCAATACCGGCAGCTGATTCAATCGCTCTTGTCAGCTGCCGCTCTTCTTCTTCTGTGAAAGAACGGCCTTCATATTCTACCGCCATTTTTGCATGGTTAAAAAATTTGGCGGCAGATTGAAATTTGTTTTTTACGTCATCAAGCAATTCTTCAAATGAATTGTCGGAATTAAAATAAATCGTAATGCCGTATTTGTTGCTCTTGATGAGAACATCATCTTTCACATAGAATCATCCTTTCTTTAATCTCCACCGTTTGATCCGGTTCCGATATTGGAAGCCTCTCCGGTGATCAGTTCATTTTCCGGAGTAACTTTATAATAATACTCCATGACATTATTACCAACTTCAGCTGCAAAAGTTGAACTGTAACCATTGGCGATACGTATTGCAAATGCAATCTGTGGACTGTCACTAGGAGCAAATCCTACAAAAAGACCATGATCCGGGTGAGTCTGACTTTGCTGAGCTGTTCCTGTTTTACCGGATAATTGTACACCGCTGGCATTTAATTTTGTGAAAATATCTTTGTGTTCGGATGTTACCACTGCTCTCATACCTTCGTGAACTGCCTGCCATGTAGTAGATGATACATCGGTTACTTTATTTTTTACTTCCGGTGTATAATCTTTTACTGTCTTTCCCTTCGGATTAGTCACTTTGTCTAAAAGACTTAAATTATATACAGTACCCTTATTTGCAACAGCTGTAATATATCTTGCCAGCTGACTGGTTGTATAGTTGTTGGTTCCCTGTCCGATAGCGGATAATACAGAGTTGTCATCGGAAATCTGCGGATCTGATTCCGGAATTTCCATACCGGAAGTATCTCCAAGTCCGAATTCTTCTGCATATTTCTGCAGTTTTGCAATTCCTCTTTCACTTGAATAGTAATTCTGAGTACTCTTTCCGTCAGGAGTATCATTATCTAATTTTGAATCGCCTGTACTGTTAAGGCCAAGTCTGTATCCGACTTCATAGAAGAAATCATTACAAGAATGTTGAATTCCCTGCGATACATTCAGGTTGCCATGAGCAGACGGATAAATCCAGCACTTTGGATTTGGTGTAACTTTTTTATATACACCTGCGCACGGAAGGTAAGTATTTACATCAATAACACCTTCTGTCAGGCCGGTGATAGCAGATAACGGCTTATAGGTAGAACCTGGTGCTGTTTTTTCCTGAGTTGCATTATTATAAAATGGACGAGACTGATTTGTAAGCAGTTTACTATAATAATCGGAGTCCATAGTATTTGCAAGACGGTTGTTGTCATATCCCGGATATGATACACAGGCCAGTACTTCACCAGTATTCGGATCTGTTGCAACTAAAGATCCGGTACATGGTTCAAGTCCAAGCTGTCCCGGGGTAATTTCCAGTGATTGGATCTTGCTGCGGATAAAATCATAAGCACCGATGCTTCCGGCTTTTAAGCTGTCGTACTGATTATCTTTTTTATCCAGAATATTCTGCTCATATACATCATACATATCTGTCTGCCGGTAATAGTTCCTGATTTTATCATATAACGGTAGATCAGTTTGTCAAAATTGTTATCGGTATTTATATAATCCAGAATATAATTTATGATTCCCTGATATACTTCTCCGGAATCGGAATATTGTTCGTTGGATTTTATATAGTCCTTTAATAAAGAAGTATCTATCCAGTTCTTTGAAATTGCATAATTCAAATACGTATAAACATTAATAGATTCTTCATCTTTCCAGGCTTTATACGTAGCATCTTTAGTATCAATGGATTTTGACATCAAGACGCCTGTACCGTTAGTCAGTATATCAGATACCAGGTATGTCAGATACGCCTGGACTTCTTTTGGCTGATCTTTGTATGCGGCAGCTTTTTGAATCATTCAGCACTTTTTGTCAGTGTATTTTTAACTTCTTCTTTTCTTATAGAAAAATGCAGAGGCAACTTCTTTTTCAGCTTCTCCGGCATCGGGATCCGTAAAGTGTGTCATGTCAAGCACATCATTATTGATCATTGCGTTATATACATCACCGATCGGGATGATAACGTCACTTCCATCTTCTACCTTATTGCGGTCAAAATCAAGAGAGTTCTGAATTTTGGCGAGAAGAACTCCTGCAAGTTCCTGCTCTAGAATATTGTAGGCAGCTTTCTGCAGATTGGCATCAATCGTCAGATAAAGATCATTCCCGGCTTTCGGATTTGTTCCTTTTACGGTTTTGATAACTTTACCTACGTTGTTAACATAGAGTTTCTCGCTTCCTTTTTTACCCTGAAGCTGAGAATCCATCGCCTTTTCAAGTCCTGCCTTACCTACAGTATCAGTTTTGCTGTATCGTTCCTGATCGGCATCGCTTAAAGCATCATACTCTTCCTGCGAGATCTGGCCGGTATATCCGATAATATTTGCAAAACATTTACTGTCAGCATACTTACGAAGTGATTCTTCTTCTACATTGATCCCTGATAATTTGTCCAGATTTTCCATAATATCTGCAACTGTGGCATCGCTGACATCTTCAGCGATTGTGGTTGAGATATATTTCTGATAACTGTTCAGCCAGATCTGATAACGAATATTGATCAGTTTTAGTACAGTGGACTTGTCCATCTCCTTTTCATTAATTCCGAATTTTTGTTTATCCGTACAGAGATAATGAATAAGTTCATCTGCCGTTGTTGCTTTCTGTTTTTTAGAAAGCTGGTCGATGGTTGATTTTCCATATACATCGGCAATAAAACGTAATTTCTGAGTCTCATTTTGCGCAACAAACTGATAATTATTATTACTGTCCAAAATGATTCCGAAGTTATTGATAACGGTATCTCCGTTCGATTCGACCATTTTAATAACAGAAGAAATCGTCTTGTTCAAAACTTTATTCTGTTGTGCTATGCTGTCATAAGATCCGTTATCTTCGATTGTAACGGAATATGCCAATTCATTATATGCCAGCAGATTACCGTTCCGGTCATAGATATTACCACGGGTACCCTGTATTTCTTTTGTTTTCTGAATCTGCAGTTTATAATCATCAAGATATTCCTGCCCTTTGACAATCTGAAGATAGAATATTCTCTGTACCAGGATTGCCGATGTAATACAAAAGACAATAATTAATACAAATATTCGAGATTGTACGAATTCTGCAATGCCGGATTTGATCCGTTCCCATAAACTATACAAATTTACTTGCACTCCTTTGCTCTTCTGCTTCCAGTTTCTTGTTAATGTGTAATATGATCTGATACAGAATCAGAGTAACCAGAATGGTATACACAAGTTCTGGCATAATGATCTGTCTCAGGTATGCTTCAAAAGCAAAATCCCCCTGCAAAAGATACATACAGAAGTATGTAACTAAACCGTATATCAATTCACTGATCGCAATAAGTGCGATAGGAAGTTTGATATCATCATCGTAAAAGAGTCTTCGAAATGACCCGTTCATGTAACCAATTACCGAAAAAAGCAGGGTGTAAAAACCGAGAGTGTTTCCCCAGAATACATCTGTCAGGAAACCGGACAGAAATCCAACGGCAAGGCCCTCTTTTTTCCCTCTCATAAATCCAAACGAAGAAGTAACGATAATCAACAGATTGGGTTTGATCGTTGCGAATGCCAATCTGTGAAAAACGGTACATTCTAATAAAAAGCAGATAATGATAATGAAAAATGTGATAAGTTTTCTTTTCATATGCTACTCTCCCTTGGTGCTTCCGGATTCCTGTTTGATGAGTTCGCTTTTGGTCGTTGTAATAACAAGAACCTCCTGAAGTTTGCTGAAATCAACAGCAGGTGTAATGTATCCGGAACGTGTCAGGTTATTGGAATCTACTTTTACATCACTGACATATCCGATAAAGAGTCCCTGAAGAAATCTGTCGCTGACATGCGAAGTAACGACTTGTTCTCCAACTTCAATCTTATTATCATTATTAGCAAGCTTTTCAAAACGGATTCTTCCATTTTCCATCTGTTTTAAATCACCTCTTACCACACAGGTATCTGAAGTAGAAAGAAGCATTGCACTGATATTACTTTCATCATCTATAATAGAACGTACCCGGGCGTAATGAGGTCCGACTTCTGTTACAATTCCCACAAGGCCGCTGCCCGCAAGAACATTACAGTTTTTCTTGATTCCGTCTTTGCTCCCTTTGTCGATCGTAAAGTCGCTGAACCAGTTAGAACCGCTGTTGGAAATTACATGTGCGCCGATTTTTTTATAATCCGAATAATTTTCATCGAGTTTATATAATTCACGGAGTCTTTCCAGTTCATACTGATCCTGACGGAGTCTGGTGTTGTCTATTGTAAGATTATCTACTTTGGATTGTAATTTTTTGTTTTCCTTTTTCATATCCTGCAGTGTCTCAAAATTATCGGAAAGATCGCTCATATAACGTCCTACATATCCGATACCTTTTTGCATAGGAATCACTGTATAATTTGCAATGAAACTGATTGGTCCGTTCCCTCCGGTAATACGTTCTACCCCCATCAGAATAACACAGATGACGATTACGATGATCAGCCAGTATTTACTTGGAAGGAAGATTGATTTTTTGTCCTCATTATCTCATCCACCTATAATTATCTTCTATCATTGAAAATGTAAGTTTTCTTAAATCTTTTGACATAATAATACGCTTCAGCCATTTACCGCGCAGGTATCCGGTTCCAGAGCTGTCCTTGATTTGATTCCAACCATCTGCTCGATATATATTTCGAGGCCTGGCATATTTGCAAGTCCACCTGTGAGGAAAATCCCGTTTTCATAAATTGCTTTGCGAACCTCAGGAGGTGTCCTGTCTAAAAGAGAATGTATTGCTTTTACACATTCAAGCAGAGGATCCTTCATTGCCGCACGGACAAGCATAATAGAAATAGGCTTTCGCATCGGTACACCTGTGATCAGATCTCTTCCGGCCACCGATAATATAGAATCGGAATCACCCGTAAATACATTGAAATTTCTTCGAAGTACTTCTGCCGTCTGCCGTCCGATCAAAAAGTCGTGACTGTGTTTTACAAGATTGATGATCCCCTGGTCAAACGTCAGACCGCCGACCTTTACAAGGCGGTTTAAAACCATACCTCCACCGGCCAGTACAGATAACTCGGTTGTTTCGCCTCCAAAATTCGCAATCATGATACCTTTTGTATTCTGAATATCAAGATTCAGACCTACTGCATCAGCAATAGACCGCTCTACAATGTTTACTTCTTTTGCTTTTGCCGTTGAATGGATTACCAGATCAAAGAATGCTTTCTTTTCTACTTCTGTTACATCCGTTGGAACAGCAATCACATATTCAGAACCACGCGAAAACTGACGTCCCCTTTTTAACAGGTTCTGAAGCAGGAACTGCATGTCATTAAATCTGGAAATGACACCTGCCTCCATAGGAAATGTGATTTCTATATTGGATGGTGCTTTTCCATACATACTGAATGCATCATCTCCAACTGCAAAAATATCGCGATCCCGGTTATCTTTAAATGCAATTACATTTTTCTCTTTCCAGATCGTATCTTTTTTCTTATCGTAGACCTTTATATCATAAGAACCAAGGTCCAGCCCGTATACATTTCTTGCCATCTGACAGAATCCTTTCTTCTATCTTGTTTGCAGAATTTACAGCATGCCCTCCTCACGAAAACTCATATAGCAATTATTGCCAATAATAATATGATCTAACAAATCAATTCCTATAAGCGCACCCGCATCCAGAATTCTTTTTGTTGTCAACATATCTTCACGGCTTGGAGTCGGATCACCACTTGGATGATTATGTAAAATTATAATTGATACCGCATTCTTCTGCAATGCTTCTATAAAAAGCTCTCTCGGTGTAATAAGGGATGCATTTACTGTCCCTTTTGAAATATTGGTTTCGCCGAGAAGCTTTGCCTTCGAGTTTAACATCAATAATTTCATATGTTCCTGTTTCTCGTGTCTTAAATCTTCCATATAATATTGTGCAATCGTTTTCGGTTCGGTAAAACATACGGTTTCTTCATATGAAGCTTTGGAAAGCCTTTTTGCAAGTTCCGATATACAGGATATCTGAATTGCTTTTACCTGACCGATTCCCTTGATCTTTTTCAAACGTTCAACATTAAACTGGTGAATCCCGAGGATTCCGTTTTCGCCGGCATGATACAGGACCCTTCTTGCAAGGTCTACTGCATTTTCACCCTGAGTTCCTGTTCTTAATAATACCGCCAATAATTCAACGTCACTTAAACTGTCCGCTCCCAGACGTGCACATTTTTCATATGGCCGCTCGTCTTTCGGCATTTCTCTCATGGTATTAGATTGATTCATATTTTCTTTAGATTCGCACGACGTTCACAGAAGTAAAGTCAGGGACCTACCTTTCTGTAAACTATAAGAAACGATATATGATAATGGAAAGAATCACGCCAATGATACTTGCCATGGTTATCTTTATCGACAGACCAAATGTTATGACTAACACTCCCAGGTCCAGGACGATCGGCTCGTCTATTCCAAAGGATTGTCCATAACTCAGCCAGGATAAGGCCGGCACCCCTTTTGCCAGCGTCCCGATAAAGCCACCAAGAACTACTCCTGCCAGAATAAGCAGAAATAAAGCCCAGGCGTTCTTACTCCCTGCACCTTTCATATGTACTCCTCCTCGTTTTTTCCTATCTAAAAAACTCAATACATTTTATCACATTTCAGAAAAAGTGTATAGGTTTATGATATTAAAAAATTCTTAAACTTCTTTTCGATTTTCTACATAAAGTGAGCATATTTCATAAAAAATTTTTATTTTTTTGTCTCTAACGGGCGATATGTGCCGGCAATCATTTCGGCAATTTTTATTCCATCCATGGCTGCAGATGTAATGCCGCCGGCATAACCCGCGCCTTCTCCACAAGGATAGATTCCGCGGATCTCGCTTTGCAGAGAATCATCTCTTATGATTCTGACCGGCGAAGATGTTCTGCTTTCAACTCCTGAAATGACAGCATCCTTTCTTGCATATCCAGGAAGCTTCTGATCAAATATGCATACCCCTTCCTGTAATGAATCCGCAATGATCTCAGGAAAAATGCGTCTGACATTAGCAAGCTGATACATACCTTTTATCTGTGGAATAATATTACCTAATTTTTGCGAAGGTATATTTTTACAAAAATCACCGAATAACTGTACCGGAACCTTGCCATTTCCTTCCCGATATGCATTTTCTTCTAATTTTCTTTGGAATTCAACGCCGGCAAGTGGATGGCTGCTTCCAAAATCTTCCGGGGTTACGGTAACGATAACGGCGGTATTGGCATTCTGTCCATCTCGCTTGCTATAACTCATTCCGTTAACAGCAAGGCGATGAGGTTCGAAGAGGCATTTACTACATATCCACCGGGACACATACAAAATGTATATACACCTCTTCCGTTTTTCAGATTTGCCGTAAGTTTATACGGTGCTGCGGGCAGAAAGTCCGGATAATACTCTCCATATTGATCTTTATTAATCATTTCCTGAGGATGCTCCATGCGGACTCCTACTGCAAATGCTTTTGCTGCATAGGTACTTCGTGTTGGTGCAGCATGGCAAATGTATCACGGGCACTATGACCGATTGCAAAAACAGCAAGCTCTGTATCGAGAACATATTTTTTCCTGCTTTTTTGAGATCGTATACTTTCTAATTTGCGGAGCACTTTTTTGTTCCCTGTTGTAACGGTCTGGATATCAGTGACCTGTGAATGAAACCGTACTTCTCCGCCATGCGCACAGATACATTCACGCATTTCTTTTACAACCCGGGACAAAATATCTGTTCCTATATGCGGCTTGCTTTGATATGTGATCGCTTCCGGAGCACCATGTCTGGCAAAGATGCGGAGAACTTCGTGGTTCCGCCCTGATTTGTCTTTAACAAGAGTGTTAAGTTTTCCGTCAGAGAATGTTCCAGCACCGCCTTCACCGAATTGAACATTCGATGAAGGGTCTAATGTTCCGGTCTTCCAGAAGGTTTCTACGTCTTTAGTGCGTTGATCGACATCGGCCCCTCTTTCCAGAAGGATTGGCCGGTATCCGTGGATTGCAAGCATATATCCGCAGAATAGTCCCGCAGGTCCGGTTCCGATGATAACAGGACGGTGCTTGAACTCTCTGGTTCCGTTTGCAGGAAAGTTATAAGCATCTTCTTTCGCCTGAAATTGAATCTGATTACTCTTGATGCTTTTTTTGATTTTTGCCTCATCTTTTACCAGGACATCCACGGAATAAACATAATAAAGATCTGGCTTTTTACGTGCGTCAATGGACTGGCGTCTGATCTTGTATCCCTGAAGATATTCTTTTTTCATATGAAGCGTTTTCAAAATCTTTCGTTCCAGATCTGATTGTGTATGTGCAATGTTTAATTTTAACTGATTGATCCGTATCATGTTTTACTCCTTTTTGTTATCTTTGTAAAAATCACTGCGTATCCGCAGCTGCCTTGCCGGCCAGATAGCCGGTTGCCCATGCCCATTGAAGATTATAACCACCGCAGATTCCATCTGCATCCAGAAGTTCGCCTGTAAGATACAGGCCTTTTATATATCTGGATTCCATTGTCCTGGCACTAAGCTCTATAGTGGAAATCCCTCCTGCACACACTTGTGCATTGTCAAAACCGTTAGTAGTATCAATTAGTACTACGTTTCGCTTGACCGCTTGCACAAGGCTTTTGAACTGCGTTTCGGACAACTCTTGAACCAGCGTGTGCATACGGATGCGGGCCTGCTCTAAAAATCTCGGTATTAGTTTCTGGTGGAAGATCCCAAGAAGATAATCCGCACAGGTCATTTGCTCCCGCCCTTCTTTTCTTTCTAAAAGAAAGGATAAAAATTCGTTTTCTGACATCTCAGGCAGAAAGTCAATTTTAACCTTTGCATTTTGCTTGAGATATAAAGCTTTCGCAACATAGCGGCTGATTTGAAATACAGGAATTCCGGAAATTCCATACGCTGTAAGCTGTAATTCTCCGCGGTCAGAAGCAATGGCTTTCCCGTCACAGATTGCGGTTACGGAAGCATCGGTTCGGACACCGGCTGCTTTGGCAAATGGATTTTTCCTGACCTTAAGCTGTACCAGCGCCGGAACCACGGGAACCATTGTATGTCCCAGGCCCTTTGCCAGTGTGTATCCGCTGCCATCAGATCCCAGTTTTGAACTGGCCTTTCCACCACAGGCCAGAATTACAGCATCCGCTTTCTGCTTTCCTGTATTTAGCTTTATCATAAAGCCGGACGATATCGGGGTAATATCCGTTACCTGAACACCGGTAAGAATTTTGATGCCAAGCCGGTGAAGTTCCAGTTTTAATAATTCCAGAACGGTAGATGCCTGATCTGAATGTGGATAGACATAATTTCCTCTTTCTTTGACCATAAGTCCGAGAGATGAGAAAAAGCGTATGGTATCTTCATACCCAAACTGCTCTAACACTTCTTCAACAAATGGAATATTTTCACTGCGGTAATAAGAAGATTTCATATCTTTGTTCGTCAGATTACACCTTCCGTTTCCTGTTGCGAGAATCTTTTTCCCGACAGAATCTTTTTGCTCATATATCGTAATCTGAACTTTTGGGTTTGATCTTGCGGCTGCAATCGCAGCTGCAAGACCGGAAGCACCGCCGCCAATGACTGCTATTTTCTTCATCTGCAAATCCTCTTTTTCTGCATAGATTTTTATAAATTTATAAGGTTACGATTCCTGCGCGGACCAGATATTCTAAAGACATCAGAATTCCCAGTTTTGCATGTGGCCAGGTAAGTCCGCCCTGGAAATATACCGCATATGGAGGCTTGATCGGACCATCTGCACTCAATTCAATAGACGATCCCTGGACAAATGCACCGGCGGCCATAATAACATCCGAATCATATCCAGGCATCGGCCACGGTTCAGGTGTAACATAAGAATCCACCGGAGCGGCCGCCTGAATTCCTTTGCAGAATTCAATTACACCTTCGGGAATTCCGAATTCTACTGCCTGAATAATATCATGCCGGCTTTCTGTCCCGTTTGGAATTACAGGGAAACCAAGTTTTTCATAAATATTTGCTGCAAAATTGCGCCCTTTAATGCGGATGCAGATACTGTCGGCGCAAGGAATAATCCCTGATAGAAATCCTTCATCACACCAAGCGATGCGCCTACTTCTCTTCCGAGTCCAGGAGAAGTCAGGCGATATCCGCAGGCATCAATTAAATCTTCACGTCCTGCAATATATCCACCGATCGGAGCAAGACCGCCGCCCGGATTTTTGATCAGAGATCCAACGGTCATATCTGCTCCGACATCACTTGCTCAATTGTTTCAACGAATTCGCCATAACAGTTATCAACCATACAGACAAGATCCGGTTTGATCCCTTTTACAAATGTGATCAGTTCTCCAATCTGCTTTACGGAGAAACTTGGCCTGGTCTGGTAACCTTTGGAACGTTGGATTGCTACCATTTTTGTCTTATCATTGATTGCTTTTTTGATGTTTTCATAATCAAAATGCCATCTGCCAGAAGGTCTACCTGGGAATATGAGATGCCATATTCAGCAAGCGAACCGTTTGACGGCCGGATACCGATCACTTCTTCCAAAGTATCATACGGTTTTCCGGCAGGTGCCAGAAGTTCATCTCCGGGTCTTAGATTTGCCGCAAGTGCGAGTGACAGAGCATGTGTTCCGCAAGTGATCTGCGGACGCACAAGTGCGCTTTCTGTGTGAAAAATAGACGCATATACTTTTTCAAGTGTATCTCTGCCCTGATCATCATAACCATATCCGCTGGCATAATTAAAACATCCGGCACTGACACGGTTGTCCTGCATGGCTTTTATTACTTTCAACTGATTGTATTCTGCAATCTCATCTATCTTTTCGAATCTGTCTTTCAGATTTTTTTCTATATTTTTTCCAAATGAAAGGACTGTTTCACGGATGCCCATTTCATTATAAATTGTGTTCATTGGTATCATAATTGTCTGTTATCCTTCTTTCTGAAAAATTTATCATCTGTTTATTTTGCATCTAAAATTTTAAACCGCAGGGATTCGCACATCGCATCAAACGTCGGATTGATGGACGGAATGCGGCGAAGCACATTTTCCGCTTCTCGGTATCTTTCCATATCATATAAGAGCGAAGCTCTGTTAAGATCGAACATGGCCCTCTCTCCCTCGTACTTGATCAGCGGTTCCAGTCCGAGAAGTTCGCGATATGCAAATGCTGTATCCTGATTGCGTGAATAAATTTCCATTAATTCATTCATTTTTCGCAAAAACTTTGATTTACCTCTCAGTTTTTTCTTTAGCATATTTTTCCCTCCAGATGTGAAATCATTGCTTCTAAGATTTTTTCTTCGTCATAATCATATTTTTCTTTTTGGATCCATGTGACCTGCCGCTCACGCCGGAACCAGGTAAGCTGTCTCTTGGCGAAATGCCGGGTATCGCGTTTGATTGTATATACTGCTTCGTCAAGAGCATACTCTCCGTCCAGATATGCCAGTATTTCTTTGTATCCTAATCCCTGCATTGAAACCATCTCTTTGGTACAGCCCATCTCTTTCAGCCGTTTTACTTCTTCAACAAGCCCTTCGCTCATCATCTGATCCACACGTCGGTCAATTCTCTGATAAAGCTGTTCCCTTGGTGCGTTGAGAACAAAATAAACAAATTCATACGGAGACTCTTTCTGACGCTCTTCTTCATTGTGTCTGGACATTTTCTGACCGGTCTGATGATAATATTCAAGCGCACGGATCACACGTTTTATATTATTGGCATGAATATCTTCAGCGGACTTTGGATCAATTTCGCGTAACATATTGTGCAGATATTCCGCCCCTTTTTCTTTTGCCAGATTTTCCAGGTCTTGACGATAATTGTCATCCTGTGAAGTGCTGGTAAAATCAATGTCATATAGTAATGCCTGGATATAGAATCCGGTCCCTCCTACAATGATTGGAATGTGACCGTTAGCGTAGATTTGTTCCATAGCTTTTTTTGCCATCTGCTGGAAACGGACTACATGGAATTCGTCCCATGGCTTTAATTCGTCTACCAGATAATGAGGAATCCCCTGCATCTCTTCTGGACGTATCTTCGCGGAACCGATATCCATATATTCATACACCTGCATGGAGTCAGCAGAAATGATTTCTCCTCCGATGGCTTTTGCAAGTCCAATGGAGGCTTTTGTTTTGCCAACGGCCGTAGGCCCTGTTAGTACTACTAATGGTTTCTTCTTCATTTTACACAATCCTCTTGAATTTCTTTTCCAGTTCTCGTTTTGTCATTGCGATAATGGTAGGTCTTCCGTGTGGGCAGTGATACGGGTTGTCCAGTGATAGCAGTTCACCGATCAGCGCATCTACTTCCTGCACCGACAGTTTCATGTTGCCCTTTACGGCAGCTTTGCATGACATCGAAGCAATCTTTTCGTCGATGAGATCCGGAGACTGATTTCTGGTAATTTCATCCGAAAGACTGTCCAACATCTGGATCAGCAGTTCTTTCTTTGCAATACTGAACAGATTATCTGGTACGGCGCGGACGGCATAAGAATCCTGACCAAACTCCTCAATCTCGAATCCAATCCTTGTAAATTGATCCATGTAGGTGTTCAGAAGCTCTGCTTCCTGCATGCTTAAGTTCAGTACGATCGGAGGCTGATCATCTGTGAGGTGAATTCCCGGGTTTTCATGGATTTTAAAGTCTTTTCATACAGAACACGTTCGTGCGCCGCATGCTGGTCGATGATGTACAGGCTGTTATCATATTCTACCAGCCAGTAGGTTTCAAATACCTGACCAACGACTTTATATTTCTGCATGGCCTCTCTTGTAAGCAGATGATCTTCAAAAAGTTCCATCTGTTTCGGTGTTTCCGTAAGAGACGGTTCTGGTTTAGTTGTTTCGTCTGTATTCGTCGACATTGTTATTTTTGATTTGCTGGATGCATTCTGCATGTAAGGTGTTTTTCTTCTGCTACGTTTGAAGGTGTTGAAGCAGAAGAAAACGACGGGCTTTCTTTTACCGAAATATTTTCTGCTATATTTTCTGTCGTATGTACTGCTTGCTTTGTTGCAATCTTTTCTTTTCTCTTCTTCTCTTCATGCTCTGCCAGAACCCGTTCTTTCATCCTGGACATGAAGTATTCCAGATCACGCTCCTGCGGAGGCGGCACAATTGCTTTTTTCCGTTGCGGCATCGATGCGGATGTTACACCACCAGTCATTCCTGATGTTGCTCCTGTCTGGACCGCCGCCGGAGTCTGAGAAACAGATCCAGTCTTTGGTTTCGGCGCATATGACGGTGTATTGGAAACAACCGGCTTTGGTTCCGGCATCTCCACATGCGGGATCAGTTCTTTCTCGTGAAGACCCTGATCAACCGCTGAGTAGATGGCATTATATACTTCCTGCTGGTTATTAAAACGCAGTTCCATTTTAGTTGGATGTACATTGACGTCTACATGTTCACCGTCAATCTCGATATGCAGTACTACGAACGGATACTTGTGCTGCATGGTAAAATCTTTATATGCGTCTTCAATGGCTCTGGAAATGATATTATTCTTGGCATATCTTCCATTGACATAATAATTTTCAAAATTACGGTTTCCTCTGGAAATGATTGGTTTCCCGAGAAATCCTGTGACTTTCAGGCCTTTCGCATCGTATTCTGCTTTTAGAAGATTTGCTGCGATATCACGTCCATAGATATGGTAGATCACATCTTTGAGTTTGCCGTTGCCGGATGTATGCAATTTCGACTGTCCGTTGTTGATAAACTGAAAAGAAATGTGTGGATGCGAAAGTGCAAGTCTTGTCATCAGATCTCCTACATGACTTGCTTCAGTCATAGGTGTCTTTAAAAATTTCCTTCTGGCCGGAGTATTATAGAACAACTGCCTTATAATAAATGTCGTTCCGTCCGGTGCTCCGGTATCTTCAAGGTCTTCCTCTTTGCCGCCTGCGATAACGATATAAAAGTTCCGAGGTCTGGTCCCTGGTCTTGGTAATCAGTTCTACCTGTGCAACTGCAGAGATGCTGGATAACGCTTCACCGCGAAAGCCAGTGAACCGATATGGACCAGATCATCTACAGAACGGATTTTACTCGTTGAATGCCGTAAGAATGCAGAACGGACGTCATCCCGTTCAATCCCGCATCCGTTATCTGTAATGCGCATAAAGGAAATCCCGCCCTCTTTTATCTCTACCACAATTGCCGTAGCACCTGCGTCGATGGCATTTTCTACCAGTTCTTTTACAACAGAAGCAGGTCTTTCAATGACCTCTCCTGCTGCTATCTTATCAATTGTAATCGGGTCTAACACCTGAATTTTACTCATCGTTTACCACCTGTTTTTCAGCTTGTTCTGAAGCTGATATAATGTATTTAATGCGTCGATCGGAGTCAGATTGGCTAGATCCAGATCTTTAATCTCCTTAATTACGTCATCGTCTTTTACGGTATCAAATAATGACATCTGGGCAAGATCTACCTCATCAAAATGCTTTGTTTTTTGTTTGGAAGATTCCTGTCCCTGCACTTCAATGTCCTTGATACGTCCGGTTACATCTGCCTGCACCAGTTCTTCTACGATTTCTTTCGCTCTGTCCGTAACTGACTGCGGAACTCCGGCAAGTCTTGCAACCTGAATTCCGTAGCTCTTATCAGCACCACCTTTTACGATCTTACGCAGGAAAATGATATCATCACCTTTTTCTTTTACGGCAATGCAGTAATTATTGACGTTTTCAATTTTTCCTTCAAGCTCAGTCAGTTCATGATAATGTGTTGCAAATAACGTCTTTGCCCCAAGCAATTTGCTGTTGCTGATATACTCGATCACTGCCCAGGCAATGCTTAAACCGTCAAAAGTACTGGTTCCGCGACCAATCTCATCAAGGATCAGAAGACTCTTACTTGTCGCATTACGGAGAATATTAGCAACTTCCGTCATCTCGACCATAAAAGTACTTTGGCCGCTTGCAAGGTCATCTGATGCACCCACTCGTGTAAAGATGCGGTCAACCACACCGATGTTAGCGGATGAAGCCGGAACAAATGAACCAATCTGCGCCATCAGAACGATCAGCGCAGTCTGTCTCATGTAGGTTGATTTACCGGCCATATTTGGCCCTGTGATAATAGAAATACGATCCTTTTTATCATTCAGATATGTATCGTTACAAATAAACATGTCATTGGAAATCATCTTTTCTACTACCGGATGTCTTCCGTCTTTGATGTCGATCAGTCCTTTATCGTTCATCTTCGGTCTGACGTAATTATTCTGCTCCGCAACCAGTGCAAGTGAGGCAAATGCATCTAATTTTGCAATAGCTTTGGCTGTCTTCTGAATACGTACGACCTCTTTTCCAATCGTATCTCTGACTTCAGAATAAAGCTGGTATTCCAGTGCGTACAGTTTATCTTCCGCACCAAGAATCGTGTCTTCCAGTTCTTTTAATTCCGGAATGATATAACGCTCTGCATTGGCAAGAGTCTGCTTTCTTGTATAATAATCCGGTACCAGATCTTTAAAAGAATTGGTAACTTCCAGATAATAGCCAAATACTTTGTTGTATTTGATACGCAGATTCTTGATTCCTGTCTTTTCCCGCTCATCTGCTTCCAGTTTGGCAAGCCAGTCCTTCCCGTCGGATTTGGCATTGCGGAGTTTGTCGACTTCTGCATTGTATCCATCTTTTATGATACCGCCTTCTTTCATGCGATCGGTGGATCCTCCCTGATAGAATCACTAACCAGCTTGCACAGATCTTCCAATGTATCCAGCTCTTCATACAGTTCCTTTAAAAGCGGTGTCTGCATGTCACTTAAGATACACTTAATATGTGGAAGCATGGCAAGTGAAGTCTGGAATGCGATCAGATCTCTTGGATTGGCAGATTGATATGTGATTTTGCATACCAGTCGTTCGAGATCGTAAACCGGTGAAAGATATTCTCTGATCTCCTCTCTGGAAATCGCATTTTTCATCAGTTCATCTACGGCATCCAGTCGTTTTTCAATTGCATTTTTGTCAATTAACGGCTGTTCAATGTATTTGCGTAATGTTCTTGCGCCCATTGCGGTCTTTGTCTTATCCAGTACCCAGAGAAGGGAACCACGTTTTTGCTTGTCGCGCAGTGTTTCACACAACTCCAGATTACGTCTCGTCGAGCTATCCAGAAGCATATATTTTCCGGCTGCGTAGATTGTCAGATGAGAAATGTGTGATAAATCTCTTTTCTGTGTCTCTACCAGATACTGCATGAGTGCGCCGGCTGCGATCACGCCACAGTCATAGTCGGCAAGTCCCAATCCTTCAATTGTCCCTGCATGGAAATGCTCCTTTAATATCCGTTCACAGATTGCATCATCAAAATACCAG
>ENA-OQBJ01000508-OQBJ01000508.1-human-gut-metagenome-genome-assembly--contig:-NODE-508-length-20322-cov-2.994504_pt1 | contig 20322 bp, 18 predicted proteins | sample MGYA00242743_ERZ504545 | MGnify/ENA primary metagenome ERZ504545 (study PRJEB26092, sample SAMD00036252) | human gut metagenome | host: Homo sapiens | study: EMG produced TPA metagenomics assembly of...
TGCGGTTTATATTTTAAGTGGAACTTTTAACGTAGTGTCCCGCTACGGATGGCTTCTCCAACTTCCAGACCCCCGTCGAAACCAGTACAAGCCCTGATTGTAATGCTTTTCTGGTTTGCAGACTGTCTTTCTTAGGTAAAGCATATTATACCCCCGTAAGAGTTATTTTGTCAAGGTTCACAAGACAATGAATTTTACGATCTACAGGACCTGCCCCCGGCAGCTCCTTACGAATGCATGGCAACAAAAAAAAGCGGGAAACAAATGCTTCCCGCTTTTTGTACTAACGATTCTTGATACGTCTTCTGATAATCTCAGCGATCACTGCAAATGCTGCTACAGCAGATGCGATTGGGATTACTGGCATGGTGTCTCCGGTTTTGGCTGCATTTCCATTATTATTCTTGTTGTTCTTTCCAACATTCTTATGATTGCCGCCTTTCGGATTCTTTCCGTTTGCATTATTATTGCTGACATTCTGTCCATTACCCTTATTATCGTTATTCTTATTATTATCTTTTCCTGTATCTTTTCCGTCTGCTTTTTTAAGATTACCTATTGCCTGTTTCAGAGCTTCTGTCTTCTGATCAATCTCTGCCTGTGTTACATCGTCTTTATTTGCAGCTTCTACTGCTTCTTTCAGCGCTTCCTGAAGTGCATCCCAGCTTTCTTTTGTATAATCTTCTTTGTTCAGTTTCTGTGCTTTTTCAATGTATTTTCTGATATCATCTTTCTTCACTTCTTCCTGAACTTTCTTAAGATTCTTTATTGCTGTCTGAAGTGCCTGAAGTGCATCATCAACTTCTTTCTGTGTTGCTGCCGTATTATTATCTACAAGATATGCTGCCTGAAGTGCTGTCTGGAAATCATTCCATGACTCTTCTGTATAGTCTACACGCGTATATTTCTCTGCATTGGCTATTGCTTTCTTCAGTTCTTTTTTGTCAGCTTCTTTTACCGGTTCTTCTTTTACCGGCTCCAGATTATCCATTGCCTCTGTCAGAAGTGCTGTTGCATTATCTACTTCTTCCTGTGTTGCAGACTCATTTTTCTGAACTGCCTTCGCAGATTCGAGTACTCTTGCAAATGTCTCCCAACTGTCACTTGTATAATCTTTTTCTGCTCGTGACTCGGCTTCCCTGATCACTGCATCTAATGCTGTCTTATCTACTGTTTCCGGCTTGTCCTCTGCATATTTGCCATAGACCTTCCATTCAATCACTCCGACACCGTGTGCAGGATCTCCGTCGTTCATAAACTCCGGTTCCATAGTCATACGGATTGCTTTTGTCTTAATGTTTGCAAGTTTTACAGTATTGTATTCATCTTCCACACATGCAAGTCCCTGTGCTTCATCTGCCACAACCCATTCACCTGCATCATTCAGATACTCAAAGCTTGCACTCTTTGGTGCCACGATTCCACCGTGATCTGAGAAATAATAGATATCCATACTATTAATTTCAACAGGTTTATCCCAGGTATAGCTTACCCATGCATTCTTCGCAACACCATTTTCATATCTGTTATTCCAGTTATGCCATGCACCATGTGATGTATCATGGGATTCTGTTGGTTCATAACCATCATTTAATGTTGCAAGTCCGCCAAGATCGTTGGTGTAATCGCAGATTCCATCTGCTTTCGCTTCCGGTGCGATATTATCATATTCCGGTTTTTCACCTTTTTTCACTAACGCATTTGCTGCTTTCAGAAGATTTGTTCTTGCAAGATCTGCTGCCTCCTGCGTAACAGTATTATCAGCAGCTGCTTGCCTTTGCTTCTTCAAGTGCTTTTGCAAATGTCTTCCATGAAGATGCGGTGTAATCACTTTCGTTCTTTCCTTCTGCTTCCTGGATAGCTGCTTTTAAGGCCGTAAGATCTGCCGCTTTCGTTCCGTTTACTTTCCACTCAAGAACTCCGATTCCATGTGCAGGGTCCGCATCACTTAAGAATTCAGGTTCCATTACCATACGGATTGCTTTTGTCTTGATGTTACCCAGTTTGGTTGTATTGTATTTGTCTTTTTCACAACCAAGTCCTTCTGCATTCGGAACTTCTTTCCATTCACCTGCTTCGTTCAGATATTCGAATTTCACAGATTTCGGAGGCTGGATTCCGCCACCGTCTGTACCGTAATATACATCTGTACTTTCCAGTACCATTTCTGAATCCCATGTATAACTTACCCATGCATTCACTACATTGCCATCTGCATCATAACGGTTATTCCAGTTGTGCCACATTCCTTTGCCTGCGTCTACCTGACTTCCATCCAATCTCTTGATGAAGACGGGTCAATGTTGTTATTAAGCTGTGCAAGACCTCCAAGATCTGTTGTATAATTACAGATTCCGTCTACTGCTGCCTTCGGAGCAATATTCTTGTCTTCTGCTTTCTTCACCAGATTATTCTGTGCCTTTACCAGTGCTGCAAGTGCTGCTTTGACTTCTCCGGAACTTACCTTTTCTGATTCAAGAACAGATTTTGCTGTTTTTAAAGCTGCTTCGAATGCTTTGTAGCTGTCTTCTGTATAAAGGTTTGCCTCTTCTGTCTCTGCATCCTTCACTGCCTTTTCCAGATCTGCCTTATCGTTTTCATCCGCATATTTTGCAGTTCCGTATACCTTCCACTCCATAACGCCTACACCGTTCGTATCATTTGCCTGCTTGTTTAACGTCACACGGATAGATTTCGTTGTTATTTCATCAAAGGTCGTATTGTTGAATTTGTCCATTTCCATTCCATAAGAAGATGGATTCGGAACTTCTTTCCAGTTTCCTTCGGAATCAAGATATTCATAAGTATAGCTCTTAGGGATCTTAATTCCACCCTTTGTATAATCTCCTTCTGTATCGCCGTCATACCAGAGATAGATATCTGCTCCTGTCAGCTTCATCTCCTGGTTCCATGTATAGGTAACTGTTTCTTTCGAACTTGCATTACCCCATGTTCCATATCTTGCCATACCACTTGGATTATATGAGCTTTCCGGTATCTTGCCATCATTGACAGCACTTACTTTTTCCCAGCTGGATACATAACTTGTTGATACAGCTGCACCATATGCCAGGTTACCGTCTGCTGTTGGAAGTGATGACATGATTCTTGCAAGTTTTGCTGCCGCAAAATCAACCTCTTCCTGTGTTGCTTCTTTATTGTCATTCACTGTAACTGCTTCCTGGATTGCTTCCGTTAATGCAGCCTTGTCTTCTTCTGTCAGTTCATATTTTGTAAGATCCAGCGCATTTGCACTGTCAATTGTCTTTTTCAGAAGTGTTTTGTCAATGACATTCTCTGCATATCCATATACTTTCCATTCAATCACACCACAACCTTGTGTCTTTGGACTCATATTCATACGGATAGCTGTTGTCGTTACCGGCGCAAATGTTGTTGTATTATATTTGTTCAGTTCTGTACCACAGCCTGACACGTTTGGAAGATCACGCCAGTTGCCATTTGCATCTTTATACTGATAACTTACTGATTTTGGTACAAAGTTACCATCTGTAAAATAGTATGCGTCTGACTGATATATCGTCACTTCTGACTCCCAGTCATACTGCACCCATGCATCGGCGCCATTATCTCCCAGCCAGTTATGCCATACACCATGTGATTTGTCGTTTGAACTTGCCGGATCATATCCGTCATTCAGTCCTGCCACTCCTCCCAGATCCTCCGGTGTATCGATAATTGCTGATGGTGTTGCGATCAATGCCACGTTCTGTGCTTCTCCGGATACTACCATAACCGTAACTTCTACCTTCAGATCTGTATCTTTTACCGTTCCATTTACAGTAAAGTTTCCGGCATGTGCATAGGATTCCTCATCACCTGATCCCACACAATCTCACTGTCTTTTATTGTTCCGTCTTCATAGATGACTTCCATTTTCTCCGGAAGTTCCGGCTCTGTCTTCACTTTCGTAAGTACCGTACCTGCTCTTTCAATTCCATCAACCGGTTCTTTCATCTCGAGAACAATATCTTTTGTTGATTCCACATCTGCATCGTACTCTGTGGATTTTTTATCCGTTGCTGTTAAACGTAATGTGTAAGTTCCCGGCACATATGCTTTTAATTTTGCATCTGCTTTTTCAGCATTTGCGATAATTGCATTGCCGCCTTCCGGCTGATCTACCACTGACCACTTGTATTCTACTTTATTTCCATAGGTCTTATCTGTAGAAGCCTTTCCACTCAGTTCTGCCGTAGTTGTATTTGTCGGATGCTGTGTTGCTGTTGCACTTTCAATAACCGGTGCAGTTTTTTCCGGTGCACGTCCGATTTCAATCTCTACTTCTTTTTCAGTACTCAGTTCTCCGTCACTTACGGTCAGTTTTACTTTGTAAATTCCGTCTTTGCTTGCTGTGATATTGGCATATGGCTTATTCTTGGCATCAAATGTAAGTTCTCCGTCTTCCGGCTCTTTTACTGTTTCCCATTTATAAGTCAATTTGCCATCCGGTGCGCCGTCATCATAAGCCTGAGCTTCTATACGGGAAGATACCAGTGCCTGTGGATTTTCTGACGTTTTGATCTTATAGATCTTTGGTGCCTGATTTTCTCCACCTTTCATTGCCTCGATCGTAATCTTGGCAGATTCACCTGCCGGAATTACTGCGTATGCATCGCCCTGGTTGTCTGATACATAGCACTGCTCTTTTTCTTCACCATTTACTTTTATACTGTAATAGCCATTTTTAAGACCTGCGCCACTCAGACTGATCTTCGAAAGATGTTCGTCCCCTGTCAGATTCTTTACTGCAAGGTCAAAATATGTTCCATCTTTATCAATGACTGCTTTCGTGCAAGAATCCTGTTCCAGTTCCACATACAGCTTATCATCGATCACATTGATACGTTTTCCAACACCATCCAGCGGGGTAATCGTATATTTTCCACCGGATTTTGATACTGTACTTCCATAACCGGTCAGTCCGAATACAGGATCTGTTGCAACATCTGCACTGATGCTAAGAAGCGATCCATAAAGTCCCTCATCACTTTCTCCCGAGAAATCGTTCCATCCATTATTCTGGACACGTGTTCCTCCGTCATTTACATTCTGTGCACCATATCCACCTTTTGACATGGTATATCTCCAGCTTGTATTTCCAATATAATTAGAAGAAATCTGTCCCATGTTTACAGCATTAAAGTTAGATAACTTCGCTGCATAGTTCATTCTCTCTGCCATGCGCTGGATCTGTGTCTGCATCTGTATCTTCATATCTCAACCAGTCGTCCATGATATATCCGGCAAGAGATGCTGTATACTGGAAATTCCACCAGTCTCTCCTCCACGGAAGACAGGATCGGCATACTGATACCAGGTTGGCTGAAGTCCTCTCATGCACGTGTTTTCCACTCTGCGGACTGCATATTTTTAAGCGCGGCCTTTGTTGTTACTTATTATCCGGATAATAGGTTCTCAATGCTTTTGCAGCAGAATAAGCACCCTCTTCACCGGTATTATCATACTCGAATTCTGATCCGTATGGATAAGCGGCCGTTGCCATACTTGTTCCTTTAGATTTTGCAAACAGCTGTTTCAGATTGTCTCCTTCTTCTGTCATGCCTTCTGCATAAAGTGCTTCGATCATATCCGGAATCTGCTGTTCCCCGTAAAATCCGATTGGATATGCACTTACGCGGTTACTGTATATTCCATATGCTTTTTCCAGATACCATTCTGCACTTTCTCTGTAATCAATCAGATCAGGATATGCTTTTTCTATGCGGTACATATTAAAGAATCCGGTTGCTTCCATAACTTCCGAATAAGTTCTGGAATACGGATTGGCACTTCCACCATAAATTCCCGATCCACTCAGATAATTCGCTACTGCATATGTTTCATGCGAATTCTTCATGTAATTATTCCACATAAAATCAATCAGATACTTCTCGATGGACTCTACCTCGGAAGCATTTGGATCCAGATAGTTCTTCATTGCCATGAAGTTAATATTATCGTGGCTCCAGTCATCTCCCCAATGAGACTGCTGTGTAGAATCTTTTCCACTTGCAAAATACCAGTCACTGTAAATTCCATAAGTCGGACTTGATGTATCATTGTCCTGAGTCTGATTTGCCACGAAGTCCGAATGCGTCTCAATCGTACTGTCAAGTTTATCCAGAACATTGAATTCATACTGTGTAAATTTATCTTCACCATTCAGTTTGTAATTTACACGTACACTATTGTTACCGATACATCCGAAATTCAATTCATAAATATGATGTTTTTCCCCATCTACCGTCTTCGTATTAACCAGTTTTGCTGAATCACTATCCGAATGTTCTATGGATTTGGAATTATTGACCATCCCACTCTGCTGATCCGGAATATGTTCTTCATCCCATGGATCATTTTCATGCACGCACTGTATATCAACCGATACATCTGAGATCTTACTGTCATCATAATGCAGATCCAACTTGGTCGGCATATTGATTGCAGTCTGGAATCCCGGAGTCGCAACAGCGTCGATCATTCCTTCTTTATAAAGAATGGAACGCATATTATTCTCACGTTCTTCTACCGAATCAGACGCATTATTTGCATCCTCTGCGCTGTTCTGTGGTGTATTATCACCGGCTCTTACTGCTGAGAATTTGAACTGGTATGTCTTCTTCTCACCTGGTTTCAGTACAAGACTTGTAGCATCTGTGTAATAACCACGTCCCGTTTTCTGAATATCTTTGGAATGAATGTAATACACCTGAAGTCCCGGGAACCATCCACCGGTATCACTTGTCCAATTCTGATAAGTACTTCCGGAACGTGTTCCTTTTACCCCGTTAATATTACCGGTCCAGTTATCAATATATTCAATTCTTGCACCGGTGTCCGTAACAGGTGTGAACATTACATAGTTTCCTTCACCGCTGCATCTGATCGCATATGCATAACCACTGTCTGCTCCCGCAAATGTATGCACAGTTGTACGGTTGTTGTAAGTATCATCAATACTTGCGTACTTATTATTCCAAGGCATCGGAAGTCCTACATCCCCGAATTCCAGATAATTTCCACTCGTATTTTCCAGTGTGATCGACCAAAGCAGGGATCCGTCATCTGTATCCATATCGTATACAGACTTTGCATTAAAGCCTTTCATCGTACGGCTGTCTGTCGAATCTTCATCCTGTCCTTTGAAGGTGACCTCAACCTTATCTTTGCTTACTTTCTTTTCAATATATGGGTTGTTCTTTAAGTTTGCTGATGCATTGCTGTAAGTTGTTGAACCACCTGCAGCCAGTGTCTTATTCGTATCTACTTCCTGAAATCCACTGTTATCTTCCGGGAAGTTTCCGTCTTTGCTGCTTCGGTAGGAAAAGATCATCTCTCCCATCCACTGATGTGCTTCGTTATTCTGCTGATTGGTATCATTCGGAAGCACAAAATTCACATCTTTTCCACTACTGTTTTTGCGGTTATTGTCAATTGTCAATCTTGATATTTCACCCAGATCGCCAATTGCAGCAGTAAGACTTCCATTGGAAATCGAGTCATCGTCTGATGCAGCTGCTTCGACCGTCGACTCCGGTAAAACACCAAGCATTGAAACCGCCATCGCCGTTGTCAACGCAAGCGATGTCACTTTTCTTTTCAATTTTTTCCCTCTAGACATTATTCACTTTCCTTTCTTTTTCATGTTTTCCTTACTACTTTCTTTCACCTCCTGCAATGATATTAAACGTTTAATAAAATTTCTAAAAAAATCGACAGAATATTTTTATTCTGTCGATTAATTCGCTTGTGTCTCAATAAAATCCGTACATTAAACGTTTAATAAAAATTCTATATACACCATAACATATCTATAACTTTTTTTAAATATCTATATATTTTTTCGTTATTTTACACAATATTCTAACAATTCGATTATGCACTATTACTCTACATCTTTCAATGCATCATAATCTTCTTCGCCGGTACGAACCTTGACAACCTTCTGTACATTGTAAACGAATATCTTTCCGTCTCCGACATGTCCGGTATAAAGAGTTCTCTTCACAGTCTCAATCACTTTGTCTACCGGAATGCTTCCTACGATAACTTCTACTTTAACCTTTGGAAGTACGGTTACATCCATCTCAACTCCACGGTATTTCTCACCGGCACCTTTCTGAACACCACATCCCATAACCTGTGTGACTGTCATTCCTGTTACTCCAAGATCATTGAGTGCAGTTTTCAGTTTTTCATATCTTGAAAGTTTGGCAATGATAACAACTTTATGTATTCCAGTCTCAGGATCTACAGGAGCAGTTACTTTGACAGATGCAGCTCTCTGTGCTTCTGAAGCTTCATCATAATCATTTTCTCCAAGCTCTGTATTCTCATTGATACTCATGCTTCCTTCTGTGATATCCATCAGACTGAAACCTGCATATGCAGATGCCAGACCATGTTCTTTCACATCCAGACCTACAATCTCTTCTTCTTCTGTTACTCGAAGACCTACCGTCTTATCGATAATCTTAAATACGATCGTCATGGTTATGATCGTCCATGCCATTACGGTTACTACACCAAGCAGCTGTAAACCAAGCTGGTGGAATCCGCCGCCGTAGAACAGACCTTTCAATGTGCACTCTGGTGCTGTTTTTGTTGCAAAGAGACCGACTGCGATCGTTCCCCAGATACCATTTAAGCAATGAACTGCAACTGCTCCGACCGGGTCATCTACATGAGCAACATTGTCACAGAACCATACACCAAATACAACCAGAAGTCCGGCTACCACACCGATGATGATCGCACCTGTTGCATCAACGACATCACAAGGTGCAGTGATTGCTACCAGACCTGCAAGTGAAGCATTCAGACACATCGATACATCCGGTTTGCCATATCTAAGCCATGTAAATATCATACATACAACCGTTGCGATTGCCGGTGCGATCGTTGTTGCCATAAAGATCGATGCAAGCTGTGGACCTGTCGTAGCGGCAGCTCCGTTGAATCCATACCATCCAAACCAGAGGATGAAACATCCAAGTGCACCGATTACAATGTTATGTCCAGGGAATGCATGTACCTTTGTTACTTTTCCATCTTTATCTCTGGTAAATTTACAATTCTGGCTCCTTCCAGTGCGGCTCCGATAAATGCTGTTGTTCCACCAACCATGTGGATTGCACAGGAACCTGCAAAATCATGGAATCCTAAACTTGCAAGCCATCCACCGCCCCAGATCCAGTGTGCCTCGATCGGATATACAACAGCGGAGATCACTGCGGAATAAATACAATAAGATAAGAATTTGGTACGTTCTGCCATTGCTCCGGATACGATGGTTGCCGTTGTCGCACAGAACACCAGGTTAAATACAAAATTGGACCAGTCAAAATTTGCATAATCGGTAAAAATTCCAAGTGTCGGAGTTCCGATAAATCCGCCAAGTGCATCTTCACCAAGCAAAATTCCAAATCCCAATGGGATAAATACACAAGTTCCTATACAAAAGTCCATCAGGTTCTTCATAATAATATTGCCGGCATTCTTCGCTCTGGTGAATCCTGCCTCTACCATTGCAAATCCAGCCTGCATGAAAAATACAAATGCTGCACCGATCAGGAACCAGATTCCAAATACCTGTGTGCCTACGGCATCCTGTATCGCCGATAATACTTCTTTCGTCATAATGTCTCCTCCTTCATCCTTCAGATGTCCGATAACGAAAAAGAGTGTGCACTTCCGTGGTCGACTCACGAAAATGTACACACCCTTGTGCTATCCTTTTATATAAAAGAAAAAGCGCCTCGAAATGATTCTTTCGAAGCGCCCTTGCTTTTATGTCCCGTAGTTTAACGCTGTGAACTTTTTTTTGTCAAGGAAATTTCTGACATTTTTCTGACGTCACACACAATTTCGTTTAATTATCACAACAGGATCTTATTTTTCTTATATTTTTTCTACATTATTCCAGACCAAGAATTTCTCCAAGTACTTCTATAATAATTTCATTGGTGCAGGATTTTACAAATCCCATCATATGTAATGAGATCTCATCCTGCTTCTGAGCTTCCGTCAGTTCCGGATTTCTGTTCGTTTCATTAATAAGCTGTACCAGATGTGGTGTCAGCTCCTCGTAGGTCTCTAATGTTGTCTGGGTAACCAGATTTCTTAATTCTTCTTTCTTTGTAGGTACCATTCTTTTCTCCTATCTGAGTTTCATCTTGAAATCACGTTCTGCTTCACGTCTCTGATCCTTTTTGGCGATATCCTGACGTTTATCATATAATTTCTTACCTTTTGCCAGACCAATCTCCACCTTTACAAGGCTGCCTTTGAAATATACTTTCAATGGAACGATTGCCATTCCCTTTTCCTTCGTTTTACCGATCAGTTTATTGATCTCTGATTTATGAAGGAGTAATTTTCTGACTCTGAGTGGGTCTTTATTAAAGATATTTCCCTTTTCATATGGACTGATATGCATACCGTAGATAAAGACTTCTCCATTTTCAATACGGATAAAGGATTCTTTGATACTGCATTTTCCCATACGGAGTGACTTTACTTCTGTTCCGTGCAGAGCAATTCCTGTCTCGATCTTATCCAGGATAAAATAATCATGATATGCCTTTTTTATTATTTGCTACCATCTTGTCATTACTCTTCGCCATCTCCGGCACCTCCCTGATTCACAATCTTAAAATCAATCGTACGCATCAGACGATCTGCATCCAGCACCTGTACTCTTAAGGCTTCTCCCAGTTTGTACACTTTCCGTGTATGCATTCCTATCATCTCATAACGTTCTTCATTGTATTCATAATGATCATCGGTCATGTTTGTTACATGGACCAGACCTTCTATCGTATTCGGAAGCTCTACATACATACCCCATTTAGTAATTCCAGAGATCACACCGTCGAATTCCTCTCCGATATGTGCCTGCATGTATTCCACCTTCTTAAGTTTGATTGTCTCTCGTTCTGCCTCATCCGCGCGACGTTCCATCTCACTGGAACGCTTTGCAACTTCCGGAAGGATCGACTGGTAGTGTTCAATCTTACTTTCATTCATTCTTCCCCGCAGGTTATCCTTAATGATCCGATGGATCTGAAGATCCGGATATCTTCGGATCGGAGAAGTAAAATGCGTATAATAATTCGCCGCCAGTCCAAAATGTCCGTCATTCTCTGCCGTATACTTCGCCTGTTTCATCGAACGAAGTGCCAGACGGCTGATCATTGCCTCTTCCGGTGTATCTTCCACTTTCGTTAGCAACTTTTGTATTTCTTTTGGTCTAATTTCATTAACTCCAATATGCATTGAATACCCGAAATTATTGATAAATGTTGCCAGTGTACGGATCTTTTCTTCATCTGGTGCTTCGTGGGTACGGTATACAAACGGAAGCTCCTGCCAGTAGTAATCTTCTGCAACCGTCTCATTTGCCAAAAGCATGAAATCCTCGATAATCTTCGTTGCAACATTTCTGTCATATGGTTTAATATCGATCGGCTTTCCATTCTCATCCAGGATCATCTTCGTCTCTGGGAAATCAAAATCAATGGAACCGCGTTTCTTCCTTCGGGCTCTTAAAATACCCGAAAGCTCCTGCATCCGTTCGAACATCGGAACCAGTTCTTTGTATTCTAAGATCTCCGCTTCATCATGATCCGTCAGAATCTTCTTTACGCTGGTATAGGACATTCTGCGATCCACATGAATTACTGTCTCAGCGATCTCATGTGCGATCACATCACCAGACGGATCCACTGTCATGATGCAGCTGAGTGCAAGTCTGTCCTCTCCTGCATTGAGTGAACACATTCCATTCGAAAGTGTATGTGGAAGCATCGGGATCACACGGTCTACCAGATATACACTTGTACCCCTTTCCAGTGCCTCTCTGTCAAGTGCACTGTTCTCCTGCACATAATTCGTCACATCTGCAATATGCACGCCCAGAATATAATTTTCTCCCTCTTTTACAAGGGATACCGCATCATCCAGATCCTTTGCATCTTCTCCGTCAATCGTGACCATCTGCCAGTCACGCAGATCCTTTCTTCCATTCATGTCAGCTTCGCTGACCGGTTTTGCAACACGCTCTGCCTGTCTTAATACTTTATCCGGAAATTCTACCGGGAGGTTATACCCTTTTACGATCGACATGATATCTGTTCCCGGATCATTCAGATGACCGATGATCTCCACGATCTTTCCTTCCGGTTTCTTTCCATTCTCTCCATAAGAGGTCAGCTCCACTACAACTTTGTGTCCATCCACTGCCCCTCTTGATTTTTCAATCGGTACAAATATGTCCTGATCCAGTCTCTGGTTATCCGGAATCACGAACCCAAACTTCTTTCCCGGCTTCATGCGGTAAAGTCCGACTACTTTTGAAAGCCCCCGCTCCAGGATCTTCACGATCTTTCCTTCACGGCTTCTTCCTTCCGGTTCTTTTGTAAGTACGATCTCAACATGATCTCCGTCAAATGCACCACAGGTATCATCCGCACCGATGAATACATCCTCTGAATCTCCTTCGTCCAGCACTACAAAGCCAAATCCCTTAAGACTTGCCCGGAACACACCGGTCAGACGCTTTGCATGTCCCCTGCAGTATTTTCCTCTCTTGGAAAGATATATCTTTCTTCCTGCTCCAACGCTTCCAGGATCTGTCTTAACTCATCTCTGTCTTCTTTTGCCACGCGAAGAAGCATTGCCAGTTCCTTGAATTTCATCGGTGTATATAAATCATCACAGATCAGATCATAGACAACTTTTTTTCTTTTATCAAATTTCTTACTCATATCTCTATGCTCCCCTGCATATTCTGTGTTCCAAAAAGGGACACTCCCATACAGGAGTGTCCCTTTCATCTTCTAAAAATATGCTCTATCCTATGCAAATACTTTTAAATTCAACACTGCTGCCAGTACAATAAACAGAATCGCAAGGAATTTTGTCGACTTCACCAGTGCACCTTCCATAGAACGTCCCTTGTTCTGTCCCCAGTAAGTATCAGCGATACCACTAATGGCACCAAGCCCTGCTGACTTACCTTCCTGCATCAGTACGATAACTGTTAAAGCGATACAGTCTATTGCAAATATTATCATTAATACAATCTTCAAAATGTCCACTATTCACACCTCCTGCGGATAAACCACATATATTCTATCACAGGATGGACGATAAGGCAAGCTAATCTCTTTCGAAATCTTGTGTCAGACAGCATTATATCTGTACATTTTCTATTTTTTCTTCGAATGGGTTCTGATATACAGCCACATCCCCCAGTCTTTCCTCTATCCGCAATAATTGATTATACTTTTCCACCCGTTCCGAACGGCATGGAGCTCCTGTTTTGATCTGCCCTGCATCTGCCGCCACTGCGATATCTGCAATGAACGAATCGGCAGTCTCGCCCGAACGGTGTGAGATTACCGTCTTATATCCGGCATTCTGCGCCATCTTTACTGCTTCAAAGCTCTCCGTCAGTGTCCCGATCTGATTCACTTTGATCAGTATCGCATTCGCCGCTTTTCTTCTGATCCCTTTGGCAAGTCTTCTGGTATTCGTCACAAACAAATCGTCTCCTACCAGCTGCACCCGCTCTCCGAGCCTGTCCGTCAGCGTCTTCCAGCCTTCCCAGTCATCTTCATCCAATGGATCTTCAATGGATACAATCGGATATTTTTCTATGATATCTTCGTAATAATCAATCAGTTCTTCTGCCGAACGGACGATCTTATATCCTTTTTTCTTTGCCTCACCGTCGAATACATATTTCTTAAAATTCTTATCATATAACTCGGATGCTGCTACGTCCAATGCGATAGCTATCTCTTCGCCTGGCTTATATCCGGCCTTTTCCACCGCTTTTACCATCAAACGCAAGACCTCATCTGCATTGTGAAGATCCGGTGCAAATCCTCCTTCGTCTCCTACTGCAGTACTGTATTCCAGCGTTTTCAAAACTCTCTTCAGCTCATGATATACTTCCGCACACATCTGAAGTCCGGTCTTAAAATCTTTCGCCCCTACCGGCATAATCATAAATTCCTGAATATCAATCGTATTATCCGCATGTCTTCCGCCATTCATGATATTCATCATTGGAACCGGAAGTTTTTTCACATTTGTGCCGCCAAGATACGAATACAGCGGAAGTCCCAACGCCCCGGCCGCCGCTCTTGCAGCCGCCAGCGAGACTCCAAGCATGGCATTGGCACCAAGATTGGATTTGTTCTTTGTTCCGTCAAGCCTGACCATCGCCTGATCGATCGCTGCCTGATCCAGTACATTCATGCCGATCACTTCCGGCGCAATCCTTGCATTGACATGATCTGCCGCCTGCTGCACGCCCAGGCCTCCATATCGTTCTTCTTTATCCCGTAATTCAACTGCTTCATATTTTCCGGTCGATGCACCGGACGGAACACTTGCTCTTCCGCAGAATTCATCTCCGGCAAGTACTTCCACTTCTATCGTCGGATTTCCTCTCGAATCAAGTATTTCTCTTGCGTATACATCCGTAATGGGTAAATACTTATACATTATTTCTATCCTCCTCTTTATAGAAGATAGTATGTTCCGATCCGAAGCAAAACATTCAGTTTTTAATCTGAATCACACTCTTTTGCACTATTATATATAAAAATTAATACAATTCTTTATAAATCTCTGCCATCTGCTGCCAGGTCAGTTTCACATAGCTTTGATTCAGAAGTCTCTGCTGTGTCTCTTCAACTGTCTTCGCAAAGCTCTCGATTTCTTCTTCCTTCATTCCATATTCATGTAACGGTTTTCTTGCAATGATCTGATCCAGAAGTTTCTCAATCTTGGTATATACTTCATCTGATTTGCACTTTAAAATATTGCTTAAGAAATTATTTAGTTTCTTTATTCTGCCATTTGGATCTAATTCCTGATATTTTGCGAATACAGCTGTCAGGAACTGATAGTTCGCTTCTCCATGTGTGACATGATACACGCCACTCAGAGGATAAGACATGGCGTGCACCGCTCCTGTTCCTGCATTGCCGAATGCAATACCGGCAAGATTGCTTGCTGTCAGGAAATCATCCAGCAGATTCATTCTGTATTCTTCCCCATGTTCAGCAATCTTCCGGAATCCTTCAATGATCATCTCCATTGCCTTCATACTGAACATCTGTGTATATAAAGTTGCTTTCGGCGATACATAGGATTCAATCGCATGAATGAACGCATCAATCGCACTTGTCGAAAAAAATGAATACGGAAGACCGGTCAGAAGCTCCGGAATCAGCACTGCACGATCTGCATAGATCTCATCGACAGCAAGTCCCATCTTTGTATGTAACTTCGTAAACTCTGCAATTGATACATTGGAAACTTCCGAACCGGCACCACAAGTCGTCGGCACTGCGATCAGAGTCTTCTCTCTTTTAAGCGGTACCTTCCTTCCAAAGATCTCTTCGGCGGTGTAATTTCCTGCAAGCACCAGGATCTTCGCCATATCGATAACAGCTCCTCCTCCGATTGCAATAATTCTGTCACAATCCGTCTTACGGAAATCTGCCAGCAATGCATCGATCATCACATCTGTAGCTCGCCTTTTCCATATTTACTTTTAAATTCCACATGTGCTTCCAGCCCAAGTGGTGCAAAATATGTCTCATATGTACTTTTACTTGCAAGAATAAAATCATTCTTACCTATATTATATTCTTCTGCGAAATCTTTTGCGTGTTCAAATTTCTGTACTTCTGCCTTCTGCCAAAAAAGCTTCATTTTTTCTTATCCTCCCGGTCATTTTTCTGAATATTTTGTCTCTTAATAATATACCACCAATACGTTGACTTTTCCAGACACGAGCGTTACAATCATTGAGGATATGAAAGATTTCTTTCATATCCAAATAATTACAAAAGGAAAACTGGGGAATTTTTCAAATGAAAGAACATTTAAAAAACTTTGCACTACTCACTGGCAGTACACTGATCATGGCAGTGGGTATCTACTTTTTCAAGTTCGCCAACAACTTCACGTTTGGCGGTATCACCGGTTTTGCGGTACTCGTTGCCAAGTTCACTCCTCTTTCGGCCAGTGATTTTTCCTTCATTGCGAATATGCTCCTTCTGATCATAGGGCTTTTCGTTCTCGGGAAAAAATTTGCTGCACAGACTGCATATAGTAGTATCCTACTTTCTGTCACGCTGTCCGGACTGGAACGTATCTATCCAATGAGCCACCCGCTTACCAACGAACCATTGCTGGAACTGATCTTCGCGATTGTACTTCCTGCCATCGGTTCGGCCATTCTGTTCAATATCGGAGCATCCAGCGGGGGCACGGATGTTATTGCCATGATATTGAAGAAATACACCAGCGTTGACATCGGAAAAGGCTTGCTTGCTTCCGATATCTTATTCACAATCGCCGGTTTCTTCGTATTTGACATTAAGACGGGTCTTTATTCACTGCTCGGTCTTACGATGCGTTCGACACTGATCGACAGTCTGATTGAAAGTCTGAACCGCTCGAAGTATTTCCACGTGGTATGTAGCGAGCCGGAACCAATCTGTGAATTTATCAAAAATGACCTGAAACGAGGTGCAACAATCGTACTCGCACAGGGTGCCTTCACAGGCGATGACAAATATATCATCCTGACTGTACTTAGTCCAAATGAAGCAATCAAGCTTCGTAATTTCATAAAAGCTCATACAACTGTTGCATTCTTACTGATATCCAATACCAGCGAGATTATAGGAAAAGGGTTCCACTCTGTGTAGTGAAACCCTTTATTTTTTCTCCGTATTCTCAATGTCCAACAGATCCAGGATTGAATGTGACATCATATACTGATAAAATTCCATTGCATCTCCCGCCGAAATATTTTTGCTTTCCCGGATAAGCCAGTATTTCAGTCCATTCACCAATGATATTGCATGAAATTCCAGAAATACCTTTTCGTCGACGTGTGGCATATTTCTTAAGTGTTTTAACGGATGATGCTTTACCAGAATTTCTTCCATATGGAAAACCTGTCCATACAGCATCTCCTCAAAGGAATTCTGCCCTGTTACTTCAAATACCTTTTCGTAATAAGTCTTGTCTTCTCCAAATCTCTGGAACAAAAGCTGCAGAGACTCCATTACATGTTCTTGCTCCATAAGTTCTGAGACTTCTTTAAATACGTCTTCCCACAGAAGCCATTCCATCACTTCGTATTTGTCCTGAAAATAATTATAGAACGTCGGACGTATCACCCCTGCTGCATCTGTGATTATCTTGATCGTCAGTTTTTCAAATCCTTTTTTCGCCACCAGTTCTTTAAATTTTTCTCCCAATAGTGCTTTTGTTAATTCACTTTTGCGCTCCATCTCATCACCTTAATTTTTCTCAGATAACTTGTAGTAAATTATTATACCCCTGCTATCCGGAAAAATCTACCGTCAAATTGCTCCATTTTTTACGTATAATAATGGAGAATTACGTCGAAACTGGCAAGTAAAAGGAGTGCTCCCCCGACCAGTATGCACGTCTGTTTTCTTTCAGTCCCAGTCTGTATCCTGCAAATATACCGATTACCGCTTCCAGAACCGTTACCGGGAATAACACCAATGACTCTTCGATCATGGCTGTATCCAGGAATCCAAGTCCCATTCCGACAAAGAATGCATCGACACTCGTTATCAGTGCAAGAAACGTTGTTTTTTCCATTCGATCTCATCTTTTCTGCGTTCCAACACCTTCTTTTTACGGATTCCTTTGAGGATCATATAGATGCCAAGTGCCGCAAAGATCAGCACTGTCAGACCTTCCCATCTGTCAGCCGCCGTCTTCGTTCTGGTAATAGACAGTAACGGTAGCAATGTGATCAGGTTTCCAAGTACCAGTACCCCAAGCTGGATACCGCCAAACAGAACGCTTAAGAGGACCAGATTCTTCCATCTGATCTTTGAAAATCCAGCTCCCATATAGGCCACCGCCACAAATACATCGATCGATAATCCAACGGATACGATCAACAGTTCCATCGTTGACAATTGCATCGCCTTCTTTCTTTTCTCCTATTTTAGCCTATTTAGAATCGTTTTTGAAGAAACAAATGCTATATAGATACCGAAATCGTACTACATTTTCCTCTATTTGTATAAAAACCAAATATACTCGATATATAAATATGATATATAGTAACTCCCGTAACTCTTTTATTCCTGAATACTTTGGTATCTAAAAAACGAGAAAGCTACGCTCTTACGTAACCTTCCCGCTTTCTGCGACATATATAGTATCAACTTTAGGATGTGTCTCTTATATTATATCCCGATTAGTGATGGAATAAACGGATTCCGGTAAATGACATCACCATATCATATTTATTACATGTTGCAATTACATTGTCATCACGTACGGATCCACCCGGCTGTGCAATGTATTTTACACCACTCTTATGCGCACGCTCGATATTATCCCCAAATGGAAGAATGCATCTGATCCAAGTGCAACATCGGTCAGCTTGTCCAGCCATTCTCTCTTGGCTTCTCTTGTGAATACTTCCGGTTTCTCTTTGAAGATTGCCGGCCATGCATCGTCTGCAAGCACGTCCATGTAATCGTCTCCCATATAGAGATCGATCGCATTGTCTCTGTCTGCACGTCTGATTCCATCCACGAATGGAAGATTCATAACCTGCGGTGACTGTCTGAGCCACCAGTTATCTGCTTTGCCTCCTGCAAGACGTGTACAATGGATTCTGGACTGCTGTCCTGCACCGATACCGATTGCCTGTCCGTCTTTTACGAAACATACAGAGTTGGACTGTGTATATTTTAATGTAATCATAGAGATTGCCAGATCAATCTTAGCCTGCTCTGTCAGTTCTTTGTTCTCTGTCACGATATTTGAGAAGAAATCATCGTCAATCTTTAATTCATTTCTTCCCTGCTCAAATGTAACACCGAATACCTGCTTGTGTTCGATTGGAGCCGGTACATAATCCGGATCGATCTGGATTACATTGTAGTTTCCTTTTTTCTTTGCTTTTAAGATTTCCAGCGCTTCCGGTTCATATCCAGGAGCGATCACACCATCGGATACTTCACGTTTGATCAGTTTAGCAGTATCCACGTCACATACATCAGACAGAGAAATAAAATCTCCGAAAGAAGACATACGGTCTGCGCCTCTTGCTCTTGCGTATGCAGATGCAAGCGGAGATAATTCTCCGAGATCATCTACCCAGTAGATCTTTGCAAGCGTATCACTCAGTGGAAGTCCGACTGCGGCACCTGCAGGAGATACATGCTTGAATGATGTAGCTGCCGGAAGTCCGGTTGCTTTCTTTAACTCACTTACAAGCTGCCATCCGTTAAATGCATCCAGGAAATTGATATATCCCGGTCTTCCATTCAGAACCTTGATCGGCAGTTCACTTCCGTCTTCCATATAGATTCTGGAAGGTTTCTGGTTCGGATTACATCCATATTTCAGTTCTAATTCGTTCATATCTATTCTCCTTATCGATTCCTCTTACTGGTTCTTATTGATGATCTTTGTCTCATATGTACCTGTCGCGATATCAATATAGCGTATGAATAATGATACTTTGTTGTCCGCATTCAGGCTGTTCCATAAGCTGTCGGCAAATGCATCCATATCATCCGGAATTGCGATCAGTTTTGGTTCTCCTTCAAAGCTCGGAAGCGGATTGCCGTCACATTTGTATGTATGGATGAAATGTCCTTCTCCTGCTGCAGGATTCTCATATGCGAATGTATAACGGTTGCAGCTTTCCGGATTGCCGTTGTTGCTCTTTAGGATTGACATTGCGTAGTTAAATGTTCCATTTTCAATATGCATAACACCAGAAATTCTAGGTGTGTAGTTCGGTCCGTCTGGTTCGAATTCACGGCTTCTGAGTGACTGTTCAAATGTAAGCTGCTTGTCCATGCCCTCGTAGATGGTATCTGTCTGATCTCCGTTGGTTACGATCGTCTTGTTGCCAAGTACTCGTACCGGTGCATAAATGATCAGGCTTGGATCAGTCAGTTTGGATGGATCAAATGCCTGTGTGCGGATGCTTCCCCTTCTTCTACAAACACACGGTTACGGCTGTTCTCACTTCTTCCCATAATAAAGTAAGCAGTTACAGCTTTGGTCCCATCTGCACTCTTTCCTATAATAATGCCACGTCCCGGGTAAGAATTGCCCTGCAGTTCCTTCTCGATTGATAACATTTCCATGAATACATCTCCTTTTCCTATGTGGTTTTGAACGTTTCTATCCCTATTATATATAAAACCTTCTTATTTTTCCACCCCTTTTTACTAAGTATAATTTAAAAAA
>ENA-OQBJ01000511-OQBJ01000511.1-human-gut-metagenome-genome-assembly--contig:-NODE-511-length-20297-cov-6.782350_pt1 | contig 20297 bp, 30 predicted proteins | sample MGYA00242743_ERZ504545 | MGnify/ENA primary metagenome ERZ504545 (study PRJEB26092, sample SAMD00036252) | human gut metagenome | host: Homo sapiens | study: EMG produced TPA metagenomics assembly of...
CTCGGGCCGGGCGGCCGGCGGTGGGTTCCAGGCCGTCCATCAGGGCGTTGGCCGCGGCAGCCTCGTCCTCGGCGATATAGACCAAGCAGTCCTTGAGCTCGTTGCGATAGCGGTTCTTCCAGCCTCGTGGTACTGGGGCTGGCTCGAGTACTTCTTCGCAACGTTATTGACCACGCTATCAGACAGCGCCGTCACAAACTCGCGGTCGGTCATGCTGCTGGAAAGATTCGCCCAACGGAAAAAGTCCTGGCAGCCACCGGTGCCGCACATGTTGGTGATGCTCCACACCATGCCCTTGACGCAATCGGCGCGCCCGGAAATGTCAATGCCCAAAGCGTTCTTAAGCCACGACTCCGTCACCGCATAGTACGAGTTGTACGCGTATGCATCCTGCAGAGCAGAGAACTCAGCCGGATCGGTGTTATACGCACCCAGGAAGGCCTCTTGCGCAATGCGGCCCAGCTCGGTGAGCTGTCCGTTCGCATACATGGGGTTGTTCGCGTTAGAAATCTCACCGCCGCGATCGATCGCGTCCTTGAGCATGCTGTACTTAGCAGAATCGTAGTTGTAGACCTGCCTCATAAACGGAATGAGCGACCACCGGCGGTCAAACTGGTAATAGCCCAGCGCGTTATAGCCATCGCCATACGAAAAGCCCTGGTTATAATTACCGTGGCTCTCATATTTGGTGAAGTACTTCATCTCGTCGGTCACGTTGACAAACGAAACGCCCTGGACCGACCTCAGCACGCCCGAGAAGGACTGCTGGGTGTAAAGGCCCTTATCGATATCGGTGGCATCCGAGGCGACGCCCGGCGTGGGCTCCTCGGCCATAGCGGTCGCGGGCGCGGCAACGGCGCCAAACGAAAGCGCCAGCGTCAGACCGGCGACAATAGCAGAATGCTTGGGCTGCATACGTCCTCCCTGCATGAGTGTAGATAAAGTGCGGTTTGCAAAGATGGATTTAGTATTGCAGCTCGCCCGTTGTTGCACAACAATCCATCGGTAAACGGCAACAACCCTCCGCGGAATCTTAAGGAATTAAACAAACTGGTCGTCGGGCGCCAACAGAAGCTCGCCGTAACGCTCCATCAGCCCGTCCCTCAACTGGCAGAAAGCAGGGATATAGACGCTCAAGATGCGCTGAATCAAATCTTGAGCGAGCTTGTTGTCATAGATATGGACGTTCGTGTTACGGTCTCTGAGCATATCTAGCCAGGCTGCCTCATCAATGAAGTCAAAGAATCGGTAGGCCTCCTTTAAGATGGCACGAGGAGACCCCGATGCAGCAAGCGTGGCACCCTCATACTCGAGTAGACGCTTAAGGAGCTTCCAGGTCAGTTCAAATTGAAGATTGAACTTATTAATCAATCCGCTCTGAACAAAATCATTGTTAAGATCCTGATTGGGCGCATCCTCAAGATTCGCCAAGGCGCTGGCAAAGTTCTCATATTTTTTCATACAGAATCACACCATCCCTGTCAATTTCATCGAGCAATTGCTGCGATAAGGCTCATCGAGATTGACGACGCCTACATCCAAAAGAGTATCAAGACGCTCCTCGATTAAATATGAGAAACGGCCAAAATCCCGGCAACCTGCTACGGCGATGTCAATATCGCTCTTAGGCAAGTTGTCGCCTCGAGCGCGAGACCCAAACAGTACGACCTTCTCGGCGTCACATTCCCGAGCAAAAACTTCGATTTGCTTGTACACCTTGTCGAGAGATGTCATTTGCAGCCCTGCAGCTTAATGTCGAAGTTGATTTCGGGGACGGCGCTAGGTCTGCCAACGTCACGCCGTCGACGTACTTTTCGATCACGTCGTCCAAACCGCGCCAGAATTTGACGGTCGAGCAGAGATCGCTGCGGGCGCAGCTGTTGTCGATGCCATCGCACGCCACCGGAGCCGTGCTGCCCTCGACGGCGCGCAGGATGTCGCCAGCACGCACCTCGGCCGGTTCCTTGTCCATCATGTAGCCACCGCCTTTGCCGCGCACACTCTTAAGCAGGCCAGCCTTCATAAGCGGACGAACCAGCTGTTCCAAATACTTTTGCGAGATATGCTCGCGGTCGGCAACCTCGCGCAAGGCAATCTTGCCCTCGGCGTCGCCCAGCGCCGCGATATAGATCATCAGCCGGAGGCATAGCGGCCCTTAGAAGAAATGAGCATACCTACCCTACCATCGTTACTGGGACAAAACCAGGCTTGTTTGTCCCAAATCCTATGCAAGCGGAGCAAACAAACCTGATTATTATGTCCCTCATCTAAAAAGTCGAGTGGATTAGTCGGGTTTTCCCTTGACTAACGCCGAACCCATAGTAACTTTATTCCGAGAAGATTCCTAGGGTTTAGTACACCTATGAGTACACCATATACAGAGAGGGACAGCATGAGCGCAAATCCGCTGCTTTCCATCGAAGGTCTGACCGCCTCCGTGGACGAGAAGACCATCCTCCACAACGTCAACCTCAACGTCGCCGCCGGCGAGACCCACGTTCTGATGGGACCAACGGCGCCGGCAAGTCCACCCTCGGCCACCTGGTCATGGGCGACCCCGTTTACACGGTCAACGACGGCCGCATCGTCTTTGACGGCCAGGACATCACTGAACTCACCACCGACAAGCGCTCGCGCGCCGGCCTGTTCCTGAGCTTCCAGGCCCCGGTCGAGATTCCGGGCGTGCCGCTGTCGAGCTTTTTGCGCGCCAGCATCGCCGGCCGCCCCGGCCTGGAGATGAAGGGCAAGGAGTTCCGCCGTCGCGTCAAGGAGCTCGCGGCAGAGCTCAACATGGATACCGCCTACCTCAACCGCGAGCTGGGCGTGGGCTTCTCGGGCGGCGAGAAGAAGAAGGTCGAGATGCTCCAGCTCCTGTTGCTGCAGCCCAAGCTCGCCATCCTCGACGAGACCGACTCGGGCCTAGACGTCGACGCCCTGTCCACCGTCAGCCACGGCATGGACGCCTACCGCAAGAGCTGCGACGGCTCCATGCTCATCATCACACACAACACGCGCATCTTGGAGCACCTGGATGTCGACCGCGTCCACGTTATGGTCAAGGGCCACATCGTGCGCGAGGACGACGCCTCGCTCATCCCCTGGATCGACAAGAACGGTTTTGAGACCTTCGAGCGCGAGGCCGCCGAGCAGCGCGCCCAGGCCGAGGCCGCCGCTGCCGAGCAGCAGGCGTAAAGGGGCGACGCAATGACCAAGAACCGCACCGAGGTCGCGGACATCGACCGCAGCCTCTACGACTTCACCTATGGCGAGGAGGGATTCGAGCGCCTCGACGCCGGCATCACGCCCGACATCGTGCGCGAGATTAGCGCCAAAAAGGACGAGCCGCAGTGGATGCTCGACCTGCGCTTAAAGTCCCTCGAGATCTTCAACCGTTTTCCCGACCCGACGTGGGGCTCCATCGAGGCCTGGACATGGACAACATCGTCACCTACGTCAAGCCCAACACCGAACAAAAGCACGACTGGGAGTCGGTGCCCGACGACATCAAGAATACCTTTGAGCGCCTGGGCATCCCCGAGGCCGAGCGCAGCTACCTGGCGGGCGTCGGCGCGCAGTACGACTCCGAGCTCGTCTACCACAACATGCAGGACACCGCGTCCAAGATGGGCATCGTGTACTCCGGCATCGAGGAGGCCCTGCACGACCCGCAGTGGGAACCGCTCATCCACGAGAAGTTTATGACGCTCATCCCGCCCACCGACCACAAGTTTGCGGCCCTGCACGGCGCCGTATGGTCGGGCGGCTCGTTTGTCTACGTGCCCAAGGGCACCAAGCTCGACTTCCCGCTGCAGAGCTACTTCCGTCTTAACGCCAAGGGCGCCGGCCAGTTTGAGCACACGCTCATCATCGTCGAGGACGATGCCGACCTGCACTTTATCGAGGGTTGCTCCGCGCCCAAGTACAACGTGGCAAACCTCCACGCCGGCGCCGTCGAGCTCTTTGTGGGCAAGCGTGCGCACCTGCGCTACTCGACCATCGAGAACTGGTCCAAGAACATGTACAACCTCAACACCAAGCGTGCGCGCGTGGACGAGGACGGCGACATCGAGTGGATCAGCGGCTCCTTCGGCAGCCACGTGGGCTACCTCTACCCCATGAGCGTGCTCAATGGCCGCCGCGCCCGCTCGAGCTTTACCGGCATCACCTTTGCCGGCGCCGGGCAGAACCTCGACACCGGCTGCAAGGTCGTGCTCAACGCGCCCGAGACCTCGGCAACCGTCGAAACCAAGGGCATCTCCAAGAGCGGCGGCATCCAGACCTTCCGCAGCTCTATCGTGGCCACGCCCAAGGCTGAGGCTCCAAGGCAACCGTGAGCTGCCAGTCGCTCATGCTCGACGACCAGAGCCGCTCCGACACCATCCCCGCCATGGACATCCGCGCCAAGAATGTCGACATCGGCCACGAGGCCACCATCGGACGTATCGGCGACGACAAGGTGTTCTACCTGATGAGCCGCGGTATCTCGGAGGAAGAGGCCCGTACCATGATCGTCAACGGCTTTGCAACCCGGTCTCCAAGGAGCTGCCGTTGGAGTACGCCGTCGAGATGAACAACCTGATCAAGCTCGAGATGGAAGGAGCGATCGGATAATGAAACAGACCACCAACACCGCTGCTACCACCCTTGAGCAGGTTAATGCGATGCCGGCTGCCACTTGGGGTTGGCTCAAGATGAACCAGACCAAGCTCGAGCTCTCTGACGAGCTTGCCGCCGCTCCCACCGAGGCCGTTGAGGTCGAGGGCTTGGACGAGCAGTTTACCGGCGTGGCAGACGCGTTTGAAGCCGCCATGGACGCTATGGCCGAGCGTTTCCCCGAGCGCCGCGCCTCCGCCCCCGGCGATGCCGCCGACCGCGCCCGTATCACGCCCGAGACCGAGCTCGACGTGCCTGCGACCTCCGTCTACCAGGCCGGCGCCATCAAGCTCGAGGAGAAGCTCTCCCCTGCCGAGCCTTCGAGACTGGCATGGGCGAGGCTGCCTACACCTACCTGGCCGACCACGCTACCAAGCGCATCGTCATCGATGTGCCCGCATACAAGCACGCCACGGTTACCGTGCGCGTGAGCGCTGTCGATGCCGCCGCGGCCATCGCCGCCATCGACGTCGTCGCCCGTCCCCAGTCGACGCTCGATCTACATATTGCCCTAGACTCCCCCGTTACCGGCGAGGGTGTCGTGGCTCCGTGCTACGCGTGTGCGCCCACGAGTACGCCACCGTCAACGTGACCTGCACGCAGACGCTCGACGATAGCTGGATCGCGCTCGACGACACCGGCCTGTTCCTGGACGAGGGCGCGCGCGTCAACGTGCAGCACAGCGTCCTGGGTGCCGGCGCCAGTGCCACCGGCCTTGCCGGCGACCTGCTGGGCGATACCGCCAAGGTCACCATCGATACTGACTACCTGGCGCCGCGAGCAGGTGCGCGACTTTAACTACGAGCTGCGCCACCGCGGTCGCAAGACCGAGTGCGAGATCGACGCCAACGGCGTACTGACCGGCACGTCCAAGAAGGTCTACCGCGGCACCATCGACCTCGTGCACGGCTGCAAGGGTGCAACCGGCACCGAGCGCGAGACGGTGCTTTTGGCCAACAAGGGCGTCGACAACAAGACCGTCCCCGTCATCCTGTGCGACGAGGACGACGTCGCCGGCAACCACGGAGCCACCATCGGCCACGTCCGCGACGAGCAGCTGTTCTACCTCGCCTGCCGCGGCCTTGACCAAAACGCCGCCGAGGACCTGTTCGTCCGTGCCAAGCTGGAGGACGTCGCGCTTTCCGCCACCGACGAGCGCACCCGCGCCGCCGTCGTCCGCCTGGGCAACAACCTGATCGACAACTTTGAAGAGGAGCTCGCATGATCGACACCGAGCACGTTAAATGCGATACCTGTACCGCACCGGAGCCTATGGAGCTCGACGCCAGCGACGAGGCCTCGCGCGGCTGGCCCACCGTGGACATCGAGACCAACCCCTACAAGGGCCAGTTCCCGCTGTTCCAGCAGCACCCCGAGATCGCTTTCCTCGATAGCGCCGCCACCGCGCAGCGCCCTGCCCGTGTGCTCGACGCCGAACGCGACTTCTACCAGCGCATGAACGCCAACCCCATGCGCGGCCTGTACTCGCTGTCCGTCGAGGCCACCGACGCCATCGCGAAGGTCCGCCAGCAGATCGCTGACCTCATCGGCGCCTCACAGGCCAACGAGGTCGTCTTCACCCGCAACACGAGCGAGTCGCTCAACCTGGTCGCTAAGAGCTTTGCGCCCACAGTGCTCGAACCGGGCGACGAGGTCGTCATCACCATCATGGAGCACCACTCCAACCTGATTCCGTGGCAGCAGGTCTGCCGCGAGACCGGCGCCAAGCTCGTCTACCTCTACCCCACCAAGACCGGCCAGCTCACCACCGAGGAGGTTCTTGCCAAGGTGGGTCCCAAGACCAAGATCCTAGCCGTGGGACAGGTCTCCAACGTGCTGGGCGTCGAGAACCCGGTCAAGAACCTCGGCAAACTCGTGCACAAGCACGGCGGCTACCTGGTCGTCGACGGCGCGCAGTCGCTGCCGCACATGCCGGTCGATGTGGCCGACCTGGGCGCCGACTTCTTTGCCTTTAGTGCGCACAAGGCCATGGGCCCATGGGCATCGGCGTGCTGTGGGGCAAGATGGACCTGCTCAACGCCATGCCGCCCATGCTTACCGGCGGCGAGATGATCGATTCGGTCACCGAGCAGAACGCTGTCTGGGCTCCCGTCCCCGAGAAGTTCGAGGCCGGCACGCAGGACGCCGCCGGCATCTTCGCCACGGGCGCCGCACTCGATTACCTGGTCAACACGGTGGGTTACGAGAACATCCAGGCCCGCGAGCAGGCACTCGTCCACTATCTGATGGGCGAACTCATGCAGCTCGACTTTGTCAGATCATCGGCTCCATCTATTGGGACAACCACCACGGCGTCGTGAGCTTTAACGTCAAGGACATCCACCCGCACGACGTAGCGAGCATCATGGACATGGACGGCGTCTGCATTCGCGCCGGCCACCACTGTGCGCAGCCGCTGCTCACCTGGCTGGGCGTCGAGAACCTTGCCTGCTGTCGCGCCAGCGTGGCCTTCTACAACGACAAGGCCGATATCGACAAGTTCATCGCCGGCCTGCATCACGTTTGGAGCACGTTCAATGGGTAATCTGTACACCTCCACCACGTTTATGGAGCACAACTCGCACCCCGACTACAAGTACGAGATGGACGCCCCCACGCACGAGCACGACGGCATCAACCCCAGCTGCGGAGACGAGCTCACCTTGCAGCTACGTGTCGAGAACAACGTGATCGAGGAGGCCTCCTTTACCGGCCACGGCTGCGCCATCAGCCAGGCAAGCGCCGACATCATGGCCGACCTCATCACCGGCGAGACCGTCGAGGAAGCTCGCCGCTTGGCAGAGCTCTTCCTCGCCATGATCCGCGGCGAGCAGCTCTCCGAGGAGGACTTGGAAGACCTGGACGAGGCGCCCAGCTCCAGGACATCTCGCACATGCCCGCCCGCGTCAAATGCGCCGAGCTCGCCTGGCGCACCCTCGACGGCATGCTCACGGGACAAAATAATCAGTAGTATTTGTCCCAAATCTTAAGACTTTTGTTGGCCGAATCGCTTGACAAGAGTGGTTCGGCCATTTTCTATTCCGAGCCCTCAGCCTGAGCATTCACCCGAACATAAGCGCGCACGATACGAGAGACGGTACTCTTGCTGATTCCCGTATATCGTTCGATCTCGCGCACCGTGTAGCCGACATCGTGCAGGGCGAAAATGATTCCATCTCGCCGCGAGGGCGCTACGGTCTTGAGTTCGTTGAGCGGCACGCCCAGGCGCTTCGCCATCTTGTCGGCAAACGCACGTCGCTCCCACTCTGTCTCATCCATATCGTGAATCACCGGATCGGAACCATCGGGCATCGACAGAGAATAATCCAGAAACCCCTTGGCAGACTCAAAGAGCTCAAGCACACAAGAAGGTCCGAAAATCCCCTCGTCGTATCGTTGTCATACGCTCTCAGATACTCGGCAAAGCTGCTCCAGGGATAACGCTCGATCAGGGCGATACCCGCCTCCTGCGGATTAGCGTGAACATAGCGAATGGCAGCCATTAGATAACGGTCGGTATCGAGCGAGCGCCGGTCAAAACGGTTCTGGAACAGATGACCCGTGCGCCCCGTGCGCTTATTGAACCGCCGCGCGTACGTCAAAAGCAGCCGGTGCATCGCCGCGCTCATCGCGTCCTCGTAATCTGCAAGCACCAGATGCACGTGATTGCCCATAAGGCACCAGGCGATAACCGTCACGCCCGCCTCGCGGCAGCACTCGCGCATCAGCTCCAAAAACTCCCACCGGTCTTCATCGCCCTCAAAGATGAGCTGCTTGCCCACACCGCGGGCACAGACATGGTAAAAGCCGGTAACCGTTCTCCAAACGCGCTGCATGGCGCTCCCTTCGCCGGGATCTGATTGCCATCCAATACAGCACGATTGAAGCGTGCCATCAAAACATTCACGCAAAACAATACACTCGCGCGGCCAAAGGCAGTAAACGGGCGGCGAACGGCACCGTTGCAACAGGTCAACCCCTGCAACGCTTACAAGAGCTGACCAAAAGCTTGCCCAAGACGAACCCCCTCTACGGAAATTCGCGACCACAGAACATATAGTTAAACCGTTTCAATTAAAACTTCCGGACTTCTCGCTACGAAAACTGAGCCGTTCGCCGAATATTCCGTGTATTTCGCGGTATTATAGGGGCTGCATGTCATGTCCCTTTCGAAGGGTCGCCCGGCAATCGCCAGCCACGACCCCCAGACGGGACGCCAACACGATAGAGAGGAGAGGCATGCAGTACTCACAGGAAGTGGAGAACATGTGCCCCGTTGCCAAGGTGCATACCACGGCCCCGCACCCATCCCCGAGGAGGCAAGTGGTCCAGGCTAAGGAGATTTCCGACATCTCCGGTCTTACGCACGGTGTGGGTTGGTGCGCACCTCAGCAGCGCCTGCAAGCTCACGCTGAACGTCAAGGACGGCATCATCGAGGAGGCCCTCGTTGAGACCATCGGCTGCTCGGGCATGACCCACTCTGCTGCCATGCTTCCGAGATCCTTCCCGGTAAGACCATCCTCGAGGCCCTCAACACCGACCTCGTCTGCGACGCCATCAACGTTGCTATGCGCGAGATCTTCCTGCAGATCGTTTACGGCCGCAGCCAGACCGCGTTCTCCGAGGGCGGCCTGCCCGTGGGCGCCTCCCTCGACGACCTCGGCAAGGGCCTTCGCTCTCAGGTCGGCACCATGTTCGGCACCAAGGCCAAGGCGCTCGTTACCTTGAGCTCGCTCAGGGCTACGTCACCCGCATGGCTCTCAACGACAAGAACGAGATCATCGCATTCGAGTTCCTGAACCTCGGCAAGTTCACCGACGCGTCAAGGCCGGCAAGACCCCCGAGGAGGCCATCGCTGGCGCTATGGGCCACTATGGTCAGTGGGAGAACGCTGCCAAGTACATCGACCCGCGCACCGACGAGGAGACTCACTCCGTCGCCAGCGTGTTCCCGGTTCACGAGTAGAAAGGGAGGGAAATAACTATGACTGTTACGTTCGAAGGTTACGAGCGCCGCGCTGACAAGATCAACAAGTGCCTCGCCGACAACGGCATCGCCTCCCTCGAGGAAGCTCTACAGATCTGCACCGACAAGGGCTTCAACCCGCGTGAGATCGTCAACAACACCCAGTCCATCGCCTTCCAGAACGCCGAGTGGGCCTACACCCTCGGTTGCGCTCTCGCTGTCAAGCGTGGCGCCAAGACCGCTTCTGAGGCTGCCGCCATCATCGGCGAGGGCATCCAGGCCTTCACCGTTCCCGGCTCCGTCGCCGAGGACCGCAAGGTCGGTCTGGGCCACGGCAACCTGGCGCTATGCTGCTCTCCGACGACACCGAGTGCTTCGCCTTCCTGGCTGGCCACGAGTCCTTCGCTGCCGCTGAGGGTGCTATCGGCCTGGCTCTGAACGCCAACAAGGCTCGCAAGAAGCCGCTGCGCGTCATCCTCAACGGTCTGGGCAAGGACGCTGCTCAGATCATCGCCCGCATCAACGGCTTCACCTACGTGAAGACCCAGTTCGACTACTACACGGGCGAGCTCAAGGTCGTCGAGACCATCCCCTACTCCGATGGTCCCCGCGCTGCCGTTAACTGCTACGGCTCCGACGACGTCCGCGAGGGCGTTGCCATCATGTGGCACGAGAACGTCGACATCTCGATCACCGGTAACTCCACCAACCCCACGCGCTTCCAGCACCCCGTCGCTGGCACCTACAAGAAGGAGCGCCTCGAGGCTGGCAAGAAGTACTTCTCCGTCGCTTCTGGTGGCGGCACTGGCCGTACCCTGCACCCGGACAACATGGGCGCCGGCCCTGCCTCTTACGGCATGACCGACACCATGGGTCGCATGCACTCCGACGCCCAGTTCGCCGGTTCTTCCTCCGTGCCTGCGCACGTCGACATGATGGGTCTCATCGGCATGGGCAACAACCCCATGGTCGGTGCCACCGTCGCCTGCGCTGTCGCCGTCGAGGAGGCCCTCAAGGCCTAATCGCGCCCGCGCGATGCTCATATAGTTGAGCTTTGGAGCCGCTACCTTTCGAGGTAGCGGCTCTTTTTGTTTGCGCTGCTGCAGGGTGGCTAACGCCAATATATCAGTTGGGGCGATATACGAGATGTGATGAAATGGAGCATCAGAACGCCCATGACGCCCACCTGCCATATGTGCCCTTTACCGATTTGCCGAGTCTTTGCGGCCCCATTGCCGATCACCCGTGCGACAATGCGCCGGACGAGAAAGGAATCCGATGGAATCGACTGATGTACTGGTAATTGGATCTGGCATTGCGGGACTTTGCGCCGCCATCGAAGCGGCACGCACGGTGCAACCGTCACTGTGGCAAGCGCCGGCAAGACTATGAGTGGATCGAGCTTCTTCCCCGGAACCTGGGGCCTGGGGCTTATCGGACCCGTTAACGAAGACGACGAACAAGACCTCATCGACACCATCCAGACCGTTGGTGGCGGCGTCGCCGACCCCGAGCTTGTCCAGACGTTTGTCCGCGGCATTCCCCAGGCAATTACATGGCTCGAACGGGATCTGGGTGTTGAACTTCAACGCCCACAAAATGCCGAGAGCGCCCAGCAAAAGCAGTTTATCCCCTGCTTTGACCACAAGACGCGCATGTGGCGCGGCCTCACCCGCAAGCCCCTTGAGGACGCTCTGACGACCCGAATCGAGTCACTCGGCATTCGCCTGCTCCCCCGCTATGAGCTTATCGACCTTGTTGAGGACACGAACGGTAGAATAACCGGAACCGTGCTCTACGACCTCACCGAAAATCGAATCGTGCCCTTTGCTGCCAAGCACGATCATCGCAACCGGTGGCACAGGCGGCCTGTTCGAGCGCAGCCTTACGTCGGCTGATGTGCTCAGCTCCTCGCAGGCCATCGCGCTGGCGCACGGCGCAACACTTACTAATATAGAGTTCATGCAGATGATGCCCGGTTTCATCGAGCCCAAGCGCAACCTGGTCTTCAACGAGAAAACCTGGCGCTACGTACATGTAGACCAGCCGGTAGATATTGCCGACGACAAGCTGGACGACCTGCTTGAGCAACGCTCCGGATACGGTCCCTTCACTTCGCGCCTGGCTTCCAGCGCCATCGATCTCGTCATCGATCAGGCAGGTGTCGAAGGCCTGGCACTCCACTACGACTTTCCCCGCGAGGATGTCCCAGAGTTTGTGCAGACCTTTGCCACCTGGCTGCAAGACGAGCACGGCATCGCCCCGACTGACGAGATGCGCGTTGCGATGTATGCCCACGCCGCTAACGGCGGCATCAAGATCGATAAGACCGCACAAACGGGCGTTGAGGGCCTCTACGCTTGCGGCGAGGCGACAGGCGGCATGCACGGCGCCGACCGCATTGGTGGCTTGTCAAGCGCCAACGGCATCGTGTTCGGGCGCATCGCAGGCGCATCGGCAGCCCAAGCAGCACAGAAAGAGCCCGAGACAGCCCTGAAGGCGGATATCGCCCTCCCCCAGTACGGCATAGCCGCAACAGATGCCGAACGCCTGACACACAGCCTAAGGCACACGATGAGCACCTATTGCATGATCAACAGGACCGAAACAGGCCTATCCGAGGCACTACACGAGCTTGAAAACATTCAAGATGATGCCACAGCTCTAAATAAGCCGCATGCCAACGACAGCGAAATCGCTGCGCTCGCCCGCATACAGTCGCAGATTCAACTAGCACAGGAAATGGTCAAAGCCATGCGCAACCGAACCGAAAGCCTGGGCTCGCACTATCGAGCGAATTAAACTGGACACCTATCTAAAGCAGAACACAACTAATCGATATCTATGGGCCCGTGAGCTCGAAGTGGCACGGGGCCCATTCGTGTCCGCACGGCAGCGTATCCTTATTTCGAATACAGAGCGTGCAAAGCCTGCATAGACAATAGACCAGCGAGGAGGAGATATGGACAGTAGAGATATCGAGAAGTGGCGTGTCAAACTTGATAGCTACGCCAATGTGGAAGACGGCGTTGAGTATTGGCTCGCACGCGATTTAATGGAACCCATGGGATACACTCGATGGGAGAACTTCGCCGAAGTTGTTAAGAGGGCAAAAGTCTCGTGCGAAACAAATAAAACTCCAGTTGATTCCCATTTTCGTGACACCACGAAAATGGTAACTGCCGGTGTCGCCGCTCGTGCGGTTAAAGACTACAAGCTTACGCGCTATGCATGCTATTTAATCGCCCAGAACGGAGATTCAAACAAGCAAGAAATCGCGCTCGCACAGGCGTACTTCGCCGTGCAGACGCGCCGGTTTTACTGATCCCCAGGGTAGACTCGATCTGTGAAAGCGGCTGTGCCCTTTCGGGTTCGACCCCAAGCGAGGTCAACAAAAAAGACGGCCAACTTTCGTTGACCGTCTTAACTTGCTTTGGTGGGCCGTCAGGGGGTCAGCCTGCTTTGCAGGCGGCCGCTGCGGCGCTTCGCGCCTTGCGCGCTGCGCTGGTAAATGCTCACGCATTTCCTCAGCTCCGCGCCCCGACGGGTTCGACCCCATGAAAGGTCAACAAAAAAAGACGGCCAACCTTCGTTGACCGTCTTAATCATCTTTGGGTGGGCCGTCAGGGGGTCGAACCCTGGACCTTGGGATTAAGAGTCCCCTGCTCTACCAACTGAGCTAACGACCCAAAGCTAAAGTCCGTCGTAGCGGACTTTAGAGGAGATATCGTGTGGTGGGCCGTCAGGGGGTCGAACCCTGGACCTTGGGATTAAGAGTCCCCTGCTCTACCAACTGAGCTAACGACCCGATATCAACACGAAGCAAGAACTGGGGTGGGTAAAGGGACTCGAACCCTCGACCTACGGGACCACAACCCGTCGCTCTAGCCAACTGAGCTACACCCACCGTGTCCTGTGCGCTTCGCGCTCGACTATTATTGCAAGGAACGCCACGCGATGCAAGCCCCAATTTTCAAGAATTTTGAAAAGAGTTTTTTGAGACCATTTCGAGCAATTCCCACCGGTTTCATAGGAGTAAACTTGCCCCACTGCAAATGCTCGAAAGGACAAGCATGAAAGAACTCTCCAACCGTACGGCAACGTTTACCGATTCGGTCATCCGCCGCATGACGCGCATCTCCAATAAGTATGGCGCCGTCAACCTGTCGCAGGGCTTCCCCGACTTCGATCCCCCGGCGCAGCTGCTCAACAGCCTGAGCGCCATCGCCAGCGACCCCAAGCCGCTCTATCACCAGTACTCCATCACCTGGGGCTCCCAGGCCATGCGTGAGGCGCTTGCCGCCAAGCAGGAGCACTTTATGGGCATGCCGATCAACCCCAACGAGAACATCGTGGTCACCTGCGGCTCCACCGAGGCCATGATGGCCGCCATGATGACGGTCACAAACCCCGGCGACAAGGTCGTCATCTTCTCGCCATTCTACGAGAACTACGGCGCCGACACGATCCTCTCGGGTGCCGAGCCCATCTACGTGCCGCTTAACCCACCTGCGTTCGACTTTGACCGCGAGACACTCGAGGCGGCCTTCCGCGACAACGATCCCAAGGCCATCGTCCTGTGCAACCCTTCCAACCCCTGCGGCAAGGTCTTTACGCGCGAGGAGCTCACCTTAATCGCCGACCTCTGCAAAAAGTACGACACCTACTGCATTACCGACGAGGTATACGAGCACATCGTCTACGCGCCCCACGAGCACGTCTATATGGCCACGCTGCCCGGCATGTTCGATCGAACCATCAGCTGCAGTTCGCTGTCTAAGACGTACTCCATCACCGGCTGGCGTCTGGGCTACACCATCGCCCCGGCCCAGATCACCGAGCGCATTAAAAAGGTCCACGACTTCCTCACCGTGGGTGCTGCCGCTCCCCTGCAGGAAGCTGTCGTCACCGCCCTCAAATTCGACGACAGCTATTACCAGGAGGTCCTCGACCTCTACACCGCCAAGCGCGACCTATTCTGTCAGGGGCTCGATAGCATCGGTCTCACGCACAACGTGCCGCAGGGCGCCTACTACGTGATGATGGATATCTCGGAGTTTGGCTATGACAGCGACCTCGACTTCTGTGAGGATTTGGCCTCCAAGGTGGGCGTGGGCGCCGTTCCGGGCTCGAGCTTCTTCCGCGAGCCCGTCAACCATCTGATTCGTTTCCACTTTGCCAAGCGAGACGAGACGCTCAACGCTGCGCTTGAGAACCTCAAGTCGCTACGTGATAAAATCAACCGCGCGGGTAAGGACGGTCAGTAACTAAAGGCACTAAAGAAACCTCGTGAACCCGTTGGGCCATGAGGTTTCTTTTTAGAGCGACCTCATTTATTTTTTAGAGCGCTATACTTTAGTCACGGAGCAACTCGTCCAGAGAGGAATACTATGGCAGAGCAGCAGCTTATCGGAGCGCTCTAGGCCGGCGGCACCAAGATGGTCTGCGCCACGGGCTATGCAGACGGCACGGTCCTGGAACGCGAGCAGATTGCGACCACGACCCCGCAGGAGACCGTTGAGGCCGTCAACGCATGGTTTGCCGACAAGGACATCGCCGCGCTGGGCATCGGCGCCTTTGGCCCCACCGCAGTCAACCCTGCCTCGTCCCAATACGGCAAGATCCTGGAGACGCCCAAAACGGCATGGTGCTACTTTGACCTGCTGGGCACCATCCAAAACGAGCTCAATATTCCCTGCGGCTACGACACCGACGTCAACGTCGCCTGCCTGGGCGAGGTCACCTTTGGTTGCGCCCAGGGCCTCACTGACGTGGTGTATCTGACCATCGGTACCGGCGTGGGCGCGGCGTGCTCTCGGGCGGTAAGCTCGTGCACGGCATGATGCATCCCGAGGCCGGTCACATCCTGGTCACGCGCGACCCGCGCGACACCATCGGCGAGCACAGCGGCTGCCCCTTCCACGACAACTGCCTCGAGGGCCTCATCGCCGGTCCCGGCGTCAAAAAGCGCTGGGGTGGCAAGAGCGCCGGAGAGATGGCCGATGACCCGGAGGCCATGGACCTGCTCGCCGGCTATCTGGCGCAGGCGCTCATGACCTACATCCTGTGCTACGCACCGCAAAAGATCGTCATCGGTGGCGGCGTGGCCGACCACACCCCCATCGTGCCGCTCGCGCGCAAGAAGTGCGCCGAGATGCTCAACGGCTACATCGTCACGCCCGAGATGGCCGACATCGATAGCTATATCGTCAACAACAGCCTCGAGGGCAAACAGGGCATTATGGGCTGCTTGGCCCTGGGCGCTCAGGCGCTTCAGTAGCAGACGCACCCACAGGGCGTGGCGCACCCGGCAATTCCGACCTATGGAACGACGCCGCCACACCTCATATAAGCCCTCCAATAAAAAAGGCCGCCTAGGACCAAACAATGCGTCCTTAGGCGGCCTTTTTGGCGCACATCAGCGACCGTAAGAGATATCGGAGCACAACGCCCGTTGCCGCTCCACAGCAGTCGATCATCACATCGGTGATCATGCCGGCGCGTCCCGGCACAAAGAGCTGAATCGTCTCGTCGATCGAGGGAATCAGCAGCAGGAACACTGCCGTGGGCAGCAGCACGTCAAAGGTGCGTCGGCCCTCAAAATCAAAGGCGTGCGTTGCCAGGATGCCGAGCACCAAATACTCGGTAAAATGCGCGCACTTACGAACAACAAAGTTGGTCACCCATTCATATGGAAGTCCCACGCCGTGCAGGAAACCGCGGATAGCTTCCATGACCGTTAGGCTCAGTGAGCCCGACCCCGAGCCGGGAACCAGCGAATTGCCCCAGATCAAGAGCGCCATCAGGCAGGTTACGACCGCCCATTTTCGATTGATCTTAACCATGCAGAAGTTATGCCTCCGCACGAAGCGGCGCGAAGCTGGCGGTACCGCCCTCGATAACGCTCAGATAAGCACGGCCCGTACGCTTGGCGGTAGAGGACTGAAGACGCTCGATCTCTTCCTCGAGGATCTGATTGACGCGCTCGTGACGACGATTTTCCATAATGCCGGCGGCAATAGCCTCGGCCCGCTCGATGCTCTCACGCGAGATACGGGCAGTATCCTCGGGGAACACAGCGCTGTGACGGCCGACATAGGCGGGGGCAGCAGGCTGAGGGGCAGCGACGGGAGCGGGGGCTGAAACAGGAGCAGGCTCGTCAATCTCATCCAGAATCGCGGTGGCGGCGGCCCACATACTCGTGGCCCGAGTAATCGGCCATGGGGACATCAACCTCGAGCGAGGCGTCCGGAAGGTCGCTGGTGTCGATGCGATCTTGGGCATCAATCGATGCGGTGATGGCTGCAGGCTCATCGAGGTCATCGAGATCGATGCCCGCGGCACCGGAGATGATAGGCATGCTGGCGAGGTTTGCATTGTACGGCGCAGCCTCAGCCGCCTGCTGCTGGGCAGGAGCGCCCCAAAGCGAGCTTTCGGCGGCACGGCGGGCGGCAACAGCCTCCTCGTCCGCGGTCATGGCTTCATCAACGTACGAATTATCGGCAGAAGCGTTCGCGTCCGCGAGGTAGCGCTGTAGGCGTTATTGACCGCCGCATTGGCAACGAGTGCCACGAAAGCCGCCGTGCTGCCCGCAGGGGCGGCCTGGGAGCCCGACACGGCGCGTGCCGCGGCGGCGATATCATCGCGATTGAAGGAGCCGGTCTGCCCGCCGTTGGTGAGCTCGTCGATGGCGACTTGATAGACGTCGCGCGAGCGCGCAGGGTCGCAGCTCACCGGCGAATCGTCGTCGAGCATGCTGTCGATCATGGACCAAGCCTCGGCCTCGTCCATAGCATCTGCGGCTCGAGCGATGGTAGGGACACCATCATCGGCATGACGGCGCTGGAACGCACCAGTCAGGCCGGAAAGGAATGCGAGGTAGACTGCTCCGACTGAGCCTGAGAAGCAGAAGCCGCAGCGTACGGAATCGCATCCTGCTGCTGAGCTGAAATCGAGGCGGTCTTGAACTCGCTTTGATGCTGATTGAGATTGGCGGCACCGCCCATGGCATCGGGCTGGAACAGACGCTCTTCACGCTGCGCACGATACTCGGAGATACCCAGCGAGGCGGCATAGATACCCACGCCCCGCCACCGCGCCCCACGGCGAAGGGAACTGCACCCGCCACGACCGTCTCGTTCACCGACGAAAACGGCAGCGTCGCGGCATACATAACCACGGGAGCGGCAAGGCCGATCCCGCACGAAAGTCCGGCAAGGACTGCTCGTTGTGTTGCATCAGAAGAAGCCATGAGCTCTCCCCATCTTCCAGCACCCAAATCGCATCATTCAGTTGGCTGCGCGAGAGAAGATGAAGCGGGGCTATGCCCCAAAGCAACGGTATATGGTTCGTTTCATCTGCGTTTTCCGTCGCGAAGCTTAAAAGTTATTATGCGAAACCGTCCTGTCGATTGCAAGTGACGATGTCGGATTGAAACGGGAAACCTGCTGCTCGTCGGTCTTACGGTCAAAAATAAGCGCGGAGCGGCGCTATAGAAAAGGGCCGAGGCTCAAAGCCCCGACCCTTTATCGCATTGATGACTATCGCTGCGCGTGGATGACAACCTAGAACGTCTGCTCGTAGTCGCTGTGTTTTTTGGCCGAACGCACCAGGAACTCCTGGTTGGTGTTGGTGCCCTTAAGACCCTTGATAAACGATGCGGCTGCGCGCTCGGTGTTGTTCATGCCGGCAAGAATGCGACGCAGACCAAAGACAAACGGACGCATCTGCTCGTCGACCAACAGGTCCTCGTTACGCGTACCGGAGGCAACGGGGTCGATAGCCGGGAAGATGCGGCGGTCGGCCAGGTCGCGGTCGAGCTTAAGCTCCATGTTGCCGGTGCCCTTGAACTCCTCAAAGATGACTTCGTCCATCTTGGAACCGGTGTCGATGAGGGCAGAGGCCAGGATGGTAAGCGAGCCACCGTTCTCGATATTGCGGGCTGCACCCAGGAAGCGCTTGGGCGGATATAGGGCCGCCGAATCGACGCCGCCCGAAAGGATGCGGCCCGAGGCGGGCGCCGCCAAGTTGTAGGCGCGGGCGAGGCGCGTGATGGAGTCGAGCACCACCACGACGTCGCCACCCAGCTCTACGATGCGCTTGGCGCGCTCGATGACGAGCTCTGCCACGCGGGTGTGGTTGTCGGCAGGCATATCGAAGGTCGACGCCACAACCTCGCCTTGATGGAACGCTGCATATCGGTGACCTCTTCGGGGCGCTCGTCGACGAGCAGGCAGATGAGGTGCACCTCGGGGTTGTTAATCGAGATAGACTGGCAGATCTTCTTGAGGATCGTGGTCTTGCCGGCCTTGGGCGGGGACACGATCAGGCCGCGCTGGCCCTTGCCGATCGGTGACACGATGTCGATGGCGCGGCCGGTAATAGAGTCCTTGCCGTGCTCCATGCGCAGCGGCTCGTTGGGATAGACCGGGGTGAGGTCGCCGAACTTGGGACGGTTGCGAATCTGCTCGGGGTCCAGACCGTTGACGGTCGTGATTTTGGCGAGGCCGGCGCGCTTGTCGCCGCCGCGCGAAGGACGCAGCGAGCCCTCGATGACGTCGCCCGTGCGCAGGCGCGCGGAGCGGATGAGGTAGGCGGGCACGAAGGCGTCGTCGTTGGACTTCATGTAGCCATGGGCGTGGATGATGCCGGAGCTGTCCGGGCGAATCTGCAGAATGCCTTGATGTCGCGGAAGCCCTCGGCCTTCGCAGCGGTGACGTAGATTTCCTCGACGAGCTCGGCCTTCTTCTTGCCGGTCGTCTCGATCTCGAACTCCTTAGCCTTCTCGCGCAGCTCAGCGACCTTCATGGCCGCGAGTTCCTCGCGCGAAAGCGTGGGCTCGGTGGGAGCGGCATTACGCTCCTTGTTGCGCTGTTTGCGATCGCGCTGGCGGTTGCGACGGTCGTTGTTGCGGTCGTCCTTACGCTCGTTGCGCTCGTCGTTGCGCTTGTGCTGGCGACGGTTGGGACGAGTGCCGTCTTCGCCCTCAGCGGGGGCGGCACCATCGGTTGCGGCGGTGCCAACATTGGCCGCGGCGGCGTCATTGGCCTCGGCGCCAGAATCAACCTGCGTTTCGACATCCTGCTGCTCGGACGTCTTGGCCTTAACGGACTTCTTACGACCGCGCTTGGGCTTCTCGGACGCAGGCTGTTCGACGTCCTGGGCCTTGGCGACATCAGTCGACGCATCGGCGGTCGTCTCGGCAGAATCCTCGGACGCACCCTTCTTGGCAGCCTTGGCCTTTGACGTGCGCTTAGCAGCAGTACGACGGCTGCGACCGGGACGGACGTCGGCGGGCTCGGCATCGGCGGGAGCGCCTCGGAAGTCGTAGCATCCTGGACGGGTGCATCGGCAGCGGTTGCAGACTCGGCGGTCGCCGCAGCATCCCGAGCGGCGGCGGCTGCTGCTGCGGCTTCTCTGCCTCGACAAAGGCCTTGGGCTTGCGACCGCGACGGTGCGGGCGCAAAGCCGGATCGACAACGGGAACTTCGTTGGCCTCGACAGGCGCAGCGGCTCAACAGGCAATGTGCCCTCCCCTGCCGCGGAACGGACCGAAGCTCAGTGAGCTCGGGGGCTACCTGTTCCGCAACTTGCTCGGCCTTAGCAGCCGTGCGGCGGCGTGTGCGCGGTGCCGGCTTCTCGGTCGGCAGGTCGGCGGCAGGGGTCTCGATGGCGGCAG
>ENA-OQBJ01000513-OQBJ01000513.1-human-gut-metagenome-genome-assembly--contig:-NODE-513-length-20276-cov-1.590749_pt1 | contig 20276 bp, 24 predicted proteins | sample MGYA00242743_ERZ504545 | MGnify/ENA primary metagenome ERZ504545 (study PRJEB26092, sample SAMD00036252) | human gut metagenome | host: Homo sapiens | study: EMG produced TPA metagenomics assembly of...
TTTAAAAATTTTAAAAGACAAGTAACTACCTCCTGATAGCATAATGATAAAACGGACAGTGACTGGTCATCCGGCGAGATCGAGTCGACTTCGGAAGAGATAAGTTTCCGGGCTACAGTTATGCGCCACTCATTGATGCCTTAACGGATGACCGACAACATATAAATATGCGAGGTTGCCGCTATACAGCCCCGCCACTCACCTCCACGTGTTCTGTAGTGTGTCAGTCTTATGGAACCATCATATCAGAAGGGAACAAAAATAGAAAGTGAAGGTAACCAACACGTTTCATGGCGCATTGGTGGCTTTCGCAGAAAGACGGGAAATAAATATGGATAAATCCATGTTCATAATAATTCTTTCTCCATAGTCAGATAGTGCAGCTAACCTAAACCAAAACAAAAAACTTCATAAACAACGTCATGGCGGAGCCCCCTTCGCTCTTTTGTTATGTCATTTTTTATTTCCAGCCCATTATACACTATTTCTGACGATTTGAGAAATTTCCTATAAAGCAAAAAGGCTCGGTGGGTGCAACACCGAGCTTTCGTTTTTCTATTAGAAACTATCTGACAAATCAGAGCTTTAGCAGGTTGCAAGAAATAGATCGGCTTTAGGTTCTGCAACCGAACGGTTAATATAAACAAGATTGAATTCACCAGTGATCTCCATGTCCTCCACTCTAAATGTTGCCAAGTCATTTCGGCAGTGGCTAATTGGTTCATATGCAAAAGTAATCAAATGATCCATTGCAACCAAGTCGCAAATAATAGAAAAATTACTGATGGACGAATGCCGACTGAAGCTGTCCAGTGAATAACCTCTTGCGGCCACGGCTTGTTCCTGAAGCATGTGTGTTCCGGAACCTTTCTCACGCACAAGCAGGCTTTCCTGAAGAACTTCCTCAAGAGAAACGGTTCTGCCTGCAAAAGAATGACGGCGGCTGCATATGCCCAAAAAGCTCTCTTTTTTATAGAGGCGGTGCGGATACTTTTCTTTATCGAACACGCCTTCAATTATTGCAAAGTCCACAGGCATCTGCGGTGCTCTGCCATTGCCGCTATCGCCCCCACCATCGACGCGGACGACAACGACGTTGCCTACGCATGTCCGCCACCTTCCTATTTGACATGGCGATGATCGTGCTGTTTCCCATCATGGGCCGGGCACTGGGTATGACGGATCAGCTTGCTGATCTGGGCAGGTACGGCGGTGAGCGGCACCAAGACTGCCAGCAAGTTCCTGATGGTCTGCGCACTGGCTGCCATCGGATTGAATACCTCCTTCGCCAGCATGAAGAAGGCTGGCATCCGCCCCATGATTCACGGTTTCATCATTTCTGCGCTGGTTGTAATTGTGGCGCTGCTAGTGGAGATGGGCATGGGAATCGTGTAAGAAAGCTACAAGACAATTGAGCAAAGCCACAGTTCAAAACAAAACTGTGGCTTTTGTCTTTGGATTGAGGAATGGCGTTACGTATTTGCTCGAATTACGCAGCTGATGGATGATGCAATTCTGAATTTCCGTCTTGGGAATACAGCCCCAATCGCCGCAGAGAATCCCGTCAGGTTATCCGTGCAGGCAATGAAAATGTCCTCCACGCCTCGTTTTTTAGCCCGTTGAGTACCGTTGCCCAGTACTTGGCACTTTCGTTTTCTCCTACCCACATCCCCAACACGTCTTTTTTAAGGCACAACGCACATATCCTTGCTCACTCTTTTTTCATTTTCTTGTTACGGTCTTTCGGGGCAACAGCCCCATCAAATCGCTTGTAAAGCGATTGTGCTTTCGAAAAAAGCATGATACGATATTGCCATAAGCAGTGATGTTGCAACACATAGCTACAATCTACAATAGTGAAAGGAGACGATCTCACCAATGCGATGCTCCCTTGTTTCCAACAAAATAATCCAAGCCCGTGAACGTTTGGGACTCACACAGCAGCAGTTAGCGGAAAAGCTTTGTGTAACCAACAAAGCCGTTTCCAAGTGGGAATGTGGCGTCACACTTCCTGACATCTCGCTTTTGGTGCCGCTATGCCGTGTTCTGGGTCTGACGGTGCAGGAACTGCTGGATGAATACGACGGCAAATTCGGTAATACCCCCGGCTGCCAGACCACGGAAGATCCTGCGCAGGACACGCTGTTTGCGGCGCAGCAGCACAGCCATTACCTGTATATCGATCTCAAAACCACCTCTACGGTGTCGCCCCATTTGTTTGGCCACAACCTGGAGCATACCAGAGCCAGCATCATGGATGGTCTCAGCGCCAGATGATCCGCAACCGGAAGTTTGCCGGCGCTGCGGCGCGCAACGGCGTAGCGCTGGACTGGGAAGGCATCGGCGAATGCGTGTACTTTGCCAATGAACACCGCCTTCCCGGTAGCAACGCAAACGAAGCTTATGTATGTCATTACGCGCACAACGGCATGTGGCGGCGTAACGAATGTCAGTCCCAGATGATTCAGAACCCAATTCCGAATCAGGTGAGCGGTATCCGTCAAAAAGAGCTCTTCCTTCAAAAGGACAGGAGCTATCCGTTTGCCGTCGTTGTCAAAGTACAGCAGCCGCTGGATGTGCGCGTCGCGCTCACCAACGCCGATGGTAGCAGATTTATGCGGAAACCGTTTTTCCTGTTCAGCCCGTTCTAGCGAAGGAGGATGCACAGGAAGAGGTGGATGAATGGCAGCGCTTTGAGACGATTCTGACCCCCGCGTCGACGATGCGCATGCCGTGATAAGCATTACCTACACGGAGCAGGCACAACTGCTCATCGGCGCAGTTTCCATGATGCCGGACAATCATTTCCATACCATGCGCAGGGACACCGTGGAAAAGCTCAAGGAAATCGGCGTGCGTCTGCTGCGCTGGCCGGGTGGCAACTTTGCCGGCGAATATCGCTGGCAGGATATGTTCCTGCATCCCGACAGGCGCGCTCCCATGGAGGCTACATGGAAAATGAAACGCAGCCCTTTACACACGGCTATGACATGCATGAAATAGACACCGACGATTTTATTGCACTGTGCCGTGAGATCGGCGCGGAGCCCTTCCTCACCATCAATGCCGCCTGGGATTCCCCCGAAGTATGCGCCGCCTGGGTGGAATACTGCAACGGCCCTGCCGAGAGCAAATACGGCAGGCTGCGTGCCAGCGCGGTCATCAGGAGCCCTACAATGTCAAATGGTGGTCGCTGGGCAACGAAATGGGTTATGGCCACATGGAGGGCGCAAATACGCCGGATGGATACGCATCGCTGGTGGAAACGCATGCGCGTGCCATGCTGAAGGTTACGCCGGATCTGAAATTTCGTTTCTTCCGGCCCTATCCGAATCAGGAGTGTAGATGTTTCCATCAAGAAGCTGGCTCCCATTGCGCCATACGTTTCTCTGCATACGTACAATTCAGTCCATTGGGACTTCACCTCTCCGGAGGGCATGGAGCGCTGCTATAACGAAATGATCCGCATGCCCATCCACAATCTAGGAATCCTGCGCAGGCTGCATGACATGCTCCCGGAAAAGACATTCATCTCCTACGATGAATGGAATCTGTGGAAAACATGGTGCCGCAATCCTTCCTCCATGGAGGGCATCTTCACTGCGCAGATGCTGCACATGTTCATGCATGAAAGCGAAAAACAGCGCATGCCCATGGCCTGCTACTTTGAGCCGGTTAACGAAGGCGCCATGCAGGTGCATCCGGATCATACCGAGCTGACGGCAACCGGTCAGGCCTTTGCGCTGCTCTCCCGGCATGCCGGCGGAAAGCTGTGTACGGTAGATGGTGTAGAAGACTTTGAAGTCGTTGCCACCATCGATGATCATCATGTGCTGACCCTGACGATGCTCAACCTGAACTGGCAGGAGGAAACTACTTACTCTCTGAATAAATGCGGAACAATTCTGGAAAACAAGGTACTTCAGGCCGAAAATCTGTTGCCTGGTACCCCGTTTACGGAAAATCCCCTGATGATTCATGTCAAGGATGATATTATCAAGGCGAAGCTTCCACCCCGCAGCGTTGCCTGTATCAGTATTTCACTCGTCGAATAACATACACGGAATGCAAAAAAATAAAATGAAAACAGCAAGTCGCTCACAGCATGAAAGGAGTAATTTTATGAAAAATGGAAAGTTGACGGTTGCCATCGTGGGCATGGGTTTCGGCAGCTGCTTCCTGCCCATCTATCTGAAGCATCCGGATGTGGAGCATGTCATTATGGTGGATACCAATCCGGACCAGCTGAAGGCGCTGGCAGATATGTACCTGCTGGACGAAAGCTACTACACCACCGACTTTGAATCGGTATTGCAGAACCGGATGTGGATGCGGTCCATCTGGTCATTCCGCCCGCGCTGCATGCGCCCATGTCGGTTCAGGTGCTCAACGCAGGCAAGCACTGCGCCTGCACCATCCCCATGGGTATGTCCATGAAGGAGCTGGAAGACGTTATCAAGGCGCGGAAGGCTTCCGGCAAACACTATATGTTCATGGAACTTCCGTCTACACCCGCGAGTATCTGTATGTGAAGGAGCTGTACGAATCCGGCGCAATGGGCAAGCTGCAGTATATGCGCTGCGCCCACTATCAGGATATGGAGGCTGGCCCTCTTACTGGGACGGCTTCCCGCCCTGGCACATCCCACCCATGCCATCGGCCCTGTTTTGCTCTGGCAGGGCAGCGTCCGGTCAGCGTCTTCGGCAGAGGCTCCGGCAAGGTCCGTCCGGAACTGGAAAAGCAGTACGGCTGCCCCTTCGCCTTTGAGTCTGCTCTGGTGGCCTTGGAGGATGGCGAGACGACCGTTGAAATGGAGCGCTTCCTATACCATGTCGCCCGTGGCTACAGCGAATGCTTTAATATCTATGGTGAAAACAAGTCCTTTGAGTGGGATCAGCTCAACGGCGACAAACATGTGATGTTCAGCGGGATCTGGTTTGGGAGAACGAGAACCGCGGCGGCAAGATCGATGAGGAATACGTTCAGGTTCCCGATTATGCCCATCTGCTTCCGGACGTCATTGGCCGGTTTACCTACGAAGTGGCCTATGACGAGGTCAATCCCCATCTGTCCTTCAAGCAGGGCGGCGGTCATGGCGGTTCCCATCCGCATCTGGTCCATGAGTTCGTTACCAGCATTCTGGAAGACAGAACTCCCTTCCCCTCCGATATCGATGCGGCCTACTGGACCGGCGTTGGTCTCCTGGCCCACGAAAGCGCCATGGAAGGCGGCACCGTAAAGTCGCTGCCCAAGTACGAAGAGCTGTAACGGGAGCCGGTAAAAACGCAGTCTCCCCAAAAAAGCCGAACCAATCGTTCTGCCTCAAATTGTCCATACAGCCAAGAGGCTTGCCTTGATTTTGCCCAGCAATGCATCTTCAGCAAAGACCGCGGTCAAGGCTTCTCCCCACAATAAAAAAGTGTCTGCGACACTCTCAACTCCCCTAACCCCTCATTCATGAGGGGAAGGGGTTTTCTTATCTCCTTCTTTATTGTAAAATTCTATTATGAATATATTACAATCCATCTTTACCGATTATTATGAACTCCATCCTCGTCCTGCTGTCATTGAAAATGTCAACAAGATGATTCATTGTGGTGACCTTCTTACGGTGGTGCCATGTATGGCTGTCCTCACTGTGGAAATCTTAAATTTGTTCCCTTTCGCTGTAAAAGCCGTTTTTGCCCTTCCTGCGGAAACAAATACAACCAGCTTCGTTCTCTTCATATGTCCTGTAAGCTTGTTTCTTGCGTTCATCGCCATTGTGTTTTCACTATCCCAGCGGAACTTCGCGTTTATTTTCTCGAAGACAGGACTCTCTTAGATTGTTTATTTCATTCTGTTCGTGATGTTGTTTTACGCATGTTTTCCAAAATGAATAAAACCGAAAACTTTACTCCTGGGCTTATCTGTATTCTTCACACTTTTGGGCGTGATTTAAAATGGAATCCTCATATCCACGCTCTCATCTCCGAGGGTGGGGCTGGTAACATCACTCCTTGGCGTCCTGTCAAACACTTTGATTACAGTTTCCTTCGTAATGCTTTCCGCAAAGTCCTGCTTGAACGACTTACCTCCCGCATTGGTCCGACTTTTCGCAAAGTCAAAAATGAAATGTACACGAAACACGCTGACGGCTTTTATGTCCGTGCAAAGCCAAATCTTTGCACTCCTGATATCACCATTAAATACATCAGCCGATACCTCGGCAGACCTGTTATTGCCACATCGCGTATTGATACTTATGACGGCAAAAATGTAACCTTTCATTACACCAGACACGAAGACAATAAAACTGTTACTGAAACCATTCCTGCTTTGAACTTCATTCAAAAACTCATTGTCCACATCTCCGAAAAACATTTTAAAATGCTTCGCTACTATGGGATATATGCCAAACATCATAAGCAGGAAATGAAGCTCCGTAAATGTATTTCTGCCGAAAAACAATGTTTCCTACATTCTAGTTAGCAACCACCTGTTCAACTGGTGGTTTATTATTAGCCTCCAAAGGGCTATTGTTACTGCTCGCCCCAAAGGGCGGTATCGCAAGCACTTTTACTGGCCCGCTATAAAGCGGTACTACTCGAATCTTCTCGTCTCGATTCTTCTGCTTGCTCTTTTATATACTTTTGAACTGCTTCATCTGTTATATTGCCAATCGTTTCAACATAATATCCTCTAGCCCAAAACGCTTTATCCCATTTACTTTGCAACTCAGGATGCCTGTCATAAATCATTAATGTGCTTTTTCCTTTCAGATACCCCATAAAATCTGATACTCTGAGTTTTGGTGGAATTGCTACGCTTAAATGTACATGATCTATACATACCGCTCCTGCAATTATCTCTACATTTTTATACTGGCATAAAGTTGCTATTATCTCTCGGACATCTCTGCGTATTCTCCATACAATACCTTCTTTCGGTATTTAGGAATAAACACAATGTGATACTGGCATTTCCAACGAGTATGTGATAAACTTTATTGTCCATTTGGACCGCCTCCTTTGATTTTGAGTTTGGCTTGCGACACCATTCTCATTCTATCACAGTCCAGTTTTTACCATGCTTTATAACGTCTCCTGATACGCCCGATCAATCAGCTTCTTTGCCTTCTGAAAGTCTTCTGCCGTCTTGATTGACACTTCTAGCTCCCCCGTTCCGTAATGTCCAAATCCCGCGGGTATCTCTTGTGAATCCTTCTTCCAGTTCAACAGTGTCCGGGTCGAGTTTCATTCGGAGCAGGATCTGTTTGTTATAAATTTCAATGCAGAAAATGTTCTGCACTTTCTTATAGGCCAAATACAGCTTCAATTGGTTTGGAACAAGATCGTCTCCCAGCGATTCGATGTAGTCACAAAGCGCCGTATATAATGTTTTGAAATGGCTGCTTGCTGATGACAGCTTCTCTAAATGTGTTTTCTGTGTGTATGTACTACTTGTTGTTGAAATGGTTGATGTTTCCGTTACTGGCTTTGCCACCGGTGTGTTCAGATGTTCAAACAGCAACAGATCTTCCCCATATTTCCGATATTTCACCAACTTGATATTCCTCTGCATCTGATTCACTGCATGCACGTCGTATTTCGTAAAATCACTTGCAATACAAATCACACAAGGCACCGACCAATCAATCTGGTCTGCTACTTCCATACCCAGTTTTTCAATCACAAGCAGTTTGAAATCCGCTTTGTGATCCAAAAGCCAATCCAGATAGAATAATCCCTGATTAATTACGTTCTCGCTCGAGCTTCTCTTATACTCAAAAATCACTGGGCTATTATTTTCATCAATTCCGATGCTGTCCATTCTTCCGGATGTGATCATATATTCACTTTTCAGAAAACGAACGCCGAAAAATGTCTCCATGTTCTGCTCTATCGTTGTTTGCAGTTGTTTTCTCCAATACTACCGTGGAAGAGGTGCGCTCTTTCACAACCGTTCCGACCTCAAAAAGTTTTATTTCCGACACTGCAGTTTCTCCTTCCCTGTCGCAAGATATATGTTCATTATATCGTACCTTCTTACAAAATACTATTGTAAAACATTCTTTCCGCAGGCATTCCCATCAAAAAAGGCCGCAGCTCCGCAAAGCTGTGACCTTTTCCCAATATTACCAATATGCTATTTCCGATACACCGTCTTCCCCCGTGCAACGACTTCCTGAATCTCCAGTCCCTGATCCAGTACGCAAAGATCTGCATCAAACCCTTCCTGGATTTTTCCTTTTCCTTTCAGTGACAGGATCTCTGCCGGGTTTGCCGTAATCGTCGAAATTGCGGTTTCCAGCGGAATTCCCGCTTTCTCCACACATTCTTTTACTTCTTTCAGCAAACAGCTCGACTGGCCCATGCCCATCCGCAGGAATTCTCCCTTCTCATTAAAGATCGGCAGACTGCCCTGACCGTCGGATGAGATGGTGATGTGTTTCGGATTCACGCCTGCATCCAGCATGCGGCGGATTCCTTTGCACACGCGGACTTCATCACAGACAGTTTCCCAGTAATCGATCTCTTCATTTCCGGTGAAATCGACCGCACCGCCCTTTACGGCGTATTCAATTGCCTTCTGGAACAGCTTCTCATTCCGGTTGACATGGGTCGGGAGGAACTGGCTGGCCGGGATTTCGGTTTCGCTGATGACGCGTTCGATCAGCTCCATACATCTTGCACCGTCGCCAAGGTGGACATTGATCACTCCCGCTTTCCCGGAAAGAACACCGCCGAGGCGCGTGTCTGCTGCCAGTCGGGCGAATTCTTCGAAGGTCGGCTGTGAGGATCGGTGGTCCGAGATGGCGATTTCGCCGGTTCCGATGATTTCTTCGATCATCATGATATCTTTCGTAATTCCATCCGTCAGTGTACGCACCGGAACCTGATAGCTGCCGGTGTAGCACCAGGCGGACATGCCCTGCTCCCGGAGGCCTTTTGTTTTTGCCACGAGCGCGCACATGTCACGGCCAATGCCGTCAGTTCCGAGGCAGCCGACAACGGTTGTCACACCGAACTTGTTCAGGCCTTCCATCGTCGCCTCCGGGGTGCGGTTGGCAAAGCCGCCCTCGCCGCCTCCGCCGAGCACGTGAACATGGCAGTCGACAAAGCCAGGTGTCAGGACAAGTCCGGTTCCGTCTACGGTCTCCGCGCCAAAGAGCAGGCCGTCTGCCGTTATCGTGCCGGCATCTGCGATCTTGACAATTTTATCATACACAGTAAGAACGTCTTTTCTTCCGAGGTGTTCCGGCGCATAGACGTCTATGTTTCTGAAATAATATCATTTTCTCTCACTCCTCTTAAAATCCAATCGCAACCGCAATCAAAATCGTAATGACTGCTCCGATCATCAGTATCCCTAAGAATTTCCACATGAATTTGATCCAGTTCGACCACTCGATTTTTGCAATCGCCAGGGAGCCGATCAGGCAGCCGGAGGTCGGGACGATCAGGTTTGTGAAAGCATCACCGAGCTGGAACGCAAGGACGGATGTCTGGCGGGATACGCGAGAAGATCCGCGAGCGGTGCCATGATCGGCATGGTGATCGCCGCCTGACCGGAGCCGGATACGACGAAGAAGTTGAAGACCGACTGGAACACATACATCAGCACGGCTGCGGCTGCACCGGAAAGACCGGCCAGGGCCTGTGAGATGCCGTACATAATGGTGTTGATAACGGTCGGGGTGGTCGGATCGGAACCGCCGAGCACCTGCATGATGCCCTGTGCCATCGCTACAACGAGTGCCGCACCGATCAGGTCCTTTGCACCGTCTTTGAAGGAAACGGCAATATCATTTACTTTCATGTCATTCAGATGGAAAATGACGCCGATCACACCTGCCACAATTCCCATGATGAAGAACTGGGTTGCGATTTCGGCCATGTAATAGCCTTTTGCCATAACGCCCCAGATGACCCAGACAACGGTAACGGCCAGTGTTACCAGAACTAAGATATGGCCGCTGCCGAAGGAATGGCCCTCGTCGATGCCTGTTTTTTCGTTCTGATCACGAAATACTGGTCGCTTTCGTAAGCAACGGAGATTTCCGGGGTCTTTTTTTACTTTTGCTGCATAGAACATGGTCATGCCGCAGCCAAGAGCGGTGAACACCACCCACATCACCATACGGAAACCTGCGCCGGAGAAGACGTCAACGCCGGCGATTCCCTGTGCGATTCCGACAGAGAACGGGTTCATCCAGGAGGATCCGAAGCCGATCTGTGTTGCGACGTACGTGACAAGCACGGCAATGACCGTGTCGTATCCGACAGCGACGAACAGCGGCAGAGGATCATGGTGAACGGAAGGGCCTCTTCTCCCATTCCGAACACGGCTCCGCCGAGGGAAAACAGGACGAAAAGGACCGGGATCAGCAGTTTTTCGGCTCCTTTTGCTTTACGGATCAGGCCGATCAGACCGGCTTCAACGGCTCCGGTGCGGATCATGATACCGAAAGCGCCGCCGACTACCATCAGAAATGCGATGATTTCGATGGCGGAGCTGCTGATAATTCCGTTATACATGTAATTGAAAAATCCGGTTCCGCCGTCGCCGCTGAACAGTGCAACACCTTCTGTGACCGGTTTTCCTGCAGCATCGGTCAGATACTGGAAGCTTCCGTCTTTGATGACGGTACGGGTCTTTTCTACCCCGTTCATCAGGTACGTGACATCCTCCGTCTCGTAATAGCCTTTCGGGACGAGGAAGGTCATGACGGCCGCGATAACCACCACAAAAAAGATGATAATGTAGGTATCCGGCACGTTAAATCCCCTGTTGAATGATTTCAGGCCTTCGCCTTTCTTTTTGCTCATATTTTGAGATTTCCTCCATTTGATATTCTATTCTCGTTTTTAACGCGCATGGATTAGTGTACCATAGATCATAGAGGAAAGTCACTGAAAAAATCAAAAAATGACAGAAAAATTTTCCATTCGGATTTTTCTGCCGGCTGTGTGCAATGTCATGCATAACATGATTGTATAGAAAGGCAAACAATTCCTTTTAGGGTTTCCTGCTTCCCGTCTCTTATGCTATACTTGGAAAGTTGTTCTAACAGTAATACAAATCTAATACAGAAAGCGAGCTTTTCAAATGAATTCGTTCAAACCAATGCTACTCACTTCTCTGAAGTCCTATGACCGCGCGCAGTTTGCCAAAGATGTGACTGCCGGTATCATCGTTGCGATCATTGCACTTCCTCTTTCTATCGCACTGGCTCTTGCTTCCGGCGCTTCATCTGCCGGTTTTTGACATGAAACTGATTCAGTCGGCGATTCCAAATGCGTTTACGATCGCGGTGCTTGCGGCGATTGAGTCGCTTCTCTCCTGTGTTGTTGCGGACGGCATGATCAACAGCAAGCATCGTTCGGATACAGAGCTGATTGCACAGGGTGCCGGAAATATTGCTTCTGCGCTTTTCGGCGGTATTCCGGCTACGGGAGCGATTGCCAGAACGGCGGCAAATATCAAAAACGGCGGACGCACGCCGGTTGCGGGTATGGTGCATTCCATTACGCTCGTCATCGTTCTTGTTGTGCTGATGCCGTTTGCGGGCATGATTCCGATGCCGACGATTGCCGCGATTCTGTTCCTTGTTGCCTACAATATGTGCCAGTGGAGAACCTTCGTACATCTTGTACGCACGGCTCCGAAGAGTGATATTATCGTTCTTTTTACTACGTTTGTGCTGACCGTTGTGTTTGACCTCGTTGTCGCAATCGAGATCGGCATGGTTCTGCCTGCCTGCTTTTCATCAAGCGGATGAGCGAGGAAACGCACGCCGACAGCTGGGTCTATGTAGACGATGATTCCCCGGCGGTGGATGAACATCTGCAGAAGCTGCCGCTGGAAATCCGTGTATACGAGATCACAGGACCGCTCTTCTTTGGCGCGGCGGATGCGATTGAGCACATCGTGGTAAAGGATTTCACAAAATGTCTCGTTCTCCGGATGCGGAGCGTACCGGCGATCGACAGTACAGCCATGAATGCACTCCAGAATCTGACGAAGCTCTGCGAATCGAAAGGGATCACCCTCGTCTTCTCTCATGTGAATGAGCAGCCGATGAAGGTGATGAAAAAATCCGGCTTTGTGGAGCTTGTCGGGGAAAAAAATTTCTGTTCGAATATTTCGGATGCATTAAAGCATGCGGAGGAGCTGATTTCGAGATAAAAAAGGCCGCCGTGCTGAGTACTGACCTATGCTTTTCCGTTGATCACGCAGTTAATCTTTTTCTCATCGTAAAACATCAGTATCAGTCCGCCTGCGCCGCAGAATACAGCTGCACCGAATGCCGCAATCCGGTATCCGGCTCCACTGCCGTTTCCAATGGTGGAGACCGCCGTAAAGATCAGCATGGAAAGGCTCTGCCCCAGCTTGAAGGCGAAAGTTCTGGCTGCGTAGAACATTCCCTCGCGGCTGCTTCCCGAGGTAACCGCATCGCTCTGTGCAATATCTGCGACAACCGCCTGCGGCAGAATACCGAAAATCGCCATGGGAAGTGCTGCCGCGACTGTCAGAATCAGGCCCTGTACGGCTTCCGGGATGAACGGGATGTTTCCCATAAAGCCTGTGTAAAAATATGCAAGGCTGAAAACAGCAAAGGCAAACAGAATCATCTTTTTCTTGCCCAGTTTCGGTGTCAGCTTGTTGACCGGAACGTAAAAGACAAGCGACAGTGCGGTCATTCCCACAAAATACAGTGTTGTCATTGTCTCCGGGAGTTTCAGCAGACTGGTAACGAAAAACGGAAGGCCCGTCTGGAACATGGTGAGCGCGATCCAGTAAAAGATATCGGATCCCACGAATTTTCGGAATTCTCCGTTTCGAAAGGTTGCCGCAAGGGAACGGAAGGCGGAATCCTTCGAAGGAACGGTATCTACGTAATCTTTTTCCCGAATACAGAATACCGGCACGAGCATGCATACGAAAGCTGCCAGCGCCATGGCTGTGAAGGTGACCCGGATCGCATTTACTCTTCCAAAGGAAGGAATCAACGCACCCCAGATCGTCGGTGCCAGATAGGCCACGGCTGTTCCTGCGATAAAGGTAAAGGAAATGATGGTGGATATGTTCAGGCGTTCCTGCTGTGTGTGGCCAAGCTCCGGAATCAGAGCATTGTATGGGGTACAATATGCCGTGATAGAAAGATAGTATGCCAGAATCATCACAAATAAGAACGCAGCATTGATCCAGCTGTTTTCATTCGCCGGTGACCAGAACACCAGCACCGTGGAAAGTGCCAGCGGCAGAGCCGCGCCTTTTAAAAACGGGATCCGCCGTCCATTTTTCGAAGTACACCGGTCTGACCAGGACGCAATCATCGGGTCAGTGAATGCATCGAAAATTCTTCCGAAAGCTGTAATTCCTCCAATAATGGTAAAAACCCCGAAAATCACCAGCCCTGCGGAATGAATACCGTCTGTCCCTGGCTGATTGCGGTTTCATCCGGCTGATAAAAGTACACCAGCCAGTTCGATATGATACCAGACAGCAGCGCCCATCCAAACTGGCCTGCTGCGAACTGCCATATCTTTGCCGTTGTTAATTTTTTCATTTTGCTTCCCCCTGTTTTGTCTTCTCCTGTTTTTATACCGTCCAAATTTTTACATTTTTTCCAGAAAAGGCGATTCCAAGTTTGATGACTTCCGTAACCCCTTCCTGCCGCATTTCTGTATCGTATCGCTGTGTTTCAATCTGGTTTAGTGCTTCTTTCGCTAATTTTTTCAGTGTGTCTTCTGTAATCCCCTTTTTCCATTTTAGTTCCATCAGAATGCCAGGATACCGGAGTTCTCGCGGGAACAGGCTGATATCGTACCGTCCCTCTCCAAATTCCCGGTTGGATGTGATTTTATACTGTTGATCCAGCAATGCAATCAGTCCCAGTACCAGTCCATGGTAAAAACCTTCTGCGCCCGCATCGTAAAAACTGATCGACTTGTCCATATACTCTGCAATCGCACTCTGCAGTTTTTTCACATCATTCGTATACAGGCTTTCTGCAATCCGGTCTGCTGTCGTTCTGGTTACTGCTCCAATCTGCAGCAGATGGGATAAAATCTCTGCTTTGTAAACTGCCGCAATCTCCCAGTTGGGAATAGATACCTCACACAGATACGATCCGTCTGTCTGCAACTCCTTTTTGGTGTTTTCAGATATCCAGCAACCAGAAGCAGACTGTAAATACTGGAGGATTCTTCCATCAGAGACCGGTAAACTACATTTTGATCGATTCTCGCAACCACTCGCTCTCCCTGCAGCAATGCATACAATTTCTCTATGACATCCTCTGTCGCTGCCTTCAGAACTTCTTCCAGAATTTCATTCTTTCCAGTGTTTACCCAATATGCCTTTGGAATACACCCCTGTGCAATATAGTTGACCACGGACCAGGGATTGTAAATTTCTTCTGCGCCAAAAAGATATCCGTCATACCAGGTTTTAAGCTCTGCTTCTTTTTCGAGAGCACCGTAATCCCGCAGCATTTTATGGACTTCTGCACGGGTAAATCCAAAGTATTTATCATATGTCTCATCCAGAATGGAATTTACCGTCAGATTATTCAGACCACTGAATATACTTTCCTGTGCAATCCGCAGAATTCCAGTTAAAAAACCGTACGACAGATGCCGGTTGTCTTTGAATGCGCCGGAAAAGAAATTCCACATAAATCCAACAATTTCTTCATAAAACTTTTTCGAATAGCCTTCCTGAATCGGTGCATCATATTCATCGATCATAATGATCGGTGCTTTTCCATAATGTTCATGAAGCATTTTGGAAAGTTTCTGCAGAGACGAAGAAAGTTCTACTTCATTTGCCTGACCTGCCAGTATTTTCCGAAAATAATCTTTCTCATATAGTTCTAGTTTCTCACTCGTTCCAAGTTCCTTATGTCTGCCGAACTCTTCCTGTACCAGCTCTGCAATTTTTGCAAAAGTCAGTTCCCAGGACGCAAATTTTATATCTTTAAACGTCAGAAAAATAACCGGATATTTTCCCTGATGCTCTCGGTATTCTTCTCCACATTTCCAGATTTCTTTGTCCCGGAAATACTGGCTGGTATCTGTATCGGAAATTTCAAAGAAAACGCGAAGCATATCCATATTCAACGTCTTTCCAAATCGTCTCGGCCGCGTAAACAGTGATACCAGCGGTTTTCGATCCAGAAATTCTTTGATCATTCCTGTCTTGTCCACATAATAATATTCCGACTGTGCCCGTACGTAATCAGATATTCCGATCGGAAGTGGTTTTTTTGCTTCTTTTTCCTCTTTTTTTACATACTTTCCTGACAGTATTCTGCCATCCACTGGTTTTTCTGCCCCATCCGGAATGCGCCAGCTTTTTCCTTCTTTTACGGCTCCTGAAATTTTACCTGTTTTGCAGAAAGTTGTTACAGTGCGTTCCGTAACGCCCCATAGCTTTGCCATTTCCTTGCATGTTTTCATTCGTTTCCTCCTTTCCAGTGTGCTTCTTTCCGATTATTATATCTTATTTTCAGAAATATATCAATTGTTGTATTTTCATTTTTCCGAATATTATCGTTGTTTTGCTTTATTTTCAAAGAAGGCAGCGTTTTTCTCCGCTGCCTTCTTTGAAGATTATTTTTCAGTTTTCCACATCATTTTTCATCTGTGCCTTCGCTTTTCTTGCAATTCCCTGTGTTCCGTTCAGGATGCTTGCGCGGGTGACTTTGTCGTTGCCGTATTTCTGGCGGATTGCGTCGAGGGCGGCATCGAGTTTACGGCTTTTCTCCTTCTTTTCGGGATCTTCGAAGAGGGAGAGCTGTTCGAAATCGTCTTCGGTAAGGCCGGTTACGGAGACACCGATCAGGCGGAGGGGCTCTCCTTTCCAGGATTCGCGGAAGAGCTGTTTGGCGCAGCGGTAGATTTCATCTGTGATATCGGTCGCATTTGGAAGTTTTGTCTGGTGTGAGCGGTTTCGGAAATCGAGGGTGCGGAAGGTTATGGAAACGGAGGTGCATTTTTTCTTTTTCCGACGCATGCGGGCGGCCACGATGTCACACTGGGCGAGAAGAATCGGGTCGACCTGTTCGATAGAGACGATGTCCTCGTTAAAGGTCGTCTCTGCGCTGAAGCCTTTCGCCTCATCGGGCTGTGCTTTTACGGGGGAATCGTCGATGCCGCGGGCGTACTGGTACAGCTGATGGCCGTTTTTATTGCCAATCAGGGTCTGAATATCAGTTTCCCATGCATGTGCCAGATCTCCGATCGTGCGGATTCCGGCCTCGGTCAACTTCTTTTCGGACGCTTTGCCGAGAAACAAAAGCTCGCGTACCGGAAGAGGCCACATCTTCGCAGGGATTTCTTCTGGAAACAGGGTATGCACTTTGTTCGGTTTTTCGAAATCGGACGCCATTTTGGCCAGGAGTTTATTGGTGGAAATGCCGACATTTACCGTAAATCCCAGCTCGTCGGAAATCCGGTCTTTTAATTTCATGTGCTGCCGCGATCGGATCCGGGTACAAAAGAGAGGTTCCCGTCATATCAAGGAACACTTCGTCAATCGAGAAAGACTCCATGACCGGAGTGTAGGATGCGCAGATTTTCTTGAAGGCCGGGAGCACTTGACATAAAGATCGAAATCACTGGGAACAATAACCATATTCGGGCATTTCCGCAGTGCCATTGCCACAGGCTCGCCGGTCTGGACACCGCATTTTTTCGCCGGAATCGACTTTGCTACAACGATACCCGTCCTTTTTGCCGGGTCACCGCCGAGTGCAGGCGGGAATGTCCCGCAGATCCGGCAGCCCCTCTTTCATCCGCCGCGCGGACTCCCAGGATAAAAAGGCGCTGTTGACATCTACATGGAAAATCAGGCGGTCTGCCGGCTTCTTTGTTTTATTCATCGATAAAATGAATCCGTTCTGGTTTAAAGCGGTCCTGCTGCTCTCTGTGCTCGGCAGGATAGCCAAGAGCAAACAGCGCAAAGACATGAACTTCTTCCGGCAGTCCCAGCAGAACTCTTACTTTTTCCATATTTTCTTCATTTGGTGCAATGCCGAACCATACGCCGCCAAGACCAAGCGCATCCGTTTCCAGCCAGATATTTTCCTGGGCAATCGACATATCGATCTGCGCAAATGCTGGAGCGACAAGACCTTCCAGCGATATGCCGATACCAGCACAACCGGAGCTTTTGCCGCGCAGCCGGTGTACGGTGTCATTTTAGAAAGCGCCTCAATTTTTTTCTTATCCGTTACCACATAAAATTCCCACGGCTGCTGGTTGCACGCGCTTGGAGCCTGCATGCCTGCTTTTAAGATCTGCATAATTTTTTCTTTTTCAACCGGCTTGTCTTCATACTTTCTAACACTGATTCTGTGAAAAATACTGTTCATTTCAAAATCCTCCTTGGTTTCTTATGGGATGTCTCTTTGCAGACTATTATAGCATTTTTCCTAAAAAAACTCCAGAATCCCTGTCGTCTCATTTTTATCTATGTTTTATTTTTCACAAAAGAATAGCCGATCGTCCATCTTTCCTTCCGGAACAAATTCTCTATTCTTACAAATTTTGTCCGCATATCCAGTCGTAATAGGAAGCCGCATTTTTTGTGTTGACCCCACGTGTAACTGCGAAAGATAAAGCACCTGTGTCAAAATATCAGCCATAGAAAGATTTCCACATTTTTTCTCAATCAAAATGGGATTCGGTGATCCTTTTTTATTTTTCATATTTGTCGTCACAAGATATCCTTTGTCTGCGTTATAAACACAGTATCCCATCGGTGGATTCTCTATCTGCCCATTCTGCCAGAATATCAGTTTACTGCTGATATTTTTTCTTACTTCAATAATATTATACATAATTCCCTTGGCCGCAAAGTAATTTTTATACCATTCATCATCTTCATTGCTGAATCCATCTCGATGAATCACAATGTTCTTCGGCATTTCACCAAAACGGTCTTCATATGCAAAAATCACCTGATCAAAAATATCCTGAAGAATCCTGGTAGTAATTTTTTCTCCCTGCTGTGGTGCTGCCGGTTTATAAAATCCAAGCAGACGGCCATATTTGTCAAACACAACCGAGCAGGCAGGATAATGAATTCCTTTTGCTATCGTCGCAACATCAAGACCTACAAAACAATCCACATTGCCAGGCATATCTTTTACAACCCATGGAATCCCGCCTGTTTTTCCAAGAATTCCAAGAATTATATTGTGAAGGTAATATCTTGAATTATTTTTTGCCTTATTCCCTTCTTTTGCTTCCTCAGCGAACAATTTTGCTGTTTTCATACTGATCATCTGTGACGGGATATTAGCCTTTGCCCAAATAGTTTTAAACGGATTGTACGGTCCATCTTCCTCCATCCCATCTGGTACAAGTGCAATGACCAGATCGATTCCTTCTATCTTCTGCAATTTATTGGCAGCTCTTTTATAATCTGCAATATCTCCCAACTCATATTCTTCCCGTACCATTGCCTTTACATCCAGATCCAGCAGTCCCGCCATGGTATATAAATCCTTTTCCCCGTGATACTTTCCAAGTTTCGCAAAGGTATAAATCCCATTTACAACTGCCTTCATCAAATCATAGGAATTTCTCGGATACAAATATCCTATTTTTATTTCTTTTTCCGTCTTTCGATAAAAACCGTAGTTGAATACTTTAAATTCTTCGCCGCATTTAAGAGCCTTATCTTTTCCACAAACTAACAGCGGTTCTTTAACTTTACCTTTCTTATAGCCAATTTTCTCTACTGTACATGGATCTGTTTCAAATTTCATTCCGTCAAGTGGCTCAATCGTTCCAATATCCTGTATAAAATCCTGGTCTAAAAGTACTCTGGTCTTCATATTCCGTTTTACCAAGACTCTGTCCGCATAGAAAAAGCTGCATCCATACGGCTTACCGTTTCTCTTGTCAATACTGGTTTTAATGCCTGCGGATAATAAGGTAATTCTATTCCCGTCTGAAGTGCCACCTTAACTATCCTGGTATCATCAGAAATATTCTCTACCCTGTATGCTTCATTTCGTTGGATATAATACGCCTTTAGACTATCTGCAAAATCCAGTTTATCCGTTACGGTCAAATCACAGATTTCTGTCAGAATGCCTGTCTGATTATTCTTTGCCCAGTCATTTTTTACTTCCTGACCAATTAGATTTAGTCCTTTTTTCCAGATAATCAGCTACAGTTTGATTCGATGAAAAAAGAACTGCTGGTATCAATTCTCAGATATGCTTTTCATCATCCATAATAGTAACCCAGAAATTATATTTCCGTTCCAGACTAATTTCTCTGTTCCTGACGAAAACGTCTCAAATCCCTGATTTGTCATAATCCACTTACTTGTCACATTACTTTTACAGGAATTATTTTCTGTATTTTCCAAAAATTAAAATTTGGGATAGTTTTTGTGTGATCCAGTATTTGATAAGTTCCTGATAGATTCTTCTGTTTTCTAAAACAGGCAGTTCTCGTGATCCCTCATATTCGACTGTAAAATCAGCATTTGGGATTTTCTCTTGCAGTTTTTCCGTCGCATAGATTTTGTTTCCATCTTCAAATACGCCTGCCTGATTCCAGTTTCGTAATTTCCAGGCTGCCCCTCTGATAATAGAATATGTATTTCCTATTTTTTGTGCATGAAGTTCATAAACATGAAATTCTACCGGTTTTACAGTATCTACTGACGCAAATACTTCCATTTTTTAAATCTTTTTCCAATATAGTTCCTCCTGGTTTTCATAAAGTTTGTTTTATCCATATTTTTTTGTCCTGTATTATTGTGATCCAATTTATATTATTCATTATTTCCAATGTATTCTCCAATTTTGTCTTTATATTTTCCCGCAGCATTTGTGGTTCTATAACCATAAACTTATCCATATATTTCATGAACCATCCAAGTAAAGTTACACTGTTCATTTTATAAAAAACGGCTCTGCAATTTCCATTTTCCAGTTTTTGGACCGATACATTTTTCCCAACAAAATCATAGAGAATTGCATTTGTCGCCGGTTCTGGTTTATATTCCACTTCTATTCTTACGGTTTCCCCCAGGAAATGGTTTACACTTTCTTCAATATATTTCCGAATAATAAGTTCGGGATTTGGACCTATTTTTTCTACAGCGTCAATCGCGTCACTCTGTGATATCTCCAGATTTTCAATTCGATCAAGCCTATAACTTGTAAGTCTATCATAATGATCATGTGCCCCGATTAATAATAGGTATTATCAGACCAATATATTTCATAAAAGATTAAGCGAATATTTTTTTCCTTCTCT
>ENA-OQBJ01000514-OQBJ01000514.1-human-gut-metagenome-genome-assembly--contig:-NODE-514-length-20240-cov-3.182419_pt1 | contig 20240 bp, 26 predicted proteins | sample MGYA00242743_ERZ504545 | MGnify/ENA primary metagenome ERZ504545 (study PRJEB26092, sample SAMD00036252) | human gut metagenome | host: Homo sapiens | study: EMG produced TPA metagenomics assembly of...
CAGGAGAAAGCAAAACAGAGAGATAAGGCAGGAAAGGAGAGCGTATGAAAAATTTATTTAAATTTATCGGACATTACTGGAAAGCGGTCATCGCGATTGTTGCGATACTGGCAGTACAGGCTTATTGTGACCTGTCACTTCCAGCTTATACATCCGATATTGTCAACGTGGGAATCCAGCAAGGCGGAATTGAAGATAAAGTGCCGGCTGCGATTTCAGAAGAAGAGTGGAATAAGGTGATGTTGTTTGTATCACAAAAGGACCAGGACACGGTGAAGGATGCATATGAAAAAGACGAGAGTTCTTATGATAAGACCGCCTTCGTTTTGAAGGATTTCGTCAAGGAAGATGAGACAGCGCTGAAGAAAGTAGAAGATGTTTTAGCGCTTCCGATGATGGTAACTTCCGGTTTTGAGTCCGGAAGCAAGCAGACTCAGAAAATGGAGAAGAAACTGAAAAAACAGATTCCAAAGGAGATGCTCACAGAAGATACTACGGTGTTTGATATTTTACAGATGATGCCGCAGGAATCCAGAGAGGAACTGGTAAAAGAGATCAAAAAAGAAATGAAAGACATGCCGGATATGATTCTGGAGCAGGCAGCAGTAAGTTATGCAAGGAATGCATATCAGGATCTGGGTATGGATGTTAGGTCAGATGCAGTATCACTATCTGTTTACTACGGGCGGTAAGATGATCGCACTTGCGTTTCTTGGAATGGCAGCCAGTGTTTTAGTCTGTTATCTGGCTTCACGGGTGGGAGCAAAAGTCGGACGGGATCTCAGAGGAAGAGTGTTCCGAAAGGTAGTTGGATTTTCCAACAACGAATTTGATCATTTTTCGACTGCATCATTGATTACAAGGAGTACCAATGATATTCAGCAGGTACAGTTTTTGGCAGTTATGGTTCTGCGAATGGTATTGTATGCACCGATTCTCGCGTTGGGCGGTGTTTATAAGGTATTTCAGACCAATGTTTCAATGTCCTGGATCATTGCACTTGCGGTGATTTTGATCTTTTGTGTGGTGTTGGTGCTGTTTGTTGCGGCAATGCCAAAGTTCAAAACATTGCAGAAACTGGTAGACAGGCTGAATCTGTGACAAGAGAAATTCTGACCGGGCTTTCAGTGATTCGAGCATTCAGTACAGAAAAGCATGAAGAAGAGCGGTTCGACACAGCTAACAAAAACCTGACGAGAACGAATTTGTTTGTTAACCGTGCGATGACATTTATGATGCCGACGATGATTCTGATCATGAATGGTGTTTCTGTTCTGATCGTATGGAACGGGGCACATGGAATCAGTGACGGTCAGATGCAGGTTGGAGATATGATAGCATTTATTCAGTATACGATGCAGATTATTATGGGATTCCTGATGATCTGTATGATTTCGATCATGCTTCCAAGAGCGGGAGTGTCTGCAGATCGTATTCAGGAAATTCTGACAAGTGAGACGGTGATCGATGATCCGAAAGAAGCAAAGGCATTCTGTAAAGAAGAAGCAGGTGTCCTGAAGTTTGATCATGTGTCATTCCGTTATCCGGGAGCAGACGAAGATGTACTCCATGATATTCATTTACGGCAAGGCCGGGAGAGACGACAGCGATTATCGGAAGTACCGGAAGCGGAAAATCCACACTGGTCAATCTGATCCCGCGATTTTATGATGTGACGGAAGGAACGATCACCCTGGATGGTGTGGATATCAGAGAAGTATCCCAGCATACGCTGCGTGATAAGATTGGATATGTTCCGCAGAAAGGTGTTCTGTTTTCCGGAGATATTGCTTCCAATATTTTGTTTGGAAATCCGGATGGAGGAGAAGCTGTGATGAAGGAAGCAGCACAGATCGCACAGGCGGAAGAGTTTATCGAAGCAAAATCAGAGAAATATCACAGTCATATAGCACAGGGCGGTTCGAATGTATCAGGAGGACAGAAGCAGAGGCTTTCCATTGCAAGAGCAATTGCAAAACGTCCAGAATTGTTTATTTTTGATGACAGCTTTTCGGCGCTTGACTATAAGACAGATGTTGCACTTAGAAAAGCGTTGAAGAAAAAGACTGCACAGAGCACGGTGCTGATCGTAGCACAGCGTATCAGCACAATCCTTCATGCAGAGCAGATTATTGTATTAGATGAAGGAAAGATCGCCGGAATCGGAACGCATAGAGAACTTTTGGATTCGTGTGAAGTGTATCGTCAGATTGCGGCTTCACAGCTTTCTGAGGAAGAGTTAGATTTGAACGGAAAGGGGGCAGAGGCAAATGCCTAGACATGGACATATGGGGCCGGGCGGCGCCAATGAGAAAGCAAAAGACTTTAAGGGAACGCTGAAAAAGCTTCTTCATTATATGAGTGTCTTTAAAGTACAGATGGCAATTTATTGTGATTTTTGCAATCTGTGGAACCGTTTTTGATATTGTAGGACCGAAGATTTTAGGAAAGGCCACAACAGAGATTTATAATGGTCTGGTCAGTAAAGTGTCAGGCGGCAGTGGAATGGACTTTGGGAGAATTGGGCAGATTCTTCTGATGACATTGGGATTATATCTGATCAGCGCATTGTGTTCGTTTATCCAGGGCTATCTGATGACGGGAGTTTCCCAGAAAACAACATACCGTTTGCGTAAGGAGATTTCCGAGAAGATCAATCGGATGCCGATGAATTATTTTGATACAAAGCCGGTCGGAGAAGTACTCTCCAGAGTGACCAATGATATTGATACGCTGGGACAGAGTCTGAACCAGAGTGCGACACAGATGATCACGTCCGTGACAACATTGATCGGAGTACTGGCAATGATGCTTTCCATCAGCCCGTTGATGACATTGGCGACGCTGGTAATCCTGCCGGTCTCTATGATCCTGATTTCATTTGTGATGAAGCATTCACAGAAATATTTCCGCGGACAGCAGGAATATCTGGGAAATGTGAATGGGCAGGTGGAAGAAATCTACAGTGGACATAATATCATCAAAGCCTTCAATAAAGAGGAAGATGTGATTCGTGAGTTTGATACAACCAATGACAGGCTTTATGATTCCGCATGGCGTTCTCAGTTTTTTTCCGGGATGATGATGCCGATCATGCAGTTTATCGGAAATCTCGGATATGTGGTGGTTGCGATTCTGGGAGGATTTCTGGCGATCAGAAAGACAATTGAAGTAGGAGATATTCAGTCTTTTATTCAGTATGTGAAACGTTTTTACACAGCCGATCCAGCAGATCGCACAGGTTGCGAACATGCTGCAGATGACGGCGGCGGCGTCCGAGAGAGTGTTTGAATTCCTGGAGGAAGAAGAGGAAGATCAGACTGTGGAGCATCCGGTATCGGTAGAAAATCTGGAAGGAAATGTAAGCTTTGATCATGTTCATTTTGGATACAATGCGGATAGGATCATTGTCAATGACTTCTCAGCAGAAGTAAAAGAGGGGCAGAAAATTGCAATTGTAGGACCGACCGGAGCAGGAAAGACAACGATGATCAAGCTTCTGATGCGATTCTACGATGTAAACAGCGGTGCGATCAAGATTGACGGACATGACGTCAGAGATTTCAACAGAAGTGAACTGCGTGAAATGTTTGGAATGGTGCTGCAGGATACCTGGCTGTTCAATGGAAGTATTTGGGACAACATCAAATACGGAAAACTGGATGCAACGGATGAAGAAGTGATCCAGGCAGCCAAGGCAGCTCATGTGCATCAGTTTGTGAAGACACTGCCGGCGGATATGATATGGAATGCGAATGAAGAAGCAAACAATGTGTCTCAGGGTCAGAAACAGCTGTTGACGATCGCGAGGGCAATTCTGGCAGATCCGAAGATCCTGATTCTGGATGAGGCGACAAGTTCTGTAGATACAAGGACAGAGGTATTGATCCAGAAAGCCATGGATAACCTGATGAAGGGACGTACCAGCTTTGTGATTGCTCATCGTCTGTCAACGATTCGGGATGCAGATATGATCCTTGTTATGAAAGACGGAGATATCGTAGAGCAGGGAAATCACGAAGAACTTCTGGCAAAAGGCGGATTCTATGCGGATCTGTATAACTCACAGTTTGAGAAAACAACGGAAGTGGCATAATATAAGAACCGGCAGGAGAGGAGACTTTCCTGTCGGTTTTGTGTTTCGTGAAAAAATATGTTATACTAAAAAATATGACAAAAAAGGGGGCAAAAGAGTATGCCGTTGACACATTTTGATGCGGAGGGAAAAGCCCGCATGGTAGACGTGACAGAGAAAAAAAGAGACGGTAAGAGAAGCAACAGCAACCGGAAAGATCAAAGTCAGCCGGGACGTGTATGATGCGATTGAAGCCGGAACGGTCGGAAAAGGCGATGTGCTTTCTGTAGCGACCACAGCCGGGATCATGGGTGTGAAACGGACGCGGATCTGATTCCGATGTGTCATATCCTGCCGATCACGAACTGTAAGATCCGTTTTGAAAAGGATCCAAAAAATCTGGAGATCACCTGTTTTTGTACGGTAAAAGTGACCGGAAAGACCGGAGTGGAGATGGAGGCGCTGACAGGTGTCAGTGTGGTGCTTCTGACGATTTATGATATGTGTAAGGCTCTGGATAAATTTATGGAGATACAGGATATTTATCTTTGTAAAAAGACCGGAGGAAAGAGTGGAGAGATCGTAAATCCGAGAATGGAAGACAGAGGAGAAGAGGGAAGATGAAGGCAGCAGTTGTGACATTGAGCGACAAGGGATTTCGAAACGAACGGGAAGATAAAAGCGGAGAGCTGGTACAGATGATGTTGAAAGAAGCCGGATATGAAGTGGCGGAATACAGGTTACTTCCGGATGAGCAGACGCAGATCGAGACGGTATTAAAAGAGTTGAGTGATGAGAAAGAGATGGATCTGATCCTCACGACAGGAGGAACCGGGTTTTCGCAAAGAGACTGTACACCGGAAGCAACGCTGAATGTAGCTACCAGAAATGCGCCGGGGATTGCAGAAGCAATGCGGTATGCGTCACTGGCTATTACCCCCAGAGCGATGTTGAGCCGCGGGGCATCGGTGATTCGAAATCAGACACTGATCATTAACCTTCCGGGCAGTCCGAAAGCGGTGAAAGAAAATCTGGAGTATATTTTGCCTACACTGTCACATGGACTGGAAATTTTAAAAGGAGTGACAGGAGAATGCGGGATCAGTTTGAAAGAAACATAAATTATATGAGAGTATCCGTCACGGACTTGTGCAATCTGCGCTGTGTGTATTGCATGCCGAAAGAGGGAATCAGACAGATTTCTCACGATGAGATCCTTACGTTTGATGAGATCGCAAGGGTGTGCCGGATCGGGGCAGAACTTGGGATTTCCAGGATCAAGCTGACAGGCGGCGAACCGCTGGTGCGAAAGGGTATTGAAGACCTTGCAGAGATGATCTGCCGGATTCCGGGAATCGAGCAGGTGACGCTGACGACAAACGGAATCCTGTTAAAAGATCAATTGCCTGCACTCAAAAAGGCTGGGATTTCTGCGGTTAACATCAGTCTGGATACGATGGACAGAGCGCAGTATCAGGAATTGACAGGAAAGGACTGTTTGTTGCAGGTAATGGAAGGCATTCGGGCGGCACTGGAGCAGGGGATGCGTGTGAAAATAAACTGCGTGGCGCTGAATGAATGTAATGAGTTTCAGTGGGGAAAGCTTGCAGCATTGGCAAAAGAGTATCCGCTGGATGTGCGTTTTATTGAAATGATGCCGATCGGTCTTGGAAAAGCTTATCAGGGAAGTATGCAGGAAGTGATACAGAAGAACCTGGAAAATATATATGGTGCAGCAAAGCCGGATTCAGGGGCAGTGCGTGGAAATGGTCCGGCAGTATACTGGGAGTTTCCGGAGTTTCAGGGAAAGATTGGATTTATCAGTGCGATCTCCCATAAGTTCTGCAAAGACTGCAACCGGATTCGGATGACGGCTGAAGGTTTTGTGAAGCCCTGTCTGCAGTTCGCACAGGGAGTGGATATGAGATCCCTTTTAAGAGGGCAGACGGATGATGAAGAACTGAAGCAGGTATTCGAGCAGTTGATTTATGAAAAGCCGCGCTGCCATCAGTTTGAAACAGAAAAAGCGGACGAAAGTCTCGAACAGCGTGAGATGTCAAAAATCGGAGGATAGGTTGAAATGGGAATTGTAAGAGCAGTGTGTACGAGCCTGGCAAAGGGAACGCAAAAGACGAACGTGAAAAGTGCGGAATTTATAGAAGATTTTGGAATCAAAGAGGATGCCCATGCGGGAAAGTGGCATCGTCAGATCAGTCTTCTTTCCTATGAAAAGATTGAGGCGTTTCGGGCAAGAGGAGCAGAGGTTGCAGATGGTGCATTTGGAGAAAATCTGGTGGTAGAGGGATTTGACTTTAAAAATCTTCCGGTGGGAACCCGGTTTCAGTGCAACGAAGTTATTTTAGAGATGACACAGATTGGAAAGGAATGTCATCACGGATGTGAGATTTTTCAGAAGATGGGAGACTGCATCATGCCAAGAGAAGGTGTATTTGCAAGGGTCATTCACGGCGGACGGATTTCCTGCGGGGATGAGATGTACATTTTGGGTCAAGGTGAGCAGTAACCATTTCGATACGAAGTGAGAGAAGATTTTCTTGCAGAAATAAAAGAAACGTAATATAGTGTAAAAAGCAAAAGTAAACGGAGGAACAAATATGAAATGGAATAAATTTCGTCTGACAACGACAACAGAGGCGGAGGATATTGTCAGCAGTATGCTTATGGATCTGGGAATCCAGGGGGTCGAGATTGAAGATAAAGTTCCGCTGACACAGTCGGACAAAGAGCAGATGTTCGTTGATATCCTGCCGGAGACAGAGGCAGATGACGGTGTGGCATACCTGAGTTTTTATCTGGAGGAGGATGAAGATAAAGAAAAGGTACTTGCTGATGTGCGTGCAGAATTACAGGATATGGCATCCTATTTGAACGTGGGGGCGTGTACGATCGAAGAGTCTCAGACAGAGGATGTGGACTGGGTAAATAACTGGAAGCAGTATTTTCATCAGTTCTATGTGGATGACATTCTGATTATCCATCCTGGGAGGAAGTAAAACCGGAAGACAATGATAAAATGGTGATCCATATCGATCCGGGGACTGCATTCGGAACAGGAATGCATGAGACAACCCAGCTTTGTATCCGGCAGATCCGCAAATATACAACGCCGGAGACAACAATCCTTGATGTGGGATGCGGAAGCGGTATTCTGGGAATGCTGGCTTTGAAATTCGGCGCAAAATATTCCGTTGGAACAGATCTGGATCCATGTGCGATCGAGGCAACTTATGAGAACATGGAAGTCAACGGAATCAGTAAAGAGATGTACGAAGTGATGATCGGAAATATCATTGATGACAAAGACGTGCAGGACAAAGTTGGTTATGGAAAATATGACATTGTCGTTGCAAATATTCTGGCAGATGTTTTGGTCGCACTGACACCGGTGATCGTGGATCAGCTCAAAGACGGTGGAATCTACATCACCAGCGGAATTATTGATGACAAAGAAGAGACAGTGTAGAGGCAGTTAAAGCAGCAGGTCTGGAAGTCCTGGAAGTGACGTATCAGGGCGAGTGGGTTTCTGTGACGGCGAGAAAGAACGGATAAGGAAGGATTAAGATCCATGCAGAATTTTTTTGTATATGACTCTCAGGTGCAGGGGGAAAACATTTATATAGAGGGAACCGATGTAAACCACATCGTACATGTTCTTCGTATGAAGGTTGGAGAGGAAGTCAGTGTACACGATGATGTGAACCGGAAATACCTGTGCCGGATCGAGAAACTGCTGGAAGAAAGAGTGGTGCTTTCTATTGTGGAGCAGCAGGAGTCGGACACGGAACTTTCCTGCCCGATCTATCTGTTCCAGGGTCTTCCAAAGGGAGATAAGATGGAATGGATCATTCAGAAGTGTGTAGAGCTTGGCGTACACGCAATCGTGCCGGTCGCGACGAAGCGGGCGGTTGTAAAGCTGGACGAGAAGAAAGCGCAGAAAAAAGTGAACAGATGGAATGCCATCGCAGAGAGTGCGGCGAAGCAGTCCGGAAGAGGGATCGTTCCGGAAGTACTTCCGGTGATGAAATGGAAGGAGGCGCTGGAATACGCGCGTCAGCTGGATGTTAAGATGATCCCTTATGAGAAGGCAGCAGGGATAAACGCCACAAAGCAGCTGATCGCCTCTGTTTCTTTTGGACAGTCAGTCGGGATTTTTATCGGTCCGGAAGGCGGCTTTGAAGAGGCAGAAGTGGAAGCTGCAAAAGAGATAGGGGCAGTTTCGGTGACTCTGGGAAGAAGAATCTTACGAACAGAGACAGCGGGGATGACGATCCTGTCAATTCTGATGTATCATCTGGAAAGAGAGTAACATAGTTTAATATTGAGAAGAAGTGAAAAGGAAGGTATCATGGAAGTATATTTGGACAATTCGGCGACTACCAGATGTTACACAGAGGTGGGAGAACTGGTATATAAAGTGATGTGTCAGGACTATGGAAATCCGTCTTCCATGCACCGTAAAGGTGTGGATGCGGAGCATTATATCAAGGATGCAAAAGAAATTCTGGCAAAAATTCTGAAGGTCAATGCAAAAGAAATTTATTTTACGTCCGGCGGTACAGAAAGTGACAATCTGGCGATCATTGGAACAGCAAAAGCAAACAAAAGAAGAGGAAATCATCTGATCACATCATCTATAGAGCATCCGGCGATTTTGAATACGATGCGTTATCTGGAAGAGGAAGAAGGCTTTCGTGTGACCTATCTTCCGGTGGACAGCATGGGACGCATCAAGCTGGAAGCTCTGAAAGAGGCGTTGTGTGACGAGACAATTCTGGTTTCCGTCATGTATGTGAATAACGAAGTAGGAGCAGTGCAGCCGATCGATGAGGCTGTCCGGATTGTGAAGGAATATAATCCGGATATTCTGTTCCATTCGGATGCCGTACAGGGATTCGGAAAGTATAAGATTTATCCGAAGCGTCAGAAGATCGATCTGCTGACAGGAAGCGGACATAAGATCCACGGACCGAAAGGAACTGGATTTTTATATGTCAGTGAGAAAGTTAAGATCAAACCAATCGTGTTTGGCGGAGAACAGCAGAAAAATGTCCGTTCCGGTACAGAGAACGTTCCGGGGATTGCAGGACTCGGGTTAGCGGCAAAGATGATCTACCATGATCTGGATATGAAGACTGCACTGATGCGGGAACTCAAAGAGTATTTTATTGAAGGAATCGCGAAGATTGAAAATACAACCGTTCACGGGATGACCGATGAAAACAGTGCACCGCATATCATCAGTGTGGGCTTTGCAGGGATTCGAAGTGAAGTGCTTCTGCATACGCTGGAAGAGAAAGGAATTTACGTATCCTCAGGTTCTGCATGTGCGTCCAACCATCCGGCAATCAGCGGGGTGTTAAAGGGCATCGGAGCCGGAAAAGAGTATCTGGATGCGACGATCCGTTTCAGCATGTCTGAATTTACAACCAGAGAAGAAATTGACTATACATTGGAAACGCTATATAATTGTGTACCGATGCTGAGAAGATATACAAGACATTGATGCTTGATAAAGAGTCCAAAAGAAAAGGATAAATAAAGGAGAATATCATGAGATTTCATTCATTTTTGATTAAATACGGAGAAATCGGGATCAAAGGAAAGAACCGGTATCTGTTTGAAGACGCTCTGGTGCGTCAGATCCGTTTTGCATTGAAGGATGTGGACGGAGAATTTAATGTACACAAAGCACAGGGGAGAGTGTATGTGGACTGTGAAGGCGAATACGATTACGAAGAGACTGTGGAAAGTTTGAAACGAGTGTTTGGTATCGTAGGAATCTGCCCGGTTGTGCGTCTGCAGGACAATGGATTTGAACAGCTGAAAAAAGATGTGGAAAAATATATCGGAGAAGTGTACCCTGAGAAAAACCAGACATTTAAGATTGAAGCAAGAAGAAGCAGAAAGTCTTATCCGTTGAATTCTATGGAATTGAACTGTGAGTTGGGCGGTGTGATCCTGGATGCGTACCCGGAGATGAAAGTAGACGTACACAATCCGCAGATTCGTCTGAATGTGGAAGTACGGGAAGAGATTTATCTGTACTCAGAGATTATTCCGGGGCCGGGCGGAATGCCGGTAGGAACTAACGGAAGTGCCATGCTCCTGCTCTCCGGTGGTATCGACAGCCCGGTTGCCGGATATATGATCGCAAAACGCGGTGTCGCTCTGGAAGCAACGTATTTCCATGCACCACCGTATACGAGTGAACGTGCAAAAGAAAAAGTGGTGGATCTGGCAAGACTGGTTTCCAGGTATTCCGGCCCGATCAAGCTCAACGTAGTCAACTTTACAGATATTCAGCTGTATATCTATGAGAAGTGTCCGCATGAAGAACTGACGATTATTATGCGAAGATACATGATGAAGATCGCGGAGCATTTTGCAAAACAGGATGGCTGCCTGGGACTGATCACCGGAGAAAGTATCGGACAGGTTGCGAGCCAGACGATGCAGAGCCTTATGGCAACCAATGCAGCATGTACGCTTCCGGTCTACCGTCCGCTGATTGGATTTGATAAAAAGAAATCGTGGATATTTCTGAAAAGATTGATACGTACGAGACATCGATCCAGCCGTATGAAGACTGCTGTACGATTTTTGTTGCCAAGCATCCGGTGACAAAACCGAATCTGGAGCGTATTGAGAAATCCGAGAGAAATCTGGATGAGAAGATTGATGAGCTGATGCAGACAGCAATCGATACGGTTGAAACGATCATGGTAAAATAGGACAATAAAAAGGCTGCCTCATAAAGAGACAGCCTAAAAATAAATGATTTCATTATTTGATGATGTAAGAATCCAGTGCAGCTAGGATGTCATCCAGATTAGAATCAGCGTGAATATTCAGATCGATCGGTTTAGAAAGATCCAAACTGAAAATTCCCATAATTGATTTGGCATCTATCACATATCTTCCGGACACTAAATCAAAATCGTTGTCATATTTTGTGATTTCGTTTACAAATGATTTTACTTTGTCGATTGAGTTTAAAGAAATCTGTACTGTTTTCATTATAAAAGTCCCTCCTTGATATACAATGCTTCGAGTATCTGTACTCTAGGTATATTCTACGAGAAGTAACTGCAAAAGTCAAGGAACAAACAGGAAAAACAAGGAAAACCAGGAGAATATTTTTATGAAAAAAGTCGCGTTACACAATCTGGGATGTAAGGTAAATGCATATGAGACAGAAGCCATGCAGGAAATGCTGGAACATGCCGGATATGAGATCGTTCCGTTTCAGGAAGGAGCGGACATTTATGTGATCAATACATGCACAGTGACCAATATTGCGGACCGCAAATCAAGACAGATGCTGCATCGGGCAAGAAAGATGAATCCGGATGCTGTTGTGGTCGCAGCCGGCTGTTATGTGCAGGCACAGGCTGAAAAGCAGGTGATCGATCCATGTATTGATATTGTACTCGGAAACAATAAAAAGCAGGATCTTCTGACAGCGCTGCAGGCATATGAAGAAGCACACGGTGATTTGCGGGAAGTGATCGATATCAATCATACAAAAGAATATGAGAATCTGCATCTGACAAAACAGGGGGAGCATACGAGAGCATATATCAAGGTGCAGGATGGCTGCAACCAGTTTTGTTCTTACTGTATTATCCCGTATGCGAGAGGAAGAGTCAGAAGCAGGGCAAAAGAAGATGTAGTAGCAGAAGTGACAGATCTGGCGAAAAACGGATACCAGGAAGTCGTGCTGACGGGAATTCATCTGAGCTCCTATGGCATTGATTTTGAAAATGAAGACAATCTGCTCAGTCTGATTCGTGCAGTGCATGAGATTGAAGGAATCAAAAGGATTCGTCTGGGATCTCTGGAACCAAGGATCATCACAGAAGAGTTTGTACAGGCGATCGCAGCGCTTCCGAAGATGTGCCCGCACTTCCATCTGTCATTGCAGAGTGGCTGCAATGAAACCTTAAAGAGGATGAACCGCAGATATACAAGTGAAGAGTTTTATGAAAAGTGTGAGATATTAAGAAAGTATTTTGAAAAACCGGCGCTGACAACAGATGTGATCGTGGGATTTCCGCAGGAAACAGAGGAAGAATTTGAAACAACGTATGAATTTCTGAAAAAGATCTGCTTCTATGAGACTCATATTTTCAAATATTCCAAACGAGAAGGCACGAAAGCGGCAGTGATGCAGGGACAGATCCCGGAGCAGATCAAGGCAAAAAGAAGCGCCAGACTGATCGAACTGGGGGAGAAAAACCGCAGAGCATATGAAGAATCGTTCCTTGGAAAAACAGTGGAAGTGCTGGTGGAAGAAAAATCGGATGTGAACGGAAAAGAAATGTGGACAGGGCACACAAAAGAGTATATGAAAATTGCACTAGAGTCAGAGAAAAATCTTCAGAATTGTATTCTAAACGTGCAAATTAAAGATGGCCGGGAAATTATTCATTGAATTTTAAAATAGATTATATTAGAATGATAAGTAGGATACTAACGCAATTATGCTGATTCCGGGGAATCAGATCTGCGCGTGAATAAAAGAAAAATGGAGGAGATACGATGAGCGATTTGAGTAATACACAGTTCTTTCAGGTAGAACCGGGACCACAGATTTCTGCAAAAGATATTCTGGAAATCGTGTATAAGGCACTGAAAGAAAAAGGATACAACCCGGTTAACCAGATCGTGGGATACATTATGTCAGGAGATCCTACTTACATTACCAGCTATAATGGAGCAAGAAGCCTGATTATGAAGGTGGAAAGGGATGAATTGGTCGAAGAACTGTTAAAAGCGTATATCGAGCATAATTCATGGGAATAATCGACTATGCGGATCATGGGACTGGATTATGGCACGAAGACTGTAGGGGTTGCGATCAGCGATGCTCTTGGTCTGACTGCGCAGGGATAGAGACCATTCAGAGAAAAGAGGAAAACAAGCTGCGCCGTACACTCGCCCGGATTGAAGACTGGTAAGGGAATATGAAGTGGATACGATCGTGCTTGGTTTTCCGAAGCATATGAATAACGATGTGGGTGAACGTGCAAAAAAGTCTCTGGAATTCAAAGAGATGCTGGTGCGCAGGACAGGACTTGATGTGGTGATGTGGGACGAGCGGCTTACTACCGTGGAGGCAGAGCGTACATTGATCGAGAGTCAGGTGCGGCGCGAGAACAGAAAGCAGTATATTGATAAGATCGCAGCTGTTTTTATCCTGCAGGGATATCTGGATTCGATTTATTTGAAAAAGAAAGCCGAAGAGGAAAACTAGAAGCTGCCCACAGGAGGAAGAACGCATGGAAAAGATTAAGTTTTGTTTTGACGAGTCGGGAGACAGCGTTGAATTTTTTGTACTGGAACAGACAAAGATCAACGGGGCATCCTATATTCTTGTGACAGATTCACAGGAGGATGACGCGGAGTGTCTGATCTTAAAAGAAGGTGAATCTCAGGACGCGAAAGAGAGTGTCTATGAGATCGTAGAGGACGACGTAGAATTACAGGCGGTTTCCAAAGTATTTGAGGAACTGCTGGAAGATGTAGAGATTGAAATGTAACTTAGAATATTACTTTACCGCAGGGGACGTGGAGGATGACAGTAGAACAGGAAAAAGTACAGGGGATGCTCAAGGAAAAGCTCAGAGAAAAAGGCTGGAAAGTGACCAGACAGAGACTTTCTATTTTGCAGACCCTGGCAGAACATAAAGGGCAGCATCTGGCGGCGGAAGACATTTTTGAGCTGATGAAGGATGAATATCCGGAAATGGGGCTTGCGACCGTGTACCGTACGCTGCAGCTTTTGTATGAGATTCAGCTGATCGACGGATTCATTTCAATGATGGATGTATCCGGTATGAGATCGGTCATATATTTGACGGAGACTCCAAACACAGTCATCATCATCTGATCTGCAGAACATGTGGGCGTGTGATGCCGTTTGAAGATGATTTTTGGAGGATCTGGAGGCACAGATCGAAGCCGATACCGGTTTTCATGTGTTGGATCATGAACTGAAATTTTATGGTCAGTGTAAGGAATGTGCCGAAGCTTCCATGCGGAAAGAGAATACATAAAAAACTCATGGAGGTGTATATTTTTGAAAAAAGAAAATCGTGGAAAATTAAAAATCATCCTTTGGGAGGTCTTGAGCAGATCGGTATGAATATTACTGCTTTCGAATATGAAGACAGTATCATTGTGGTAGACTGCGGGCTTGCATTCCCGGAGGATGACATGCTCGGAATCGATCTGGTCATTCCGGATGTGACTTATCTGAAGGATAATATATCCAAAGTAAAAGGATTTGTGATCACCCATGGTCATGAAGATCATATCGGAGCTTTGCCGTATGTACTTAAGGAGATCAATCTTCCAATCTATACTACAAAGCTGACAATGGGAATCATCGAGAACAAGTTAAAAGAGCATAATCTGCTCCGTACGACAAAGAGAAAAGTGGTGCGTCATGGACAGTCCATCAATCTTGGACAGTTCCGAATTGAATTTATCAAGACGAACCACAGTATTCAGGATGCTTCCGCACTGGCGATCTATTCACCGGCAGGAACTGTTGTGCATACCGGAGACTTCAAGGTGGATTATACACCGGTATTCGGAGATGCCATTGATCTGCAGCGTTTTGCGGAGATCGGAAAGAAAGGTGTGCTGGCTCTGATGTCAGACAGCACGAATGCAGAGCGGAAAGGATTTACCCAGTCAGAGCGTACGGTGGGAATTACGTTTGATCATATTTTTGCAGAGCATCAGAACACAAGAATCATCATCGCGACATTTGCATCGAACGTAGACCGTGTGCAGCAGATCATCAACTCTGCATATAAGTACGGAAGAAAAGTTGTGGTAGAAGGACGCAGCATGGTAAATATCATCACGACAGCATCTGAGCTTGGGTATCTGAATGTTCCGGAGAATACACTGATCGAGATCGATCAGTTGAAGAACTATCCACCGGAGAAGACCGTTCTGATCACAACAGGAAGCCAGGGAGAATCCATGGCTGCACTTTCCAGAATGGCAGGGGATGTACACCGTAAAGTGACGATTCAGCCGAATGACACGATCATTTTCAGTTCGAATCCGATTCCTGGAAATGAGAAGGCAGTATCCCGTGTGATCAATGAGCTTTCTGCAAAGGGTGCGAACGTGATATTCCAGGATGCGCATGTTTCCGGACATGCCTGTCAGGAAGAGTTAAAGCTGATCTATTCGCTGGTAAAACCAAAGTATGCCATTCCGGTGCATGGTGAGTACCGCCACTTAAAAGCAAATGCGGAGATCGCGCAGTCTCTGGGAATTCCGAAAGAGAATATCTTTATCATCCAGAGCGGAGATGTGATCGAGCTGAGTGATGCAGAAGCAAAAATAGTGGATAAAGTCCATACAGGAGCGATTCTGGTAGATGGTCTGGGTGTCGGTGATGTCGGAAATATCGTATTGCGAGACAGACAGCATCTGGCAGAGGACGGAATTCTGATCGTTGTTCTGACACTGGAAAAAGGCAGCAACAATCTGCTGGCAGGACCGGATATCGTATCCAGAGGATTTGTCTATGTAAGAGAATCCGAAGGACTGATGGAAGAAGCCAGAAAGGTTGTGACAGACAGTCTGGATAAATGTCTTTCCGGAAGACATGCGGACTGGAATAAGATCAAGATGACGATCCGTGACACAATGAACGATTTTATCTGGAAGAAGACAAAGAGAAGACCAATGGTCATTCCGATTATTATGGATGTGTAAGATATGATAGTAGATGAACGTATCGTGACATTCATCAATTCCTTAGAGACAGAGAACAGTGAAATACTCGAAGCAGTGGAACAGGAAGCTCTGAGCACATATGTGCCGATCATACGAAAAGAAATGCAGAGTTTCCTGAAAGTGCTTCTGATGATACAAAAACCTATGTGCATCCTGGAAGTAGGGACCGCAGTAGGTTTCTCTGCGTTATTGATGAGTGAAGCGGCACCAGAAGGGTGCAGGATCACAACAATTGAAAATTACGAAAAGAGAATTCCGATCGCCAGGGAGAATTTCAGACGGGCAGGGAAAGAAGAGCAGATCACGCTCATAGAGGGAGATGCTATGGATGTGCTGAAAACACTGGAGGGCAGCTTTGATTTTATTTTTATGGATGCTGCAAAGGGACAGTATATCCGGTATATGCCCCAGGTGCTGCGTTTGCTTCGTCCGGGCGGAACTCTTGTGACAGATAATGTACTGCAGGATGGGGATATTATCGAATCCCGTTTTGCGGTGGAACGGAGAAACCGAACGATTCATTCCAGAATGCGGGAGTATCTGTACGAATTAAAACACCATGAACTGCTGACAACGTCCATTATTCCGCTTGGGGATGGAGTGGCTGTCAGTGTGAAGAAACAGGAAGGAGAATAAAATGGCAAGACATCCTGAACTTTTGATACCGGCAAGCAGCCTGGAAGTATTAAAGACAGCAGTCATTTTTGGAGCAGATGCGGTTTATATCGGAGGAGAAGCATTTGGACTCCGCGCAAAAGCGAAGAACTTTTCCATGGAGGACATGAAAGAAGGAATCGCATTTGCGCATGAACATGATGTGAAAGTGTATGTAACAGCCAATATCCTGGCACACAATGAGGATCTGCCGGGAGTGCGTAAATATTTTGAGGAACTCAAGGAAATCAAGCCGGATGCTCTTATTATTGCGGATCCGGGAGTGTTTGAGATCGCAAAAGAAGTGTGTCCTGAGATTGAGAGACATATCAGTACTCAGGCAAACAATACAAACTATGGAACCTATAATTTCTGGTATAAACAAGGCGCGAGCCGCGTGGTTTCCGCCAGAGAGCTGTCTCTGGAAGAAATCAAAGAGCTGCGCGCGAATATTCCGGAGGATCTGGAAATCGAGACATTTGTACATGGAGCGATGTGTATTTCTTATTCCGGAAGATGCCTTCTGAGCAACTATTTCACAGGCAGAGATGCGAACAGGGGGGCATGTACCCACCCGTGCCGCTGGAAATATGCGGTTGTGGAGGAGAAGAGACCGGGAGAGTATCTGCCGGTTTATGAGAATGAAAGAGGAACTTATATTTTCAACTCCAAGGATCTGTGCATGATCCAGTATATCCCGGAGATTCTGGACGCGGGTATTGACAGTCTGAAAATCGAAGGACGTATGAAAACCGCGCTCTATGTGGCAACAGTTGCAAGAACCTACAGAAAGGCGATCGATGACTATCAGAAGGATCCGGAATTATATAAAAAGAATATGCCGTGGTATCTGGAGCAGATCTCCAATTGTACGTACCGCCAGTTTACGACAGGATTCTTCTTTGGAAAACCGGATGAGACAACACAGATCTATGACAGCAACACGTATGTGAAAGAGTATACCTATCTCGGAATTATCGGAGAGGTCAGGGACGGTCTGTGCCGGATCGAACAGCGCAACAAGTTTTCTGTGGGTGAGATCATTGAGATCATGAAGCCGAACGGGGAAAATGTGGAAGCGAAAGTAGAGCGTATCCTTAATGAAGAAGGAGAGGAGCAGGAGAGTGCTCCTCACTCAAAACAGGTGTTATATGTGGCGCTGGATCAGAAGGCGGACAAATATGATATCTTACGAAGAGCAGAAAAAGACGCGTAGCTTTTCGACCGCGCTCTTTTCTATCCGGGATACATAAGAACGGGAGATCCCCAGTTGTTTGGCGACTTCCCTCTGCGTGTATTCCTCGCCGCCATAAAGTCCATACCGCATTTTTAAAACGAGTTTTTCCCGCTGGGAGAGCTCGTTTTCTACTTTTTCATACAGCTTCTGGATATTTTCTTTCAGGCATACCCGTTCCGGGATGTCGTCTTCATCCGTTTCGATAATATCGTATAATTTGATCTCGTTTCCTTCCCGGTCCGTACCGATGGTTCATATAAAGAAATCTCTTTTGACGTCTTTTTCCGTGCGCGCAAATGCATCAGGATTTCGTTTTCCACACACTTGGAGGCATAAGCTGCCAGCCGGTTTCCTTTGCTTGGATTAAAGGTGACAATGGCTTTGATCAAACCGATGGTTCCGATTGAGATCAGATCTTCGGGATCTTCGTCCACATACTGATATTTTTTGATCACATGTGCAACGAGCCGCAGATTCCGTTCAATCAGAATGTGTTTTGCCTGCAGGTCACCCTCAGTATATTTTTGAATATATTCTTTTTCTTCGGAAGGGGTGAGGGGATTTGGAAATGATTTCAAGACAGCACCTCAAAGCACATTTGATAACAGTGTATGTAAAGAAGGCATGATTTGTGCTTTTCCACTTGAAAAGAGGACGGGCAGAAAAAAGTAGTTGACAAACAGCGGGTAGGAGAGATATAGTAAGACTACATTCCCGGAGCGATCCGCTCTGGAGAGTATAAGATCTATTGATTCAAAAGGCCGTATCGGCCAACGTTTTCAAGTTACAAATTTATTAGAAGATCAGTTATGTGGGGACTGAACGTACCGGCTCTTGGAAAAGGAGTGTGTGATGAGTTTTTGCTCAGTATTATCTGCAGCAGTGATCGGGCTGCGGGTAGAATTTATTCATGTGGAAGCTGACGTCAGCAACGGGCTTCCGGTATTTCATATGGTGGGATACCTTTCTTCTGAAGTGAAGGAGGCAGCAGAGCGTGTGCGCACAGCAATCAGAAACAGTGGAGTTTCATTTCCAGCCAAGCGGACGATCGTCAATCTGCGCCGGCAAATGTAAGAAAGAGAGGAGCGTCGTTTGATCTTCCCATTGCAGTGGCAGTGATGATTGCATTGGGATGTCAGATTTCAGAGGGGGTAAGGCATACGCTTTTTATAGGAGAACTGGGACTGGATGGCAGTGTGCTGGAAGTACCGGGTGTTCTGCCGATCGTTCTGGAGGCAAAAAAGGCGGGAGTGAAACGCTGCATTGTACCAGAAGCAAATGAGGCGGAAGGCGCACTTGTAAAAGGAATCGAGATCATTGGGGTAAAGCATCTTAAGCAGATTACAAAGATTCTTTCAGGAGAGAGAGAAAAAGAAAAAACAAGGAATCAAGCAAAAAAGCAGACGGTAAAAAATCCGCAGCCGGATTTTTCTGAAATGCAGGGTCAGGCAGCCGTCAAGCGTGCAGCGGAGATTGCAGTGGCAGGCGGACATAATCTTCTTTTGATCGGCCCCCCGGGAAGCGGAAAGACCATGGCAGCGGAACGGATTGCCGGAATTCTGCCGCCTCTGACATTAGAAGAGAGCATGGAGATTACAAAAATATACAGTATTATGGGACTTCTTGATGAGAAAGAACCGCTGATCCAGAGCCGGCCTTTTCGCAGTGTACACCATACGGCCACAAGGGCAGCACTGGCTGGAGGCGGGATGATCCCGACGCGGGAGAGATCACACTCGCACACGGCGGTGTTTTGTTTTTGGATGAATTGCCGGAGTTTTCGAAAAGTGTGATCGAGGTACTGAGACAGCCGCTTGAAGAGCACCAGATGCGGATTGCGAGAACACACGGAAATTATGTATTTCCAGCGGATTTTATTTTGATCGCGGCGATGAATCCATGTCCCTGCGGATGCTATCCGGATATGCAGAAATGTACCTGTACGCCTGTGCAGATTCAGAATTATTTAGGAAGGATCAGTCAGCCGTTTCTGGATCGGATCGATCTGTGTGTAGAGGCGCCCCGGGTGGAATATGACTCACTGGTGGAGAAGAAAGCACAGGAATCTTCGGAAGCAATCCGGCAGAGAGTATGTGAAGTGCGAAATCTGCAGAGAATGCGTTATGGAGGAACAAAGGTAAATGCAAGACTGGACAGCCGGGAGACAGAAGAATTCTGCCGTCTGGGAGAGCCGGAAAACGAAGTGATGAAGCAGGCATTTGCTGCCTTTGGATTTACAGCACGTACTTATCATAAAGTGTTAAAGGTGGCGAGAACGATCGCAGATCTGGACGGAAGTCAGGAAATTCTAAAGCAGCATTTGTGTGAGGCAATCGGCTATCGGACGCCGGATAAGAAGTACTGGAAACGATAGGAGGAAGAACGCATGAAGTATGAATACTGGTTGCCGGAATCCGAATATTCCGGATCGGACAATAATTAAGAAGCAGGACAGCAGAAGACTGTTATTATTATAGAAGAAACATG
>ENA-OQBJ01000515-OQBJ01000515.1-human-gut-metagenome-genome-assembly--contig:-NODE-515-length-20240-cov-2.721623_pt1 | contig 20240 bp, 23 predicted proteins | sample MGYA00242743_ERZ504545 | MGnify/ENA primary metagenome ERZ504545 (study PRJEB26092, sample SAMD00036252) | human gut metagenome | host: Homo sapiens | study: EMG produced TPA metagenomics assembly of...
TTTCCTTGTATCCCGAATGTCATGTATTCCCCTTTGCTGATGGCTTCCAGTACAGACAGATCACGGGAATCAAAAAAGTTGAATCCGCGATAGGTTCGTTCCTTTTCCCTCCGGGAATGACTGACTTCATCCAATTTCTTCCTGCCGCTGCTGTGATCATCAAAGGATGAGATAAATTCAAGGTATCTGTAATTCGCAGATTTCAGGATTGTGAATAACTGATATAAGCTGTAAATACTCTTTTTTAAAGGGGCTTTCCGAATATCGGATGTTCCATCCCTATGCTGAACTTCCCGCTCCACACGGAACGTACTGATATCATTGCAGGTGCTTTCAATTCGCAGTACACAGCCAAACTTGTCATACATTTTTATGGACACATCACCCATGTGGTGCTTGATCCTCGTTCCGAGGATGCGCTGATTATAGTTTGTGCCAATCTCTTTGGTACAGTTATAAGTGATTCGCTGTCCAAGGAAAGTGGCGATGTTGTCAGGCTTCACAGTATATATCGCAGTGTGGATGATTTCATCATAGATTGGTGCCAGGTATTCCGGCTTACGGAACATGATATCCGTGGCACATTCGATCTGCTGAACCGTCCAGGTATAACCCAGCCCGAGAGATTCCGGAACGGGACTGTAGCGTCTGGCAAAGACATCGAGAACTTTATGGAGCCCTTGCGGTTGATACGGTCAGAAAGTTTCTGAGCAGTTTCAATATCGGAGATTTCAAGGAACGCGTTGTCCTGCATCCGGTAAGAAAGCTGTTTTTTATCAAGCTTATAGGCGAGCAGGTTATGACCGTTCATGTAAAACTGAAGACGGAAAGGCGGCCATGTAGGGACACGAAGATAGCAAAGGCCAAGTTCCCTGTCGATAAAATAGAAATAGTAATGAAGACACTTGCTCTGGTCAAACTTCAGGAAGGTCTTCCCAGTTGTTTTATCATGCCAGGGCCTGTAGGTATTACAGCATTCCATAGCAGAAAAGATATGGATCAGACCTTCCGTTTTTCCGGTTTCGGCAATGATGTTCTGGATGCGGTCATCTTTTCGAAAAGCATGGAGTTTTCGGATGAACTCAATTTCCATTCCATTTTCGTGAGCAATCTTTTCCGCATTCTGACGGACCTGTTCCGTAAGGGGCTGGGAGAAACTGGTGGGATAATCAAAAATACGGATACCGTTGAGTTTCATATAGCAGTCATTGCTTCCGCATGGCTCCAGTTTGGGATATATCCCTGAATGATCATGCGGTCATAACAGGTAATGATGCCATGAATTTTATCAGCGTATTTATCAGTGAGTAACATATAAAAACCCCCTTTTTCTTTAGAATAACACAAGGGGTAGAAAATAAAAATAACTTTTCCGGTTTATCCGGGTTAGGGATAAAGGAATTGTTTTTCATTGGCTGATGTCGTATAATAGCACAAAATGTAGTAATCTGAAGGGGTGGAGTGTATGGAAAAGGATATGACCGTTGGGAATCCAACGAAGATGATACTGAATTTTACGATTCCTCTTTTTATAGGAAATGTATTTCAGCAATTGTATAATATGGCAGATACAATCATCGTCGGAAAATTTGTAGGGGCAAATGCGTTGGCGGCAGTAGGGTCTACAGGAACGATCATGTTTTTGATCATTGGTTTTCTGCAGGGGATGACTGCCCGGTTTACAGTGCCTACTGCACAGAAATTCGGAGCCGGAGATATGAGATCCGTTAGAAAAACAGTAGGTTCAGCTGCGATCCTGTCGCTCATCGTGTCAGCGATCATGACTGTGATCAGCATGGTGGGAATGAGATGGTTGCTTCATTTTATGAATACGCCGGATAATATTTTTGACGATGCTTATCGGTATATTATGGTGATCTGTGCAGGGATTTTTGCGCAGGTGTTATATAATCTGCTGGCAAGTATTCTGCGTGCGCTGGGAAACAGCAAGACACCGCTTTATTTTCTGATCCTGGCTGCGGTTTTGAATATTATTCTGGATCTGGTATTTATTATTGTGTTCCATATGGGAGCGGCAGGCGCGGCTTATGCAACTGTGATCGCACAGGGCATCTCAGGAGTGTTATGTCTGGTTTATATCATCAGAAAGGTTCCGATTTTAAGACTTACAAAAGAAGACTGGAAATTGGATGGAACATTGGTGAAGATCCAGTTTGGAATTGGATTTCCGATGGCGTTTCAATATTCCATCACGGCGATCGGCGCAATGATGATGCAGTCTTCTCTGAATATCCTGGGTTCCGTGGCGATTGCAGGATTTACGGCAGCCAGCAAGATCGAGCAGCTGGTAACACAGGCGTATGTGGCGCTGGGAACGACGATGGCAACTTATTGTGCCCAGAATATGGGGGCAGGAAAGATTCTCAGGATCCGACAGGGATTTAAAAGCGCGACATGGATGGGCTTTGCATATGCCGTTGTGACGGGGATATTTGTGATGTTTGCAGGCAAATATCTGACGCCATTATTTCTGTCAGAAAATCTGGGGCAGATCATGGGATATGTGGATATTTATCTGAAATGTGTCGGACTGTTTTTTATTCCGCTTACTGTGGTGAATGTGTATCGAAATGGAATCCAGGGCATGGGATTTGGAATTCTTCCAATGATGGCCGGGGTGGCAGAACTGATCGGAAGAGGTGTAGTTGCCATCGGGGCGGCACACTATAAAAGTTATGTGGGAGTATGTCTGGCAAGTCCTGCGGCATGGGTGCTGGCAGGCGGGCTGCTGCTTGTGATGTATTTTCATATCATGAAGAGGTACACGGAGGATTTGAGCGGCCAGAAGTAGAAAGAATTACGAAAGAGGAAAAAGATGCGCGGCAAAAGAGAAAGAACCAAAACAGTAAAGTATATATGGAGCGGACTTTTATTTCTGGCGGTCAGTGGCATTTTGACACTGATCGCAAGAATCAGTCTGTCATTTTCGGAATGGTATTCTACTTATATTTACAAAGGCCTGGTGTCTGTGATCGGGCGGTTGTTTGGGAAAGTTCCATTTTCGTTTGTGGAGCTGAGTCTTTATGTTGTGATTTTTTGATGATTGGAACTGGAATCCATGCAGCTTTCGAGTCCAGGAAGGCAGGAAGAAAAGCAATTTGGCAATGGCTTGCGGGATTGTTTTTGGGCGGCTGTATTATGCTGCTTGTATTTGTGATCAACTGCGGCATCAATTATCATAGAGAATCTTTTTCGGAAAAATCCGGGCTCAAAATACAGACGTATTCGGTGAAAGACTTGCAAGCAACCTGTCAATGGCTGACAGAAGAGGTCAATCGTCTGAGTGCACAGGTAGAGAGAACTGAAAACGGAGAGCTGCAGCTGCCGGAGGAGATACGACAAGAAGCAGTCCGGTCCATGCAGGCACTTGGCAGGCAGTATCCTGCGCTTCAGGGATATTATCCGAATCCCAAGCCGGTGCTGGTTTCAGAAATCCTGTCATATCAGAAACTGATGGGAATTTATGCGCCATTTACGATCGAGGCAAATTATAATCAGGATATGCCGTCATATGATTTTCCGTTTACCATGTGTCATGAATTGTCTCACTTACGAGGATTTATGCAGGAGGAAGAAGCCAATTTTATTTCATTTCTGGCATGCAGGGAGTCAGACATGACAGAATTTCAGTACAGTGGAACGCTGTCTGCGTGGGAGTACGCCATGAATGCTCTATACAGGCAGATCCAAAAGTGTGGCAGGAAGTAAGAGAAGGTCTGAGCAAAGCGGCAGAACCGGATTTGCGGGCAGACGATCAGTTTTGGTCAGAATATGATGGGAGCGTGGCAGAAGTGGCGAATATGGTGAATGACACGTATCTGAAAGCAAATGGACAAAAGCAGGGTGTCAAAAGTTACGGGAAAATGACGGATCTGTTGGTTGCTTATGATCAGAGTCTTTGAAAAGAGTGAAAAAAGTGATTTGAAAACGGAATATTTTGGGTTTAGGAACATAGAATAGAAGTGTAGAAAAAGTAAAAGAAAAAAAGAATAAAAAAATTTTCAAAAAACACTTGCAATTCTAATGGAGCTATGATAATATATAACTCGGTCATCACTGAAGCAGTGATACAGACAAGGCTCCATGGTCAAGCGGTTTAAGACATCGCCCTTTCACGGCGGTAACACGGGTTCGATTCCCGTTGGAGTCATTAGTCTTCGGACTAACAACAAAATAAGGCGCAGTAGCCAAGTGGTAAGGCGTGGGTCTGCAACACCCTGATTCACCGGTTCAAATCCGGTCTGCGCCTCTTGGGAAACCTCAGAAACTTATGTTTCTGAGGTTTTTTGTTGTGTCACAGTAAAAATACCCCCTGGAGTGGTAGTAGGAAATCAAAGCAAACCAGCAAGCGTATCACAAAAACCCAGTATGATCCCAATGCAGAAGTAGATTATCTGGATAGCCAGATGAAACGTATTCCATTTATTGCGCAAATGAAAGCATTGGATTTTGAAAGATATAAAGTACAATACCGGCAGGACGGAAGATTAGAGGCAGGAATGCCGGTGATAGATGGACGGGATCAGGAGGCTTTGCCTGGAAATTCTGAAACCGTTATGCAGATAGATTATAAGTTTCTTCAGGATGGATTGTTTCTTCCGGATGACAGCGGATAAACCTAACAGCAGAAACCAAAGCTACCTTAAAAATAAATTTTACAAACTTTTAAAGCAAACTTGATCATAACCAGAAATTGTTTATGTTAAACTTGCTCAAGAAAAAACGATTGGAATTTTATTCCGTCAGACTCATGACAGGAGGATTTGAGCAATGAAGTTTAAACTAAAGCCAATAGAGAAAAAATGGATTCTTTATGATATCGGGAATTCAGCATTTGCGCTTCTGATCTCTACGATCATACCGATTTATTTTAATTATCTGGCGGGTGATGCCGGAATTTCAGAAGTGAATTATCTGGCGTACTGGGGATATGCAACCTCAGCGGCAACCGTAATCGTAGCTGTGTTGGGGCCGCTCCTTGGAACGGTCTCTGATGTAGCGGGAAGAAAAAAGAAAATCTTCATGATCGCACTGTTAGCGGGAGCATTTGGCTGTGTATTTCTTGGATTTATGCAGTCCTGGATTTGGTTTTTGTTGTTGTTTGTATTTGCAAAATCAGCGTATTCTTTAAGTCTTGTGATCTACGATTCGATGCTTACCGATATTACATCGGAAGAACGGATGGATGAAGTCTCTGCGCAGGGATATGCCTGGGGGTATATCGGAAGCTGTGTTCCGTTTATTTGCAGTCTGTTGCTGGTATTGTTTTATGATAAAGTGGGAATTTCGATGCAGACAGCGATGGGGATTTCGTTTTTTCTGGTAGCGGTCTGGTGGATTGCACTGACGGTTCCGCTTCTGAAATCATACCGTCAGACACACAGTCGGAAACCGACAGTACACGCAGGACAGTCCGGTGTGCAAAGATTGGGACAGATCGTTTCTGAATTAAGAAAAGACAAAAAAGTGCTGTTTTTTCTGGCAGCATTTTTCTTCTATATTGATGGGGTATATACGATCATTGACATGGCAACTGCATATGGTACTGCTTTGGGGCTGGATACCACAGGTCTTTTGCTTGCACTCCTCTTGACACAAATTGTTGCATTTCCGGCGGCTCTGTTGTTTGGAAAGATTTCCAGAAAAGTAAGTGCATCGAGACTGATTCTGGTATGTATTTCTGCGTATTTTCTGATCGCTCTGTATGGGATCGGACTTCACAGGCAGTATCAGTTCTGGATCCTGGCAGTCTGTGTGGGATGTTTTCAGGGAGCAGTTCAGTCCATGTCCCGTTCCTACTATGCGAAGATCATTCCGGCAGAAAAATCCGGAGAATACTTCGGAATTTATGATATTTGCGGAAAAGGAGCTTCTTTTATGGGAACCATTCTGGTGTCTGCAGTGAGCCAGATTACAGGCAGTGTAAATCTGGGAGTAGGAGCGCTTTCTGTGATGTTTCTGGCAGGCTTTTTCTTGTTTTTGAAAGCGGACAAAACAGAAAAAAGCGAGGAAGAACAAGAAAATCCAGGCGTACTTTTTCAGCAGCCTGGATTGGGTCAGTGATCTATGCAAAAAATGCTTTTGCAGCTTTGAGAAGATATTCGGTATCCTTGACTCCGGCAGTTTCATATGGAGAATGCATTGCCAGTTGAGGAAGTCCGATATCTACGGTATTAAGTGCGACCTGCGTGTTGGAAATATTGCCCAGTGTGGAGCCGCCTGCCATGTCGGAACGGTTGGTAAATGTCTGATACGGAACGTCTACCTGCTTGCAGATATCCTTGAACATAGCGGCAGAAATGCCGTCTGTGCAGTATTTCTGGTTGGCGTTATATTTGATGACGATTCCTTCATTTAAATACGGGCGGTTGACAGGATCCGCTTTATCTGTATGGTTTGGATGAACTGCATGGGCATTGTCCGCAGAGATCATAAAACTCTTGGACAGTGCGATAAAGTAATCCTGTGTATCCATGCCGAATACCGTACAGATACGGAACAGCGTATCTCTAAGGAACGTAGATGCAGCACCCTGTTTTGTTGTACTTCCGACTTCTTCGTTATCCAGAACGCAGTGAACGGAAACCGCCTGTTTGCGGTCTGCGCCAAGCAGTCCGTAAAGAGAAGCACAGGCACACTGGAGATCATCCAGACGTGTAGCAGAGAGAAATTCCTCGTTTGCTCCCCAGAGAGTTCCCTTCTGACGATTGTAGAGGAAGAGGTCGTGACTCAAAATTTCCTCTTTTTCGACACCGGCATACTTTGAAATCGTATCTAAGAACGTATCTTTTGCAGAAATATCCCCGTATAATGGAAGCAAGTCTTTCTGTGCATTATAAGCGTATCCGCTGTTGGCATCCCGGTTCATATGAATGGCAAGATTCGGGATCAGAAGGAGATCCCGGTCTGCGTTGATCAGTTTCGCACAGTAGGTACCGTTTTCTTTTACGATCACCCGTCCGGCAACAGAAAGCGGACGGTCAAACCATGGAGCACAGAGCATACCGCCATAGCGTTCTACGTTTAATTTGATGTAATGATCCTCTACGGCCATCTCCGGATTTTCTTTGATCTTAAAGGAAGGCGAATCACTGTGGCTTGCAATGATACGGAATCCATTTTGAAGAACTACAGATTCCGGAATGGAGAACGCAATGATAGAAGATCCGTTTCTTGTAACAAAATAATCATTACCAGGTGTTAAATTCCATGTCTGATCTTCTGACAGCTCTGTAAATCCATGTTTTGTCAGAATCTCTTTCGTAGTCTGCACTGCATGAAAGCAGCTGGGACTGTTCTCTATAAATTCCAGTAAATCTGTTGTAATTTTATTTGACATATTTTGTTTCCTCCTACATTCATAACTAATGTCTATTTTAGCACGAGGCTGCGGCGTTGAAAAGAGCCGGTGATTCTGTTACCATAAGGAATAGGTAAAACGATTTTCAGAGAAAGAAGAAGGTGAGAACAATGCGGATTTTAGTAGCAGAAGATGAAAAAGACCTGAACCGTCTGCTGAGCGCCAGATTGAAAGCAGAGAATTACAGTGTGGACTCCTGTTTTGACGGACAGGAGGCGTTAGATTATCTGGAAGGGGCGCCATATGATGCGGTGGTCCTTGATATTATGATGCCGGTTCTGGACGGTCTGAGTGTCTTAAAGACGATGAGACAAAAGGGGAGTCAGACTCCGGTCTTGCTTTTGACGGCGAAGGACAGTGTGGAGGATCGTGTCCGCGGGCTGGATGCGGGAGCGAATGATTATCTGGTGAAACCGTTCGCGTTTGAAGAACTTTTAGCGCGCATCCGGGTGCTTCTGCGCAAACCAAAGGAGGCGCCGCAGACAGTCTGCAAACTGGATGATCTGGAAGTACATCTGGATACCCATCAGGTGCTGCGTGCAGGGCATGAGATCAAGCTTTCCGGAAAGGAGTTTGCGCTGCTGCGCTATATGATCCAGAATACGGGAATTGTGCTCTCCAGAGACCGTCTGGAGCAGCATTTGTGGAATTATGATTATGCAGGCGGCTCGAATGTAATTGATGTATATATCCGTTATCTGCGTAAGAAAATTGACGAAGGGGCACAGACGAAGCTGATCCATACTGTGCGGGGAGCCGGATATGTTATGAGGGCAGAACCATGAAACGATTTTCTTTGAAATTAAAATTGACAGCTATGTATTCCTTTTTTATGGTACTGGTGACCTGTCTCTGCCTTGCAGTCCTTTTTTCTCTGAGCGGAAATGAAATCCTGACGTCTGCACAGATGCACTTAAGAGAACGTGTGCAGGAAAGTGCAGATGAAATCGAGCTGGAAGACGGGGAATTCGAAATTGATTCGGATTTTTATTCACTGGATAACAATGTATATCTGGCGCTTTATGATACAGGTGGAAACTTCTTATATGGAAAGGTTCCGCCGGGACTGGAACAGGCTCCGCAATTCGAGGATGGAAAGATTCAGACGGTGAAAAGTGGAACAGAGCAGTGGTATGTGTATGATGTGCAGTATGAAATGGAAAATGGTCAGGAATTCTATATCCGGGGTGTAGTTTCTGTTACAGAGACACAGAAGGAGTTTTTGATCGCAGTCCGATTTGCGGTGATTTTACTGCCTTTGACTGTGATTTTAACGGCGCTGATCGGGTATCGTTTGATCAGGCGAACGCTTCTTCCGGTACGCAGATGACAGAGACCGTACAGGAGATTCAAAAAGACGGAGATTTAAGCCGCAGGATCGGAGTCAGTCAGGATACCGGGAAAGACGAATTTTATCAGCTGGCAGGAACATTTGACGGTATGCTGGAAAGTCTGGAACAGGCGTTTCTCAGGGAACGGCAGTTTACATCGGACGTTTCCCATGAGCTGCGAACACCGGTCAGTGTGATTCTGGCACAGTGCGAGGCATCTCTGAATCGCACAGATTTGTCAGAAGAGCAGAGGAAAGAAATTCTTCTGATCCGGAAAAAAGCAGGAGAAATGTCTCAGATGATCTCTCAGCTTCTGTTATTGTCACGGGCAGATCAGGGGCGGCAGCAGTTAAATAAAGAAGAGATCAATATTAGTGAATTGACAGAAATAATTGTGGAAGAACAAAAGATGCTGGCGCAGAGGCGTAAAATTGAGGTTCATACAGAGATAGAACCAGACATCACAGGCTATCTGGATGAATCCTTTTATATCCGTATGTTGGATAATCTGATTTCGAATGCAGTTTCTTACGGAAAAGAAGGTGGGAATATTAAAGTGACACTTCATCAGATTCCGTCAGGGGTACAGGGAACGGTAGAAGATGACGGAATCGGAATCAGCAGAGATGATCAGGTGCATATATGGGAGCGGTTTTACCGGGTGGATGCCTCACGAACCGGAAAGGAAGATGGTTCGCACTCCGGCCTTGGACTTTCCATGGCAAAATGGATCGCACAGGCACATGGAGGGAATGTCCGGGTGGAGAGTGAGCTCGGAAAAGGCAGCTGCTTTACATTTGAGTTGAAGACTGTGGAAGAGTCAAGACCACCGGCTTAGCCGGTGGCTTGTTCTGCCCCTATAAGGGGCTATTACCTGCTTGCGCCCGGAAGGCGCACTGAAGGTCTGCCAACTGCACCACATCCACAGCCGCCCCTAAAGGGGCTTACTCAGCGCTTCCTTACTCCGGCTTAGCCCTAAGGGGGCTTGCTGGTTTGCTTTGATTTCCTACTACCACTCCAAGTGGTTTATTTCTTGTTTTTCTTTACCGGCTCACCCGTAAACGGGTCGATATACTCTACTAATGACATCTGGTCATATTCTAAATCTTCTTTCAGTTGATTCTGAATATACGCTTTAATCGCAGCGGTGTTCTTGCCTGCCGTATCTACATAATATCCTCGGCACCAGAAATGTCTGTTCCCATACTTGTACTTTAAATTCGCATGCTTTTCAAATATCATAAGCGAGCTTTTCCCTTTCAAATATCCCACTATTTCTGACACGGAATATTTCGGTGGAATTTTTATCAGCATATGGATATGATCACTGCAACATTCTGCCTCGATAATTTCTATCCCTTTTCTTCTGCATAATGTTCCTAATATTTGCCCCACATCCGCTTTTATATCTTTGTAGATTACCTGACGGCGATATTTTGGTGCAAAAACGATATGATACTTGCAATCCCATTTTGTATGAGCTAAACTATTTACGTCCATTCTTAGGACCTCCTGTGCTATTTTATTTGTGGTTTTGCAGACCCACTTTTATTTTAGCACAGGAGTTCATACTTATATCTAAAGATCTGTCCTCCCCCTGCATAGCAGGGGGTTTATTTTTACTGTGACACAATAAAAGAGATAGAATCACCAGAGTGCGATTCTATCTGAATTTTAAAAGTTTGCATTTGATTCCAATGAATCCCAAAAGGAAGGCAATTAAGAATGGGAGTAAATGTATGATGAGAATGGAAAAATTCCCTAATAGCAGAGAAATATTACTTAAAATTGCATATCCTACGATCCATTCTCCGTATTGTGTGCGGAAATGAAATCTGGGTGTATCTTTGCATAGGAACTGAGATACACAGACCAGTCCGATTAAAGAAAATACGATCGGAGAACCGCCGACGCTGATACTGTTTGGTGCGATTACAGAAAATATTGCATTTGCAGAAGTTGCGGAAAAGACTGTGATTAGCAGAAGTTTCCACTGTGAAATTTGGTGATCTAAAAATTTTCCTGTGAAATAAATCCCCAGAATATTTCCTAAAATGTGGATAAGTCCGGTATGTAGAAGCAGTCCTGTGAAAAACCGGTAATATTGCCCGTTGATGATGTGGATTCCACGGTTGCTGAATATATCAGATACATTGGTAAAAAATCCGGCTAAATACATAAGAATCCAAATGATGATCCAAACCGTACTTTCTTTTAGTTTTTTCAATTGGTTTTCCCTCCTTAAGTAATATGGAAATATGATATCACAGAATATGAGTATGGAACAATGATCAATTTTACGGAGAATAAGAAGAGTACCCTGCCATCTGGCAAGGTGCTCTCCTTTTTTGAGATTAATGAACATTTTTTTTAAGCCCCAGGATATTTATGATTGCATCCTGAAGAACTTTTGAATAGTTGATGCCAGCTTTTTGATGATACTTCGTGCCAGTCTTTCATTGGTGTCTGGATGTATTCATTAAGCACTCCCCTTTCTTATCATACGTATATTATGCGCATTTAAAAATATGCTGTCAATGATCGATGGATATATGTTAGTATATTAAATATAGGAAAATTTTTATTTTATTAAAATTCTAATCTTATTTTAATCTTCATGGAATATATTATTCTTACAAACAAAGAATAACAGTGTAGAAATGCAGTTGATAGAAAGAGAGGAATTAAAATATGATGAAGAAAAGATATTTTGCAGCGGTAGCAGTATGTGTGATGGCAATGAGCATGTTTACAGGATGTGCAGGAAATGATGGAAAGGATATCGGAAAAGATGCAGCGAAAACAGCAGCATTTTCAGATGCAGGTGTAACAGAAGACGAAATCACAAGGCTGAAAGTAAGCAAGGATCACGATGACGGAAGAAGTATTTATGAGGTTGATTTTACAGTTGCATCCACAGGGGAAGAATATGATTATGAGATTTCAGCAGAAGATGGAAGCATACTTCAGGTTGACAAAGAGATGGACAAGGGAAGTGTGAGTACGACGCAGAATCAGGATCAGAACGCTTCTGAAAATTCCACACAGCAGGGAAGCAGTAACACAGCAAATCAGACAGAGGCAGCAATTTCAGAGGAAGAAGCAACAAACCTTGCGTTGGAAAGAGTGCCGGGGGCATCTGCACAGGATTTGAGAATTCAGCTGGAGTTTGACGATGGAGTCCAGAAATACGAAGGCGACATTATTTATGACGGAAAAGAATATGATTTTGAAATTGACGCCAACACAGGAACATTTCTGGAATGGAGTGAAGAACGGGTTGGATAAGGGAAAGGATAAAAAAATGACAGGATTAAGTACATTATGTTATATCGAAAAAGACGGAAAATATCTGATGCTGCATCGCACAGTAAAAAAGAATGATGTCAATAAAGATAAATGGATCGGTGTGGGTGGACATTTTGAGGCAGACGAAAGTCCGGAGGAATGTCTGCTGCGGGAAGTGAAAGAGGAGACAGGATACACTCTGACTTCCTGGAAATATCGTGCGATCGTGACATTTGTGTCAGGTGACGGTGTGACAGAGTATATGTCCTTATTTACAGCAGATGGATTTACAGGAGAACAGATTGCCTGTGATGAAGGGAGAACTTAGGTGGGTAGATAAAAAAGAAATTGACCGACTCAATCTATGGGAAGGGGATAAAATATTCTTCCGACTCCTGGAGGAATCGGAAGAATTCTTTTCTCTGAAACTGATCTATGATGGAAACGGAAAGCTATTGAAAGCGATGCTGAATGGAAAACCGATGAATTAGATCAGGTAGCAATACATGACAATAAAGTGGCAGGCACTTCCGGCCATAACAAAAAGATGAAAAATCTCGTGGCTTCCGAAATTCTTATGTTTACTATTGAAGATCGGAAGCTTTAATGCGTAGATAATACCGCCGATCGTGTAGATGATTCCCCCTGCTAAAAGCCAGCCAAATGCCGCCGGCGATAATGAGTGGAAAATTTGTGTGAAAGCCAGTACGCAGGTCCATCCCATCCCGATGTAGAGAATGGAAGATACCCATTTCGGGCAATAGACCCAGAAGGCCTTGATCAGAATTCCTACAATAGCGATCCCCCAAACAATGGAAAGCAGAATCAGTCCGGTACGTCCTTTCAAAGTGATCAGACAGATTGGAGTATAGCTTCCGGCGATAAGGATAAAGATCATCATGTGATCGATCTTTTTCAATATCGTATTTACTTTTGCAGAAATATCAAATGTATGGTAGGTCGTGCTGGCAGCATACAGCAGGATCAGGCTGATCGCATATACGGCAAGGGAAATGAGAGATACCCTGCCCGGTTCATGGGCTGCCTTTATCAACAGAGGAATCGCGCCGCAGATTGCCATAAGCATACCAATAAAATGTGTGATCGCGCTGCCGGGGTCTTTTAAATGTTGTGTTTTGTTCATTGATATCTTCCTCCTTAAAACTTGAAAATTACATGTAGTTTTCAAAACTACATTAAGTATATGTGTATATTACACCTTGTATTCCTTGAATGCAAGTGATTTTAAAAAAATTTTTATAACCAAAGAAATTTTGACAGAAATAGAAATTTCTGATATGATAATTCAGATTGTATTGTGGGACTGTTATACAGTCCCCTATTTTTGTTTTGAGAAAAGGAGATTTATGGAAGAATTAAAATTTGAAGAGTTAGAGTTGTGTCCTGAAATATTAAAAGCAGTAAAACATATGGGATTTGAAGAGGCATCACCGATTCAGTCCAAAGCGATTCCTGTGATCATGAGCGGAAAAGATGTGATCGGACAGGCGCAGACAGGAACCGGAAAAACAGCAGCCTTTGGAATCCCGCTTCTGGAAAAGATTGATCCGAAGAATAAAAAACTTCAGGCGATTGTTCTTTGCCCGACAAGAGAGCTGGCAATCCAGGTTGCAGAAGAAATCAGAAATCTTGCAAAATATATGCATGGGATAAAAGTTCTGCCAATCTATGGAGGACAGGAGATTGTAAAACAGATTCGTTCTCTGAAAAGCGGCACACAGCTTGTGATCGGAACACCGGGACGTGTGATGGATCATATGCGCCGCAAAACTATGAAAATGGATCATGTGCATACGATCGTGCTGGATGAGGCGGATGAGATGCTCAACATGGGATTCCGTGAGGATATTGAGACAATTTTGGAAGGAATTCCACAGGAACACCAGACAGTGCTTTTTTCTGCGACAATGCCAAAGGCAATCTTAGAGATCACAAAACAGTTCCAGACAAATGCGGAACTGGTGAAGGTGACGAAGAAAGAGCTGACCGTTCCGAACATTGAACAGTTTTACTATGAAGTGAAACCGAAGAATAAAGAGGAAGTGCTTTCCCGTCTTCTGGATATTTATACACCGAAACTCTCCGTTGTATTTTGTAATACGAAGAAACAGGTAGATCTGCTTGTGAATGGACTGCTTGGAAGAGGATATTTTGCGGCAGGACTTCATGGAGACATGAAGCAGGCACAGAGAGACCGTGTGATGCAGGGATCCGTTCCGGAAAGACAGATATTCTTGTGTGTACAGACGTAGCAGCAAGAGGAATCGATGTGGATGATGTGGAAGCGGTATTTAACTATGATCTTCCGCAGGATGATGAATATTATGTGCACCGTATCGGAAGAACCGGACGTGCCGGACGCGTGGGACGTTCGTTCTCTTTTGTTTCCGGAAGAGAAGTTTATAAGCTGAAAGAGATTCAGCGTTACTGCAAGACGAAAATTTATGCACAGAAAGTACCGTCTTTAAACGATGTTGCAAATACAAAGATGGAAAATGTGCTGGAAGAGATTGAACAGATCATTGAAAATGAAGATCTGACAAAATTCCTTCAGATCATTGAAGAACGTGTCAATGAATCTGATTATACTGCAATGGATCTGGCAGCAGCATTTTTAAAATACTGTTCCGGACAGCAGGAGACAGAAGAAAAAGATATGGAATTTGGTGATACCGGGGCAGAAGAAGCCGGAATGGTTCGTCTATTTATTAATATCGGTAAGAAAAACAAAGCAAAACCGGGAGATATCGTGGGCGCAATTGCCGGTGAAAGCGGAATTCCGGGAAAACTGATCGGAACGATCGATATGTTTGATAAGTATACATTTGTAGAAGTTCCGAGAGAATATGCACGAGATGTACTCAATGCAATGAATCATACGAAAATCAAAGGAAAATCTGTTGCGGTAGAGCCGGCAAATCAGAAATAATCAAACTGGACTGGTTAAAAATACAATAACTGGACATTTTCATCTATCCACTTTGGTGGTAGGATAAGACCATCAAAAATGAAAAGAGGGAAAACGATGGAAAAGAGAAAGCAGACAGTAGTAAAACTGGCACAGACAGCACTTTTGGCAGCACTTTGCTTTGTATCATTTACATTTTTGCAGATTAAGATCGATGCCGGGTGGAGATGCTACATCCTTCATATCGGGAATGCATTTTGTGTTCTGGGAGCATTGCTCTTAGGCGGTTGGTACGGCGGACTGGCCGGCGCAATTGGGATGACGATCGCAGATGTTCTGGATCCGATTTATATCGTAGGAGCACCAAAGACATTTGTGTTGAAGCTCTGTATTGGTCTGATCGTAGGACTTGTGGCACATCGTATCGGGAAAATTAATGAAAGTACAGATAAGAAATATGTATTTCGCTGGAGTGTCCTTGCATCCGTTGCAGGACTGGGATTTAACGTGATCGCGGATCCATTGGTGGGATATTTCTACAAACAGTATATTTTAGGACAGCCGCAGCAAATGGCAGAAGTACTTGCAAAATGGAGTACAGCAACCACATTTGTGAATGCAGTCGTATCTACGATTCTGGTGGCGGTTCTGTATAATGCACTGCGTCCGGTGTTATTAAAAAGCGGGATGCTGCAGATTGTAAGAAAAGCAGAAGAAGTGAAAATTTGAAACAGAAGATCCCCTGACCTTGGTTGAATTTTTTAAAATTGCCGAGGTCAGGGGGATTTATTATTTCGTAATCGTATTGAGTTCTGTGTTGATTAAATCAATGAGTTCTTTTGGAATTCCCAGATTTTTGAGTTTTCCTACAGCGTCTAATGTCATCATTTTCATCATGCCAAATTTCGGGTGCTCCACCATTTCTCCAAAATATTTTGAAATGATTTTTCTCCTTCAGGGTTTTTCATGATGTCGCCAATTTTATCGGCACTGGAGAAGCAATTTGGATCAAGTTTAATCTTATTTATTTGTGTTAGGTCAAACTTTTCAAACCAGTTAATGACGCTGTTTCCGTCTTCTTTTTTGATATATTCATAGTTTTTATCTTTATCTTTTACGCGATATAAAGTCATCACATCGTGGTATACAGTACCATGTTTGGAGTATCCTTTGACGGCTATGATATTTTTTCCCATTAGAAGAGGGATATCATTAAATGTTGTCATAGGTAAGATGTTTGATGATTGAGCAATAAGGTGGTTATTTACATATAATTCTAGTTTTTCAAGATTGGAAAGTACGGTAATTGCATTCTTTTCTTTGTGACGATGAACGAATCTGCTACCGGCGAGTTTGACAAAAGATTCTTTGGACCAGTACGCTTTGTATAAATAAAATGCGTCTTTTTTTATGCTTCGGTCAATGGTCAAAAGTCCTTTCTGATTTTGTCCCTGTTTACCACCTTCATCTCGGTTGCGCTGCCAAAATCACACATGTTCCACACATAACTTCCTACAAAATAGTCGCGTTCTTCAAAAGCACGAAGTGCATTGTCTGAGAAAAGCAACTGATATTCTTCGGAATAATCTTTTGTCTTTGGCTCATAAGAGTGATATTGTGGGTTTGTATCAACACCATATTCTGTCACCATGAGTGGTATATCAGGACGTGCAGCATGGAATGAGTCCAAGCGTTCTTGAAGTCCTGTCATAGTGTCATAGTACCATCCATAATATAAGTTATAGCCAACCAGTTCGGTCAGACTGTTGATCGGACTTTCATTTGCAACGGAATAAATGTTTGCTTCTGCGGTATATCTGTGAGGATCCAGAGCTTTCGTGTATTTGGACAATTCTTCTACATGATCATGAATTTCTGGGGTTTCTCCAGCAATGGTAATTTCATTTTGTACACCCCAACAGTATACAGAGGTGTGATTTCCACATTGCAAAATCAAACGGCGCATTTGTTCTTTGATATTGAATTTGGCGCATTCGTTTTCCGAAATAATACTGATAAACGGAACTTCTGCCCACACAAGGAGTCCTTCTTCATCACAGCGAGATAAAAATAATATCATGTTGGAATAAATTAGGGAAAGTCGAACAGAATTTGCCCTAACTCTTTTATTGAGTTGGATATCCTGCTCCATTTGAGTTTCTGAAATAGCATTTCCAACACCGGCAAAATCCTGATGTCTTGCGACACCAACGCAGTTTTACGTGTTTCCCATTTAAAAAGAGCCCCTGATCCGGTGTAATCTGAATGCTTCTAAATCCGATGGAGATGCTGCGGTGTTCTATGACTTTTTTGTCTGTACAAAGTTCGATGGACAACTGATGAAGATGTGGATCATCCGTTCCCATCCAGAGATGAGGATTAGCAACATTCAGGCACAAGCGAAACGTATTTTGATCGTGGAAATATGCTGAGGTTGTGTGTTGTGCGATGACTTGATTCTCATCTAGCAGAGTGGCACGAATTTCTCCATGACAAGGTTCCTGATGATTGATCACACATCCCTCAATGGCGTACCTCCCAAGTATTGTTTTCTAATTTTGCGTATGGATTCGGACACCGTCACGACTTCCATCCAGGTAGTCAAAGTGTAGTTTGGGTGCACAAATAATTCGAACATTTCGGTAGAGTCCACCATAGAAAGAAAAATCTGCCATTTGCGGGTAGACAGCATCTGTTGGCGAGTTATCTGTTACAATGGTAATTCGGTTTATGCCGGATGATACGAAATCGTTTAATGCAACGCGATATAAAGAATATGGACAGGTGTTGGTATGAATTTTCTGATTATTGATGGACACTATACTGATCATGGAAGCAGCACCTACCTCAAGGTAGATGTCCTGCTCCAGATCGGATTCTGTAAGAGTGAACTCATTTGTGTAAAAACCTTTTCCACGCCACATGGATGTGCCATTTTGTCCGTCTACCGCATTGTAAGTATGAGGAATGGAAATTGTTTCAGCGTTTTCGTTTTCTTTGTGAAAACTCCAGTTATCATTTAATAGAATTACTGACAAATCGGAACCTCCTTTGATTCTAAGCATTTTTTGCTTTCTTTTTTTCTAAGATAGCTTTTTCTCCATACATTTGTGTATACTCTTCATCTGTAATATGGTATCGTTTCAAAGCAATGATGCTTGCAAGATCTCCAAGAAGAGGTGCACCAAGATACATAGCAATTGTAGCGATATACAGAGCCATTGTAGGTTCTGCAGCTGCGCTGTATCCGGCAAGTCCCATGAGGATACCAACAATAGAAGATCCAAATGCACTGATAACTTTGTCTACAAGTGAAAATGTAGCACCAATAAATCCAGGCATGAATTTTCCGGTTTTTAGCTTGTGATAGTCGATGATTTCCGCAATCATAGGATCTACGTTCTGTGCAGAGAATCTTCTAAACAGCATATTGGCAGACATTAAAATAATAAATACCAAGATAGTTGCTTTTCCGAAAGGACGGAAAATAATCAAGATTGCTTCCAATGTGAAGTTTGCAATTGCACCGATTAAAGAAGCTCTTTTGCATCCGAATTTTACAGCAACAGAACCTGCAACGAAGGCTCCAATCAGTGACATTGGAGTAGAGATGCCACCAACGATTGGCTGCAGATCCAGATTTCCAACAGCATAGATATAGAAATAGGTCATAACTGCTGTCTGAATCGTGGACGCAATTTTATCTGTGGATGCAGCAAGGATCAACATACGAAGAGGCTGATTCAGTCGCAGTACATTGAGACTGTCTTTAATTGAAATTTTCTCTTCTTTTTTATCTGGATCCTGGCGATAGAATTCAGGCTTATCTGTTGCAGAGATTGCAAACAGACATCCAAGCAGAAGAACTGCATGAAGGACAAACGCACTGATAATGATCAGAGTCCAGCCTTTTTGGGATCCAAGACCACCATTTTCTGCAGAATCGGAACGATCAGTGTTGTCATGATCAAACCAAGCATTGTAGAATAGCAGCCGCCGGCAATACCGGAGAGTGGACGGTATTTCGGGTTTTTTGTAACGATAGAAAGTACACATTTGTTTACAGTTGTCATAAATGTGTAACCAATGATCCAGATTGCATACCAGAGAATTACCCAAACCATACGATAAGATTGTGGAATATCGAATGAGAACAGGTAAATCATAAAGCTTGCAAACAGCATGACCAGGGATCCGATTACAAGGAACGGACGGAATTTACCAAATCGTGTTTCAGTTCTGTCGATAATAGAACCAATAATTGGGTCAGTAATTCCATCGAAAATTCTCATGACGGTCATGATAATTCCCATTGCTGTAATATTCAGTCCCAATGCTTCTGTACTGAACACGAGAAAGAATGACATGTTCAACATATTGAATACGTTTGATGCTGCAGAACCGAGCGGAGTCATAACGACACGGACAGCTTCTGATTTTGAGTTGTTTGCTTTTGTACTCATATATTTTCCTCCAATAACTTTTGTTTAAAAGTATTATAATTGGAAGGTTGTGAAAAATTCACATATAAAACAAAGTTTTTACTGTTCTTTTTTAAGGTTTTTCTGTGCTTTTCGATAATTATATGGAGATATTCCGTATTTTTGACGAAAACATTTGTAAAAGTAGGTTTCATTTGCATATCCTATATCAGATGTGATTTCTTCGATTTTTCGATTGGTGTTTCTGAGTAGGTTTGCTGCTTCTGTCATACGAATGTCTATAAGAATATCTTTAAACCCCCTCCCTGTTTCTGCCTTCAGTAGAGAGCTCAAATAATTGGGATGAAAGCACATATGTTTTGCAACAGATTGAAGGGTAGCATCTTTGTAATGCTGCTTCAAATAGTCAAATACCTCGTTTTGTATTTTGGAGTGTTTCTGCTTGATTGCTTTTTTGATCTTCAGGTCCTACAGCGCGGGAAATCTCGATAAAAAGAATCAAAAGGCAGGAAAGTATTTTTCCTTGGTTTCTAGGTTTTTCTAAAAAGTATTCACAAAGAATCTGCTCCATCAATGTAGATTCAAAACTGTTTTTAGGAAGATGATACAGAATGTAATTTTTCTTTTTGCTTTCAGAGTACAAACTGTTGATGATGTAGTTTGAAATATAATTATCCTCGGAAAGCAGGTACATAAAAATGGTATCAAAAAAATCAGCTGTCATTAAAATATTAAACATCCAAATATCATCCCCTATCTTTTCGGAGGAATGAATGACATTTTTGTTCATGAGACAGATATCTCCGGAAGACATTTTAATGGGCGTTCCATCGATTTCCATTGAAATTTCACCATCAAGCATGAAAGAA
>ENA-OQBJ01000517-OQBJ01000517.1-human-gut-metagenome-genome-assembly--contig:-NODE-517-length-20200-cov-2.789668_pt1 | contig 20200 bp, 23 predicted proteins | sample MGYA00242743_ERZ504545 | MGnify/ENA primary metagenome ERZ504545 (study PRJEB26092, sample SAMD00036252) | human gut metagenome | host: Homo sapiens | study: EMG produced TPA metagenomics assembly of...
CAAGACGATAATGACAAATCTGGAAGAAACTCTAACTAGAGAAATTCTTCGTACGAATCGCTCGGGGGCTTATCATTGTTCGACATTGTAGACTGTAATACGCGTAAGTATCATGGGTTGCTTGTGATACCTGTACCGGAGTTGGACGATGAAAACCATGTATTACTTTCTTCATTGGATGAAACTGTTATCCAACATGGGGCTTGATTTAAAGTCTTGGCTTGCATTAAATATGGAGGCGACAATTTCAGTCCTAGAGGACATAAATACATTCGCGAATTCGAGTGTGAGAAGTTCCGACGACTATTTATCGTGTAGGCGGTGTTATTTTAAAGAAAGAGAAGTTATTTGTACATCATGAAAACCGTATTCTGATAAGGTATACGTTAGTTGATGCACATTCTGAAACAATTTCTTCGTTTGCGTCCTTATTTGGCTTTCCGTAGTGTAAGACAATATACGCACGAAAATGCACAGGCCAGTCGCCATTATGATGTGGTAGAGAACGGAATAAAGACATGTATGTATCCTGGATATCCGGAACTCTACATGCAGTTGAGTAAGGAAAATCAATTCTGTTTCCAGCCCGATTGGTATAGAGGCATTGAATATCCGAAAGAACGTGAACGCGGATATGATTTTAATGAAGATTTGTATGTGCCTGGTTACTTTGAGATTAGTATTAAGAAAGGGGAATCTGTTACTTTCTCAGGTGGCGTGACACCAATTGAAACTACTTCTCTTAATGCCTTGTTCGCAGCAGAAATGGAACAGCGAACTCCTCGTGATAACTTCAAAAACTGTCTTATTAATTCAGCTCATCAGTTCCTTAACAAGCAGGACGGTGAATCGTACATTTTAGCCGGGTATCCTTGGTTTAAGTGTCGTGCCCGTGACATATTTATTTCACTTCCTGGACTTACTCTTTCCATTGGTGAAATTGGTAAGTTTGAAATGATTATGGAACGGCCTTAAAGGCTGTTTATGCATTCATGGAAGGTAAGGACTCTCATTTGAAGGTGACAGAGATAGAACATCCTGATGTGTTGTTATGGCTGGTATGGACTATACAGCAATATGCCAAGATGGTGTCATGGGATGAAGCGCGAGTAAAATATGGTAAAGCCTTGAAGGATGTGATGGATTATCTGGCAGGTAATCATCATCCTAATTTGAAAGTTCATGAGAACGGATTGGTTTATACAAACGGAAGAGACAAAGCTGTTACATGGATGAACTCTACTGTAAATGGTCGTCCGGTAGTTGCTCGCACAGGATATGTGGTGGAATTTAATGCTTTGTGGTACAATGCACTTTGCTTTGTAGCTGATTTATTGTCTTCAGTACAATGGTTTTGTAGATTATCTGCATCAGTTCTCCGATAAAGTGTCTCAGTCATTTGTGCAGACCTTCCTGAATGAATATGGCTATTTGCTTGATTACGTAGATGGCGATATGATGGACTGGAGTGTTCGTCCGAACATGATTTTTGCGGCAGCCTTTGATTATTCTCCATTGGATTCCAAACAGAAGAAAGGTGTTGTAGACATCGTAACAAAAGAATTGCTGACACCTAAAGGCATCCGTTCGCTGAGTCCGAAGAGTGGTGGTTATAATCCTAACTATGTAGGTCCTCAGCTTCAGCGTGATTATGCTTACCATCAGGGTACCGCATGGCCATGGCTGGAAGGTTTCTATCTGGAGGCTTATTTACGTATCTATAAACGGAGTGCAATTTCATTTGTAGAACGTCAGCTTATCAGTTATGAAGATCAGATGACCTGTCATTGCATCAGTTCTATTCCTGAATTATTTGATGGAAATCCGCCATTCCAGGGTAGAGGTGCTGTTTCATTTGCAATGAATGTGGCCGAAATTTTGCGTACATTGAATTTGTTGGAGAAATATAACAATCAATAAAGAGGAGGGGGTTATATGAAAGTTTTGATGTTTGGTTGGGAATTTCCTCCTCATATCTTAGGAGGATTAGGTACAGCCAGTTATGGATTGACTCATGGACTTGCTCAGCAGGAGGATATGGAAATTACTTTCTGTATTCCGAAGCCCTGGGGAGATGAGGACCAAAGTTTTTTACGTATCATAGGAATGAACAGTGTACCTATTGTATGGCGTGACGTACAATGGGATTATGTAAAAGATAGAGTGGAACATTATATGGATCCGCAGCTTTATTATGACTTGCGTGACCATATTTATGCAGATTTCAATTATATGCATACCAATGATTTGGGTTGCATGGAGTTTTCTGGAAGATATCCGGATAATCTGCATGAAGAAATCAATAACTATTCTATTGTAGCCGGTGTGGTGGCTCGTCAGCAACAGTTTGATATTATTCACTCGCACGACTGGTTGACTTATCCGGCTGGTATTCATGCTAAGCAGGTTTCTGGAAAACCGCTGGTTATCCATGTACACGCTACAGACTTTGACCGAAGCCGTGGTAATGTGAATCCTACTGTTTACTCCATTGAAAAGAACGGTATGGACCATGCTGATTGCATCATGTGTGTAAGTGAGTTGACACGTCAGACGGTTATTCACAAGTATTATCAGGATCCTCGCAAAGTATTCACCATGCACAATGCGGTATCTCCGCTTCCAAAAGAAATACAGGATATTCAGGTTAAGAAGAATCCGAAAGAAAAGATTGTTACTTTCTTGGGACGTATCACCATGCAGAAAGGTCCGGAATACTTTGTGGAAGCCGCTGCTATGGTATTGAATCGCACCCGTAACATTCGTTTTGTAATGGCTGGTAGCGGTGATATGATGAACGCCATGATTCGTCTGGCAGCAAAAAGAGGTATAGCCGACCGTTTCCATTTCCCAGGATTCATGAAAGGCAAGCAAGTATATGAAGTGCTGAAGATGAGTGATGTGTATATCATGCCGTCAGTGTCTGAACCATTTGGTATTTCACCACTGGAAGCTATGCAATGCTGCGTGCCGACAATCATCTCCAAGCAGTCTGGTTGTGCCGAAATTCTTTCGAAGTGTATTAAAACAGACTATTGGGATATACATGCAATGGCAGATGCCATTTACTCTATCTGTACCAATGATTCACTTTATGAGTATCTCCGCGATGAAGGAAAGAAAGAAGTGGACGGCATTGTATGGGAGAAGGTCGGCGTGAAGATTCGCGCACTTTATGAGCAAGTCTTAAAAAATTATGGTAAATAAAACTGCAAAACAATATGAAAACAATTTGTCTTTACTTTGAAATACACCAGATTATTCATTTGAAACGTTATCGTTTCTTTGAAATCGGTTCAGAACATTATTACTACGATGATTATGCCAATGAGCAGGGCATGAATGAAGTGGCCGAACGTTCCTATATACCGGCTTTGAGAACCCTGATTGATATGGCAAAAGCAAATAATGGCGCTTTTAAAGTTGCTCTGTCTATTTCAGGTGTGGCTTTGGAACAGTTGGAAATCCACGCTCCTGCCGTGATAGAATTATTGCATGAACTGAATGCCACAGGTTGCTGTGAATTCCTTTGCGAACCTTATTCACATGGATTGTCTTCTTTGAAAAATGAAACTTGCTTCTGCGAAGAGGTAGAACGCATGCGCGTGAAGATTAAAGACTATTTCGGACAAGATCCTAAGGTATTCCGTAACTCCAGCTTGATTTATGACAATGAAATTGGTGGTATCGTAGCAGGTATGGGATTCAAGGGTATGCTGGCAGAAGGTGCCAAGCATGTGTTGGATGGAAGAGCCCTCACTATTTGTACCACTGTGCCGAAAATCCGAATCTGAAACTGTTGCTGCGTGACTTTAAGTTGTCTGACGATATAAGCTTACGTTTCTCTAATACAGAATGGAGCGAATATCCGTTGTTTGCAGATAAATATATTGGCTGGATTGCTTCTCTGCCGGAAAACGAACAGGTTATCAATATCTTTATGGAATTGTCTGCTTTGGGTATCTTCCAGCCGCTGTCTTCCAATATTCTGGAATTCCTGAAAGCATTGCCGGAATGTGCTAAGCAGAAAGGCATTACCTTCTCTACTCCGTCGGAAATCGTAACGAAACTGAAATCAGTCGATATGATTGATGTGCCTTATCCAATGTCATGGACTGATGAAGAACGTGATATTAGCCCGTGGTTAGGAAATGTGATGCAGCGTGAAGCATTTGATAAGTTGTATAGCGTAGCAGAACGTGTACACTTGTGCTCTGACCGTAGAATCAAACAGGATTGGGATTATCTGCAGGCAAGCAATAACTTCCGTTTCATGACTACCAAGCAAATGGGCGTATCGTTGGATCGTGGTATTTATGATTCACCGTATGATGCTTTCACAAATTACATGAATATCCTTGGTGACTTTATTGCTCGTGTAAATTCATTGTATCCGGTAGATATGGAAGATGAAGAATTGAATTCTTTGTTGACAACCATACGTAATCAGGAAGAGGAACTGGTACAATTGAATGATCAGGTAAAGCATTTACAGGCCTTGGTTAAGGAACAATCCGAGAAAGAAAAGGCTCCTGCTAAAAAAGCTCCTGCCAAGAAAACAACTGCTGCCAAGAAGACTACTACAGCTAAGAAATAAAGCTTGAGATAGAGGCATAAAAAAATCCGGATTTTACTTCCGGATTTTTATATTCTTATTTCTTTATTTATTGAATTTCGGTTTGGTATAGATAACTTCCATCTTGATTTTTTCTCCTTCTTCGCCACCTATGAGTTTGGCTGAGTTCACTTCCAGATCGTGCGACAAACCGATGGTGTTTCCTTGAGAGTCTGTTTCGGTTTTTACCGGAATCAATACCATGGTATTGTATTTATCCCATCCTTCAGCCGGTTCTTCTTTGGTTCTCATATTGCTGAAAATCTGGCTGATCAAGCGGTTCACCTGTGAAAATGAATAGGAATTAGTTGTGCTGCTGTAAGAGCCTAAGAAGGTTGTTTTGCTGTCGTAATTCTTTCTTTGCTCAAAGAAATCGTTTACCTCATTCTTACGAATGAGCAGCAGATACTGTGGCGTTCCCATTTTGTAAGGATTATTCTCTGAGTTTTCGCTCACATTCTTGTACTTAGTAAATGACATAGAAACGGAGTTCAAAGTATCATTACCCAATGCCTCATACATTTCCTGTAAGGGTAGTTCTACTTCCGTGCAAAGTCCGGTAGGAGTTTTCAGATAGGTATGAGCTTTTCTTCAGCAAGTCTGTTTAACGCATCTTCAGAATTGTACAGACGCGTAGACATAAATACTTCGTTAGTTGCCGCAAAAGGAATTGAAGTATAAACGGTGGAGTCAACAACACCAGTAGAAGGTCTTTCAACCAAATATTCAACCTTCATGCGCAACCAGATATCTCCAATGTATAGAATTGAACCTTCTCCTCCTGTGTTATGTACATAAAATCCGTGCAATACATTATGGATAAAAGCATTAGCATCTTTGAAGTTGTTCTTGTCTTCTTTATATTTTGCTAATAAGTATTCACTGAATGTACCAGTCTTTTGCTCGTCTCCAATGTTCCATGTACTCTTTTTATCCAAGTCGATAACCAGAGGGGGATAATATCCGTTGGCACTTTTGATGGAGTCTATTTCAGCATCTGTCCATGAGTTGTCACGAACGGCATATTCTTGCTCAGCCAAAGGTAATCCGTTGGCATTGTAGAAATCTTCAGGCTTATAGGACGTATAATATAAATCTAAATCTTCTCCATTGTCATCAATTGCTTTTTTCAATACGTCCACTCTCACTTTCATCGGAGCTAAAGAATCACCAAAGAAACTGGCATACGATAATTCCAATGTAGTTGCCACAATTTTTTGAGTGGTTTCCGGAAATTCAAAATCTTCCGTGCAATTGATTTGTGTGATAAAATCGGTGGTATACGTTCCGAAATCCGGATCGGTGAATTTGCCCAAGTATGCGCTACTTGTACGGGAGAATACTCCGTTCGGGTTCAGGTCTGTATATTTCAGGGTTTTGGTAGTGGCCTCAAAAGTTTGAGCCGATGCAGTAATTTCATCTGCATCTGCCACGAATTCACCGACACCTGTAGTGGTATCATCACAACTGTAGAGTGTGGCTGCAAGTCCGATTGCTGCCAAGAACTTAAGTTTCATTTTCGTCCTTTTTTATGTGTGTTCATATTTATTCGGAAACGAACACCTTGTCATAGAATGCGTCGCACGCATCCGCATAGGCATCGCCCGAAGCGTATTCAAGCACCGGAATGTTCAGGCTTCGTGCGTAGTCGAGTACATTCTGGTTTACAGTTTCGTCATTTTGGATTACTCCGTCAGAGTAGCTACTGCCAGCTTGCAGAGTTCTTCGTAGTTTGCCGGCGACTTCATCATACTGACATCTTCCGGGGTCACTTCCTTGAACAGCACTTGTTCAGCGAAGTTAGGAGCCAGATTTGAATTAAATCCTTCCTGATAGAGAGAGAATATCACTTTTGAGTCGCGGAAAGAAGGTTCATCGTAATAAACCTTCTTAATATAAAGAGGAACCATCGCACTCATCCAGCCATGACAGTGAATCACATCCGGACACCAGCGCAGTTTCTTGACAGTTTCCAGTACACCACGGGCATAGAAGATGGCACGTTCGCCATTGTCTTCGTATTCCTTCCCGTTTTCATCGCATGTCATCTGGCGATGCTGGAAATAATCATCATTATCAATGAAGTACACTTGTCTGCGTGCAGCCTGAATGGATGCCACCTTGATAATCAGCGGATGATCCGTGTCATCGATAATCAGATTCATTCCTGACAGGCGGATAACCTCATGCAATTGGTTTCTGCGTTCGTTCACGATGCCCCATTTGGGCATGAATGTTCTGATTTCGCGGCCTTTGTCTTGTATGGCTTGCGGTAAATTCTGGCCGATTAATGCCAGGTTACTTTCGGGTACGTAGGGAGTAATTTCTTGTGTAATGAATAAAACTTTTTTCGCGCTCATTGTATTATAGTTGCTCTTAACGACTGGCAAAGATACAAAAAATACACCAATGAAGCGAACCGACAGCCGTTTATAAATCCTTATAGTATGTTAATGTATTGATAAACAGTGTACTATAATGGTATTTGTTCTACCCTCCAAATAGGATAAATTCGCTAAAAGCCAAAAGAATTTTCCGTTTCCGTTTCTTTATGTGCTAAATAAATAGTTACTTTGCAGCCGTTTTCTGAATTTATGATTAAAAACAGGAATAAGAGATGAAGTTAATTCAAACTATCAGTGAGCTTCGCGCCGAACTCGATGCTTTCCGTAAAGAAGGAAAGACTATCGGTCTGGTTCCGACGATGGGAGCTTTGCATGCGGGACACGCTTCGTTGGTGAATCGTGCCGTAGCTGAGAATGATGTAGTGGTAGTCAGTGATTTTGTGAACCCTACACAGTTTAACGACCAGAATGACCTTTTAAAATATCCGCGCACACTGGAGGCGGATTGTGCCTTATTGGAGAAATGTGGAGCTACGTTAGTTTTTGCTCCTTCTGTAGAAGAAATTTATCCTGAACCGGATACCCGTCAGTTCAGCTATGCGCCGCTGGATACAGTAATGGAAGGAAAATACCGTCCGGGACATTTCAACGGAGTTTGTCAGATTGTCAGCAAATTATTTTTGATGGTGGAACCTGACCGTGCTTATTTTGGTGAAAAGGATTTCCAGCAGCTGGCCATTATCCGTGAAATGGTACGCAAGTATCCTTTTAACATCCAGATTGTAGGATGTCCGATTGTACGTGAAGAAGACGGTCTGGCATTGAGCAGTCGTAATGCGCGTCTTACGGCAGAGCAGCGGAAGGAAGCCTTGCAGATTTCGAAGGCATTGTTTGCCAGTGTAGATTTCAGCAAGTCACGTGTTTTGCTTGAAACCAAGCAGTTTGTAGAAGACTGTATCCGTCGTGTACCGGGACTGGAACTGGAATATTTCGAGATTGTGGATGGCAATACGCTTCAGCCCGTGAAAGCATGGGACGAAAGCAATTACATTGTAGGTTGTATTACGGTATATTGCGGTGAAGTACGTCTGATTGATAACATTAAATATAAAGGATAACGGATGATGATGATTGAAGTGTTGAAGTCGAAGCTTCATTGCGTAACGGTGACAGAAGCGAACCTGAACTACATGGGCAGCATTACGATTGATGAAGATTTGATGGATGCGGCCAACATGATTGCCGGTGAGAAGGTACAGATTGTGGACAATAACAACGGTGAACGTTTTGAAACCTATATCATTAAGGGTGAACGTGGCTCAGGTTGTATTTGTCTGAACGGAGCGGCAGCCCGCAAGGTGCAGGTGGGCGATGTGGTGATTATCATGTCGTATGCCTTGATGGACTTTGAGGAGGCCAAGACTTTCAAGCCGACCGTGGTATTCCCGGATACAGCAACAAATCGTCTGTTGTAATTGAATTAGATAAGTTGATGAAATAAATAAAGGGTGCTGGAGGAAGATGAGAAATCTCTTTCCGGCACCCTTTTTTGGGTATATTCTAAACGTTTTTCGTTTACGAAAAACGCAAGTACGTTCGTACTAAAACGCCTTTGCGTTTGAATCAAAACGTACTTGCGTTTAGGATAAAACGTCCTTGCGTTTTCTCTCAAACGCACTTGCGTTTTGGACGCGTGTCAAAAATTACACTTGAGGCACGTCCTGCAAGCTGTTTGCTATGTCTTCTTCGCTCAGTGAATAGTTGGTCAGGTTACCCGACAGGTACTGGTCGTACGCACTCATATCTATCAGACCATGACCGGACAAGTTGAACAGAATTACTTTTTCTTCACCTGTTTCCTTGCATTTTTCTGCTTCCTGAATAGCAGCAGCAATAGCATGGCAAGATTCCGGAGCTGGAATGATACCTTCAGCGCGGGCAAACAGACAGCCGGCCTTAAATGTGTCAAGCTGCTGTATGTCTACCGCTTCCATCAAATTGTCTTTCAACAGCTGAGAAACGATGACACCTGCACCGTGGTAGCGCAGACCACCGGCATGGATATTGGCAGGTGTAAAGTTGTGTCCTAAGGTAAACATCGGCAGCAGCGGGGTGTAGCCGGCTTCATCACCGAAGTCATATTCAAATTTACCTCTGGTCAGTTTGGGGCAAGATGCCGGTTCGGCTGCGATATAACGTGTCTTCTTTCCTTCCAGAATGGTGTGACGCATGAACGGGAAACAGATTCCACCGAAGTTGGAACCTCCTCCGAAGCATCCGATAATCATGTCTGGATATTCACCGGCCATTTCCATCTGCTTTTCAGCTTCCAGCCCGATAACCGTCTGGTGCAGGGTTACGTGGCTCAGCACGGACCCAGTGTATATTTACAGTTCGGTGTGGTGCGTGCCAGTTCGATAGCTTCCGAGATGGCAGTACCCAGTGAACCCTGATGGTTCGGATATTTGGTCAGGGTATTTTTTCCGGCACGGGTAGACATGGAAGGAGAAGGAGTTACCTGTGCGCCGAAAGTCTGCATGATGCTGCGGCGATAAGGTTTCTGTTCGTAGCTGATTTTTACCTGATATACGGCAGCTTCCAGTCCGAACACCTTGGCGGCATAAGATAAGGCAGCTCCCCATTGTCCGGCACCCGTTTCAGTGGTAATGTTCGTCACCCCTTCTTGTTTGCAGTAGTAAGCCTGTGCCAGTGCAGAGTTCAATTTGTGTGAGCCGATAGGGCTGACACTTTCATTCTTGAAATAGATGTGTGCCGGTGTGCCCAGTGCTTTCTCCAGTCCGTAAGCACGAACCAGCGGGGTACTGCGGTAGTATTTGTACATTTCCCGTACTTCTTCCGGGATTTCAATCCACGCATCAGTCTGGTTCAGTTCCTGATGACAGAGTTCCTTGGCGAAGATAGGGTAGAGGTCTTCCGGTTTCAACGGTTCTTTTGTAGCCGGGTTCAGTGGAGGCATGGGTTTGTTGACCATGTCGGCTTGAATGTTATACCAGTATTTTGGTATTTCATCTTCAGGTAAGATGAATCTTTTCTGTCTATTACTCATAATTGCTTACTATTTTTAAGTTTTCGTCAAAAATATGGAAATAAATGATAACAAACAACTCATTTTGCTTTTTTCTTATCAGTTTTCTTACTGAATAGAATCTGGTGGCAGATTTCTCCTTTCTTTGTCGCATAAGTATATGGATTTTTCCATACATTTGTAAATACATTCATTCACTATAGTATGGATTATTGGGAACGACTTTTTTTATATAATAAGAAACTGCTTATGCCGCGTGTAAACCAGTTGCTTAACTGGGTGATGGGGATTAATTTTCTGTGCGGCATTGTCTTTTTACTGACCATTGTGTATGAATATGGTTTCCGGATTTCAGCTTCAGAGCATCATCTGATACATACACTGTATCATACGGTATGGGTCATCTTTTTAGTTACAACTACGATACAGATTGTCTTTCGTCAGGAAGATTCTTCGTTTAAGTTTACTCCGTGGACATGGATTCTTACCATACTGCTTTATCTGACCTTGCTTCCTGTGGTATTCAAAAAGCCGGAGGAAACGACTGGGGTATATTGGGTATGGGTGTTCTTTCATCATGCTTATTATAAGGGAACTATCCTGGTGCTGCTTTCCTTCTCCCAGCTTTCGGGCATTCTGGTGCGCTTGCTGGGCAAACGTACCAATCCGTCGTTGATTCTGGCAGGCAGTTTTCTGGTGTTTATTTTGTTGGGTACTGGGTTGTTGATGCTTCCTCGGGCTACCTATCACGGCATTTCGTTCATGGATGCCCTGTTTACAGCTACGAGTGCGACGTGTGTCACAGGGCTTGTTACCGTAGATGTGCCTTCCACCTTTACGCTGGAGGGACAAATCCTGATTATTCTCCTGATTCAGATAGGCGGACTCGGGGTGATGACGCTGACAAGTTTCTTCGCCATGTTTTTTATGGGAAATACCTCGCTTTATAATCAGCTGATGGTGGGCGACATGATCAGTTCCAACTCCTTGAATTCGCTATTGTCTACCTTATTATATATATTGGGCTTTACGCTGGCGATAGAAGGAGTTGGTATGGTGGTTATCTGGCTAAGTGTGCATGGCACGTTGGGAATGACCTTGCAGGAAGAACTCTTCTTTTCTGCCTTCCATTCCGTGTCAGCCTTTTGTAATGCAGGTTTTTCCACCTTGCCCGGTGGGATGGGCAATCCGGCCGTCATGCAGGGACATAATCTGCTTTACATCACTTTGGGATTGCTGATTGCATTGGGAGGCATCGGATTCCCGATATTGGTGAATTTGTACGAAACGGTGGCGTATTACCTGCAAGCCGGAAAATTCTGGCTGTTGCGTCGTTCCGGAAGATTCCGGAAAAAAGTACACCTGTATAATTTGAATACGAAGATTGTGCTGGTGGCTACTGTCTTTCTTTTAATAGGTGGTACATTGGCCATTGCTGCCCTGGAGTGGAACCATTCTTTTGCAGGCATGCCGGTGGCAGACAAGTGGTGCATGCTTTCTTTAATTCCTCTTGTCCGCGAACTGCCGGTTTTGCCAGTGTGGGGCTGACCTCCTTGTCTACACAAACCTTGTTGCTCATGGTGGTGCTGATGATGATAGGAGGGGCACGCAGTCTACGGCCGGTGGGGTAAAAGTCAACGTATTTGCGGTGGTCTTGATTAATTTGTGGGCCGTAGTTCGCGGGGCCGACCGTGTGGCAATTTTACGTCGTGAACTGTCACACGATTCTATCCGTCGTTCGAATGCCGCATTGATTTTGTATCTGTTTATGGTCTTTCTGGCCATCTTCCTGTTGAGTGTGCTGGAACCGGAAGCCGGGTTGCTGGCCATTACTTTCGAATGTGTTTCGGCATTGAGTACCGTCGGTTCCAGTCTTGACCTGACACCGACCTTGGGCAATAGCAGCAAGTTGCTGGTGATTCTGCTGATGTATATTGGTCGTGTCGGTGCATTTACCTTGCTCACCGGTCTGGTACGCCAGGAGAAGAAACGCAATTACAGGTATCCAAGTGATAACATTATCATCAACTGATGTATGAAATATTTGATTATTGGTTTAGGACATTATGGGGCCACATTGGCTATGGAGCTGACAGCCATGGGGCATGAAGTGGTAGGTGCAGACGGAAACGGATTGCACGTAGACAGTGTGAAGGACCGCATGGCAGCTTCGTTTGCGCTCGACGCGACGGATGAAATGGCACTTTCCGTGCTTCCGCTGAAGAGTGTGGATGCGGTAATCGTAGCTATAGGCGATAATTTTGGTGCTTCGGTCCGGATTGTGTCGTTGCTGAAAAAGCTGAAAGTGAAACGGATTTATGCACGGGCGGTAGACGAGGTACACAAGGGTGTGCTCGAAGCCTTTTCGATAGACCGTATTCTGACACCGGAGCAGGATGCGGCACGTTTGCTGGCACAACAGCTGGAGTTGGATGGCGGGGCTGAATTTTTCCAGATAGACGGCAATACCTACGTGTTCAAGCTAGAGATTCCGGAGAAACTGGTAGGCTATCACATCAATGAACTGAACCTGGAACAGGAATTCGGTCTGAAACTGATTTCTCTGGTACAGGGCAAACAGGTGAAAAACTTCCTGGGTATATCTGTCTTCGAGAAAGAGGTGGCCAATACATTCCCAGAGGACTATGCACTTCAGAAAGGCGACGGACTGGTGTGCTACGGCTCTTATTCCAGCTTTATGCAATTTTGGAAATCAGTCCGTTAGTCCATTTTCTAACGGATGTTTCTCTTGTTCAGTGCCTGCTGGTAACGGCGGGCATTGGCCTGATGTTCAGCAAAGGTAGCGGCAAAGTTGTGCGTGCCCGAGAAATCTTCTTTGGCGCACATGTAGAGGTAATCATGCTGTGCATGGTTCAGCACGCTTTCTATTCCCTGGATGGAAGCAATGCGGATAGGGCCGGGAGGAAGTCCGGCGTGCTTGTAAGTGTTGTAAGGACTTTCTACCTCCAGGTGTTTGTGCAGAATGCGTCGCAGTCCGAATTCTTGCAGGCTGAATTTGATGGTCGGATCGGCCTGGAGTGGCATTCCCGCTTGTAGACGGTTCAGGTAGAGTTCTGCCACCATCGGCATCTCACTCTTGTTGGCTGTTTCTTCTTCCACGATGGAGGCCAGTGTGCTGACTTCTATCGGAGTCAGTCCGCAGGCTTGGGCTTTGTCCTTTCGTTCCTGCGTCCAGAAACGTTCATGTTCTTTTTTCATTCGTCGGATAAAGGCTTCTGCATCCGTATTCCAATAGGCTTCATACGTGTTCGGGATGAACAGCGCAGGCATCGTTTCAAGACTAAACCTAGTGAAGCACAGAAAGCACTGTCACCGACAAGTCGGGCAAACTCCGTAGAATCGGGCATGAGTTGACGGTCCAGCGAGCGTGTCAGACGTGCCAGGGTCCGCACATTGGGTATAACCACTTTGACCGGAGTCTGATGTCCGCTACTCAGGCGGCGGAATAAAGTAAGTGTATTGATGGATGCATCAAATTGATAGGCTCCGGTATGAATCTGCTGGTCGTATTTTTTGAGACGAGCCAGCATTTTGAATCCTGTCAGATGTGTGGCATTCAAATCTCTTTGAAGTTTTACGTACACGGAGTCGGCTGTATCGTCTCCATCTATATAAATAAAGGTGGCTTTCTCTATGCGGAGAGGGTGATTGAACAGCAAGGAAATAGTGCTGATAGCTCCTCCTAAAATTAGAATTGTGACAAGGGCACAAATAATGATTGTCTTTTTTGATTTCATTTGGTTTCAAATTTGGGTGTAAAAGTAGTAAGAAAACTTATTTCTGCGGCAGTGAAGCGTCAGAATCTGATAAGGATGGATGTACATTTCATGTAATTTTATGTAGAATGGTCAAATCTCCTCCTGAAAAATGTCAAATGTACACCCATTACATGGAAAATATTCCTACATTTGTAAAGTGTGAAATAAACAAGTAAAATCAATAAGTATGAAAAATGCAATTCTAGGGTTGGCTTTTTGTGCCGCAATGCCTTTATGCGCTCAGCAGAAGGCCACAGTGACTGTTCATCCGGAGCAGGGAAAACAAATCATCAATAAGGAAATTTATGGTCAGTTTGCCGAACACCTCGGTACATGTATCTATGGAGGTCTTTGGGTAGGAGAAGATTCTTCCATACCTAATATTAAAGGTTATCGTAAAGATGTGTTCGAAGCATTGAAAGACTTGAAAGTGCCTGTACTCCGCTGGCCGGGAGGATGCTTTGCCGATGAATACCATTGGATGGACGGTATTGGTCCTCGTGAAAAACGTCCGCGTATGGTCAACAACAACTGGGGAGGAACCGTAGAAGATAACAGCTTCGGAACACACGAATTCCTGAACTTGTGCGAAATGTTAGGATGTGAACCCTACATTAGCGGAAACGTAGGTAGCGGTAGCGTGGAAGAAATGGCTAAATGGGTAGAATACATGACTTCTGAACAAGGAAGCCCGATGGCAAAACTGCGTTTGGAAAACGGACGTGAGAAACCCTGGAAGGTGAAATACTTCGGAGTAGGAAATGAAAGCTGGGGATGCGGAGGTAGCATGCGTCCGGAATACTATGCCGATTTGTACCGCCGTTATTCAACTTATTGCCGTAACTATGATGGCAACCGTTTGTTCAAGATTGCCAGCGGTGCCAGCGATTATGACTACAACTGGACTGAAGTGCTGATGAAAAACGTAGGTCATCGCATGGACGGACTTTCTCTGCACTATTATACAGTGCTTGGATGGAGTGGAAGTAAAGGTTCTGCTACGAAATTCAACAATGAGGATTACTATTGGACAATGGGAAAATGCCGCGAAATTGAAGATGTGCTCAAGCGTCACATTGCCATTATGGACAAATATGACCCGCAGAAGCAGATTGGTTTGATGGTAGACGAATGGGGAACCTGGTGGGATGAAGAACCGGGTACTATCAGCGGTCATCTTTACCAGCAGAATACCTTGCGCGATGCCTTTGTGGCTTCTTTGAGCTTAGACATCTTCCATAAATATACAGACCGAGTTAAAATGACTAACATTGCTCAGGTGGTAAATGTATTGCAGTCTATGATTCTGACAAAAGGAGACAAGATGGTGCTGACTCCGACTTACTATGTGTTCAAGATGTATAACGTACATCAGGATGCTACTTATCTGCCGCTTGATTTGCAGTGCGAACGTAAGATTGTACGCGACAACCGTATCGTACCGATGGTAAGTGCAACTGCTTCACGTGATAAATCAGGTGCTATTCATGTGTCACTTTCTAATGTAGACCTGGAAGAGTCACAGGAAATCACACTGACACTGGGTGATGTAAAGGCTAAATCTGTAAGCGGACAGATTCTTACATCTGAAAAGATTGACGATTACAATACATTTGAACAGCCTGACCTGGTGAAATTGGCCGATTTCAAGGGTGCTAAATTGACAAAGAATGGACTTGTAGTGAAATTGCCTGCAAAATCAATTGTTACATTGGAAATTAAATAGTATATTGCAGAATCTTCTTTATTTGTAGAAAAGAAGAATTTGTAAATACCATATAATCAGTAAAGTATCGCTTTCTGAAAATCACCCGTCCGTTAACGGATTTTGATTTCAGAAAGCGATATTTTTGTTTTGTAACATGAATGTAACAGGATGTTACATTTTCTTTAAGCGTATGACATCTGTTTGTAACACTAATATGAGACCTTTGTGGTGTCAAAAAAATGAGTCTATAGGAAAAATGAAAACAAAGAAAAGAGTTTTATGTCTGTTAAGCATCTGGATGTGCACTATGGGTGCTGCCTTTGCAGATGGAGCACCTGAAGAACGGGCTCCGGGTGAGAAAAAAGGAGATGCCATCATTACCATATTTTCGGATGCGCATTCTGGTTTTGGTTCTGTCAATGATGACAGAGGGTTTAATTTGGACCGTGCCTATATTGGCTATCAGTATGCTTTGCCTCACGGATTGCAGTTGAAGGCAGTACTTGATTTCGGTCAGTCAAAAGACGTAAATGACCATCAGCGCATCGGATATGTGAAAAATGCACAGATTACCTGGAAGCAAAACGGCTGGACGCTGAACGCCGGATTAATCACTACGACTCAATTTAAGGTTCAGGAAGATTTCTGGGGAAAACGTTATGTGATGAAATCTTTCCAGGATGAATATAAGTTCGGCAGCAGTGCGGACTTGGGGGTTTCAGTAGCTTATAAATTTAACAAGGTGGTTTCGGCCGATGTGATTGTAGCCAACGGAGAAGGTTATAAAAAAAGTACAGGTGAAAGACGGCTTGCAGTATGGTGCAGGCGTGACACTGACTCCGGTTGAGGGTTTGACGGTACGTGCATACGGTTCGTATAATGAATCGGTAGAAGAAGGGGAAAAAGGTATTACGAATCTGGCTGCTTTTGTCGGATATAAGCATACAGCCTTCTCAGTGGCAGCGGAATACAACTACCAGACTAATACGAAATATGTGCCTGATTGTGATCAGGATGGTTTCTCGGTTTATGCGTCTGCACAGTTAAGTAAGAAAATAAGTCTTTTCGGCCGTTGGGACCTGCTTTCTTCTGAGAAAGACTGGAACAAGGATGCGGACGGTATGGCCGGAATGGTAGGTGCCGAATTTAAATTAGGTAAATACATCAAGTTAGCTCCTAACTTCCGGTTGTGGTCGCCGAAAACAGAAGGCGGCAAGACAGCCAGTTATGTATACCTGAATGCTTCGTTTGCGATTTAACTCAATGAATAACATAGATTTGTAACTTATATTAAATGTATAACACAATGAAAAAGTTTTATTTGCCTTTAATTGCTGGAGCGATGGCTTTGTCGTTTGCAGCGTGTGGTGGACAGAAATCAGCTAATGGTCGTGAATCAGTAGAACTGACAGGTGCAGGTGCTACATTCCCTTTGCCATTTTATAATATGTCTTTCGAAAACTACAATGCAACTTCTGGTGACAAGATTTCTTACGGTGGTATTGGTAGTGGCGGTGGTGTCCGCAACTTGAAAGACGGTATCGTAGACTTTGCAGGTAGCGATGCTTTCTTGAGCGACAAGGAAATGGCTGAAATGCAGCCGGTGGTACACATCCCGACTTGTATGGGAGCTGTCGTAATGGCTTACAACTTGCCGGATGTAGTTAAACTGAATCTTTCTGGTGACGTGATTGCCGATATTTATGCAGGCAAGATTACAGACTGGAACGATGCACGTCTGCAGAAACTGAATCCGGATGTACAGTTGCCGGCAAAGAAAATCATTCTGGCATACCGTTCAGATGGTAGTGGAACAACTTTCATCTTTACAGACTATCTGTCAAAAGTAAGTGAAAACTGGAAAAACACTTACGGTGCAGGTAAAACCGTGGATTTCCCGGTCGGACAGGCAGCCAAAGGTAATCCGGGCGTAGCAGGAATTATCGCACAGACTCCTTATTCATTAGGATATATCGGTTCTGAATATGCTTTTGCTCAGAAGATTCCTTACGCAAGCGTATATAACAAACGTGGTGAGCTGGTAGTACCTTCTACTGAAAGTATCTCTGCAGCTGCCGGTGACATTCCTCAGGACACTCGTTGTTCAATTACCGATGCGGATGCAGCAGGAGCATATCCTATCAGCTGCTTCACCTGGTTGCTGATTTACAAGGAACAGCACTATGCAGACCGTTCTATGGAACAGGCAAAAGCTACTTTGGATTTGATGCAATATATGTTGAGCGACAGCGTGCAGCAGACTACTGCTACCGTACACTATGCGCCACTGCCTAAGAAGGCTATCGAACAGAGCCTTCAGAACCTGAAAGCTGTGACATACGATGGACAGCCGATTCTTAAATAAATAAGACAATAAGTTATGCAAGACAAACTGTTTAAAGTCTTACTTATCTTATCGGCTATTGTGATACCGGTCATTGGTGGGGGAATTATTTACTCCCTCACCGTTGACGCTTCCGGCGCTTTCGAGGAGTTTGGATTCTGGCATTTTATCTTCTCTGACGACTGGGTGACTACTGCCGGTAAAGAAAGTTATGGCGCTCTTCCTTTTATTACGGGTACACTGCTTACTACGGCACTGGCGTTGCTGATGTGTATTCCCTTTTCACTTCCTGTCGCACTGTTTACCGGTGAGTATTTCCGTGGAAAGAAAATCGCGGCCGTTCTGGGTACGGTGATTGATTTGCTGGCAGGTATTCCTTCCATTATCTATGGTTTGTGGGGCTTCTATGTACTTCGTACTGTGTTCATGCACTTGAACCTGTCTCCGCAGGGTTCCGGTATTCTGACTGCAGCGTTTGTGCTGGCCATCATGATTGTGCCGTATGCAGCTTCCTTGAGTGCTGAATTCATTAAGATGGTACCTTCCGACCTGAAAGAAGGAGCTTATGCCATGGGGGCTACGCGTGCAGAGGTAATCAAGAGAGTGATATTCCCGATGGCGGGTTCCGGTATCTTTTCTGCCTATATTCTGGCTATCGGACGTGCGCTGGGTGAAACGATGACAGTGACCATGCTGATTGGAAATACCAACCAGATGCCGGACACACTGCGTACCACGGGTAATACTATGGCCAGTATCATTGCAAACCAGTTTGGTGAAGCAGACGGTCTGAAACTGTCCTCATTGATTGCCATCGGTTTGTTGCTGTTCCTGATTACGGCTATCATTAATATTATCGGAAAGATTTTGATTCGTCGTGCCCGTCACGTGTAATCTGCTAAAAAGATTTGTGCTTATGTTATATGGAAATAATATTAAGATACGTATCCTGAAAAGCCGCTTGCTTTATATTCTGGTTTGCGTATTGTCGGGTGTGACAGCGATTCCTTTGCTGGCGATTTTGGGAGAAGTATTGATCAAGGGTTGGAAACAGTTAGGCTGGTCGTTTCTCACCGAGGCTACTCCGAATGCCTATAAGGCGATGATGGCTGCTTCTGCTGGAGAAGCAATTCCGGGGGAATTGCAAACGGAATTATCGGAACCTTCCTGATGCTTTTGCTGGCTGCTGTAGTCGCTATTCCGGTAGGAATTTTATGTGGTATCTGTCTGTCAGAATACAGAAAAAGCTGGTTTGCTGTGTTTGTCAGCTACCTGACCGACTTGCTTCAGGGTACTCCTTCCATTATTATCGGTATTATTACTTACATCTGGGTGGTTGTTCCGATGAAAGGTTATTCGGCTATTGCAGGAAGTGTGGCATTGTTTATCATGATGCTTCCGCTGATTATCCGTTCAACGGAAGAAACCATGAAGGTGCTTCCGGAAACCTTGAAAGAGGCCGGACTGGCATTGGGTGGTAGTTACTGGAGAGTGATGCTGAAGGTGATGGTGCCTTCTGCATTGGGCAGTATCTTTACCGGTATTTTGCTGGCCATCTCTCGTGTAGTCGGTGAAACAGCTCCGTTGATGTTTACTGCTCTGGGTGGAGCCGCTATCAGCTGGAACATGACCAAGCCTATGTCGGCTGTTCCTTTGCTTATCTGGGAGTTCTTCAACGACCCGAACTTGCAGAGCCTGATATGGGGAGCTTCTTTGTTCCTGTTGACTTTTGTGTTATGTCTGAATTTATTAGCTAAACGAATTGCAAAGAAATGGAAAATATAAAGGATCCGATTCTTCAAATAAAAGATGTGTGTATATCATATACCAGCGACGTAATGGCTGTAAAGCATGTGTCGGCTGATATTGAAAAAAATACGATTACGGCCATCATGGGGCCTTCTGGATGTGGAAAGAGTACGCTGCTGCGTGCCGTGAACCGCATGCATGAGTTGTACAAGAATATCCGTGTGACGGGAGAAATTTTACTGAATGGTGAAAATGTGCTTCAGATGCACCCGATGGAAGAACGTCGTCGCATCGGTATGGTGTTCCAGCGTCCGAATCCGTTTCCGACCATGAATATTTACGACAATGTGTTGGCCGGATATATCCTGAACGGTATTCATCTGTCAAAATCACAGAAAGATGAGATTGTAGAACGTAACTTGCGCAACGTATGTCTGTGGGATGAAGTGAAGGACTCGCTGACAAAGCGTGGTACTTTCCTCTCTGGCGGACAGCAGCAGCGCTTATGTATTGCACGCTCTTTAGCACTTCAGCCGGATATATTGCTTATGGATGAGCCAACTTCAGCTCTTGACCCGATTGCTACCAAGCACATTGAGGGATTGACGGACCAG
>ENA-OQBJ01000518-OQBJ01000518.1-human-gut-metagenome-genome-assembly--contig:-NODE-518-length-20177-cov-2.332120_pt1 | contig 20177 bp, 26 predicted proteins | sample MGYA00242743_ERZ504545 | MGnify/ENA primary metagenome ERZ504545 (study PRJEB26092, sample SAMD00036252) | human gut metagenome | host: Homo sapiens | study: EMG produced TPA metagenomics assembly of...
TCGGATCATGGCCGCACGCGCCGGAATGCGCCGGAGATGCTGCTGGCACGCCCCGATGTCGCCGGACGGGAATTCTTGGCCGCCTACTGCCTGACGGGAAAGGGGCGGGAGGATTTTGTCGTACAGGCGCAGCAGGCCTGGCACTATAAATATGGCAAAGACAATGCCCGCAGCTTCTATGAAGCGTTGTGGGAGGGCATGCAGTGCTATGCCTGGTTGCCGTCTTGCCTGGAGCAATGGGCAGATGGAGCCGCTGCGCGCATCGCAGAGGATTATGAGGCATCCGGCAGGCCGCCTGCCAGTGGCCGCTGCACCGGAGCGAGTGAGAGGAAGGAGATATGCATCATGCCATTGGAGAATAAAGAGGAACTCAGCCGTGCCTGCGAAGCGATCATCCGCTACCAGAAGGGGCTGGCGGATATCGAGAAGTACATTGGCCGGCTCAATCAGTACGTCGCGGAATTGGATGATAATCTCAAACAGACGGATCCCGCGGGGACTTTTGCCGCTTACGGGAAATCCCTGGCAACGCTGCAAGAACAGGTCGAGACAGTCAAGGCGCTGACGGAAAGCATGCGTGACGGCCAGCGCGGCCTGCTGTCTGAGTCCCGTGCCATCAGCCGCTTCAATGCCCGGGTCGAGCTCTTTGAGGAGGCCATGAAGCGTTCAATCAGCGGGTGGACAGCCTGAGCCAGAAGCTTTATAACAAGGATTTCAACAATGCCATCAAGGCGATGCATGCCATCGCGGAGGACAGCAAACAGTCGGCCACTTACGAATACCGCCATGTGACGGATCACGACTACGAGATCTTGTGTCACGAATATGAAGCGTCGCTGGAGAAGTGCCGGCAGAAGGGGCTGGTCAAACGGTATCTGACGGCCATGACGGAAACTCTCGTAGAGACGAAGCTCAAGCGGCCGGAGTTTGAATCCCTGCAGCGTTTGACGGAAAAAATGCTGCACAGCGACAGCAAGGCTCTGAAAGCCTTCCTGCAGGATGTGCAGCAGGGGTGAAGAGGAAAAAAGGACAGCAGTCTGCAGGTGATGCAGGCTGCTGCCTTTTTGTCAACGGTTCTTGTGCATGACGTATTTATCCGTGGCGATGTCGAGCATCTCCTGCCAGGAGGAGAATTTCGTGCATTTCCGGACCCATTCATCCATCTGCTCTTCGGGCAGGGCCTCGAAATCGCGCTGATCCTTGATGCCGAATCTGCTCCCTGCAGGAATTTCTCAAACGTGCGGAAGCGCGTATAGCGGCGCATGAAAGAGGTGCTGAACACCTCGTCGAAATCCACTAGTTCCGGTGTCGTCTGATGGGGAAGCTTGTAATAACCAGTAATCTTGATTGCCATAGGGATCCTTCTTTCTGCTGTGAGGGTGTACAGGATGATTGTACCAGAAGTTGTCCTGTTCTGCTACCCGGAAAGGACAGTGGCGGGAAAAGATTTGACAGTTGCCCTGAAATCATGTAGGCTTAGATTGTATGATTGGATGAAATATATCTATTTGATTTGATATTGGAGGGACAGCTTATGAAAAAATCAGCACTGCTGACGGCGGCCATGCTCCTCGTCAGTTCTTCCTGCGTCCTGGCGGCGCCAGTCAACCAGATGGCGAATCATGAGACGGCCGTCGGTGTCGGTACGAAAGAAAGCTATATCGAGCATAAGGTCACGAACAAGGCTACGGTCGGTTTCCAGTATGCGGATCGCGATGAGAAGGGCGACCACAAGGACGCTTATCTGCAGTATGATGTTGTTGGTTCCGAACTCAAAGTGATCGGCGGGTATCGCTGGAATCTGCCGAACGACAAGGACAATGCCTTTGCCGGCATGGCGGTCAGCACGCCGAAGATCATGGGCTTTGACGCCTATGCATCGTATATTTCCGGCAAGGATTTCAATGAAACACAGGTCGGCGTCAACAAGAACCTGCTGCTCAACGTGGATCTCAATGTCAATTATCACAACTTCAAACCCGATGAGGCAGTCGTGAAAATGGCGTTGGTGTCGGCGTCACGGTGAAGTTCTGAGCTTTGCTTCCAGGCTTCCTGTAATAATGCATACGGATGCGTGAAGCTGCCCCTTCGCGAGACGGAGTGCAGCCTATCAAAAAGCCGTCGCGTGAAGCAGATGGACTGCTCCCGCGGCGGCTTTTTGCTGGTTGCGAAAGGGTATGTGCGCTCGCTGTGACGGAGTCATTCCGCAGCGAAGAGCGGCAGTGGCTGGAGGAAGATGATGTCATCGCGTTTGGCAGCATCGCCTTCGGCCAGCACACAGGCCTGACCGATGACGTGGCCGCCGGCTTTTTCCGTCAGCTCGACGAGCGCCTTCATCGAACCGCCCGTGCTGATGACGTCGTCGAGCAGCAGGATGTTGCGGCCCTTGACGCGTTCGATGTCAGCACCGTCGAGGCAGAGCTTCTGCGTACCCTTGGTCGTGATGGAGACATCTTCGACCCAGAGTGCGTTCTCCATATAGGCTTTGACGGATTTGCGGGCGACGATATAGCGCTCCATGCCGAGTTCGCGTGCCAGTTCTTCGGCGAGCGGGATGCCCTTGGTCTCTGCCGTCAGGATGTAGTCCGTGCCAGCGGGAACCTTTTTGGCGAGTTCGCGCGCGCAGGCACGCGTCAGGCTCACGTCACCGAGCATGACAAAGCCGGCGATGGCGAGCTTGTCATTGATGTTGAGTACCGGCAGGTCGCGCTTGCAGCCTGCAATGTTTAACGTATAGAATCTATCTGCCATGGTAGCACCTCTCCATAATGGTATAATTTCATTATACTATGATTGGAGGATGGGTGCAATTGTGTCTGAGACGTCAAGATGGCAGAATGCAATTGAGATGGAAATGAAAGATTGGAAAGGGAGAAAAATGGAGAATCATCAGCAAGAAAACTTCCGTGAGGAGCAGCGTGCCGTGGAGGAAATCACGCATATGCTGCTGCATGCGCTGACCGAAGATGGCATCGGCGAGCAGCTCGATGCAGCCAAATCCCAGCAGGAGGTTTACGAGGCATTGAAGACGCTGCCGTATTTCACGCTCACGCTGGAGGAGTTCCGTATTGGCATCGAGGCCCTGCGCCAGCAGCAGGCCGAGATCCATCAGCATAAGGAATGAATGTGCATACGGTGCAGAGATAGCTGGCAGCCGGATGTACAGGTATGAGAAAAGCCGCAGGGATAAGACCTTGCGGCTTTTTTGTGCCTGTATGGATTATGTGGATTGCTCTCAGAGCTTCTTCTCGCACAGCACCAGTTCGAGGGCGTTGAGGACGTTGTCGATATCCTGTTCGGTGATGACGAGCGGCGGCTGGAAAGCCATGACGTTGCGGGCTACGCCGTTCTTGCCGATGATGAAGCCGCGGTCTTTGAGTGTCTCAAGGACGTCATCGAGTTCTTCGGCAGCCGGGCTCTTGTCGGCATGGACGAATTCCGCACCGGTCATGAGGCCGAGGCCGCGGATGTCACCGATGATCGGATGTTTTTCCTGGATCTCGCGCAGGCCGGCGCGCAGCTGCTCGCCGCGGGCCACGGCATTGTCGGCGAGATGATGGCTCTCGATGTAGTCGAGTACGGCGAGACCGGCGGCCGTGGAGACTGGGTTGCCGCCGAGTGTCGAAGCACCAGGCTTCGTGTAGGTGTCGGCAATCTTGGCCGTTGCGATGAAAGCCGAGATCGGCGCGCCGTTGCCGAGTGCCTTGGCGACGGCCATGATGTCCGGCGCGACATCGAAGTTCTCGATGGCGAACATCTTGCCCGTACGCGCGAAGCCCGTCTGGACCTCATCGGCGATGAAGAGCGTGCCGTGCGCGGCAAGGATCTCCTTGACGCGCTTGAAGTAGCCTTTGGGCGGCACGACGATGCCAGCATTGCCCTGGATGGTCTCGGCGATGAAAGCACCGGGACGGCCGCTCGTGGAGGTGGCGATGACATCTTCCACAGCATTGGCGCAGGCGAGGTCGCATTCCGGATAGCGCTTGTTGAGCGGGCAGCGGTAGCAGTAAGGATTCGGCGTCGAAGTGGATGCCGCCGACCGGCTCCGGATCGGTGCGCCACATGCCGATGCCCGTGACGCTCATGCCGAGCTTCGTGCGGCCGTGCAGACCGTTGCGCAGTGCGATGATCTCGCTGTTCTTCGTATAGATGGAGGCGAGCAGTAGTGCCCCTTCCGTAGCCTCGGAGCCCGTGGAGCAGAAGAACGTCTTCTGCAGGTCACCCGGCGTGACCTGTGCGAGGCGCTCTGCCAGGTTGACGAAATTCTCGGTCAAGTAGATGTTGCAGACATGCTGCAGGTTTTGGATCTGCTCGATGACTTTTCCCGTGATGGCAGGGTTGCAGTGGCCGCAATTCATGACGGAGACGCCGGCGAAGCAGTCGAGGTATTTCTTGCCTTCACTGTCGTACAGGTACTGCATGGATCCTTTGACGAGTTCCATCGGCTGCTTGTAGAAATGGCCGAGGCAGGGCATGATGTATTTCTTCTTTTTCTCAATGATGGCTTCCGGCCCGATATACTTGTTTTCTCCCAAGATGAAATCCTCCTTTTTTATGGCAGGCTTGTGGAATCAGCAGCGTTCTCAGATGGAGTTGCGGCTTTGACGGAACCGGTAGGTACCGAGACCGAATTCGCGCGGGCTCTTGTCCTTGAGCTGTTCAAAGGCAGCAGCATGGAACGCATCGGCAGCTGTCTTGCCGGCGGCAAGTTCGTCGAGTGCCTCGCGGTAAAGCTTCGTCACGAGTCCCGTGACTTCCGGCGTGTAATCCTGTGCTTCGATGCGGTAGGAGCGAGGCCGTTGAATTTGGCGAGGTACGGATAGAGACAGAGATCCTTGGCGAATTCAATATGATTGCGGCCATACTGGTCGATGCGGATCGGATGCTTCTCACCGGCCGTATCGAGGAAGGCGTAATGGCGGTCGAGGATTTCCGGGTTATTGAGTTCATTGAATCTCGGCAGGCTCATGGCAGGGAAATCGTGGTCGCAGATCATGGATTCGTACGTGCCGTGGACTACGGTCTCGAGAGGCAGTTCGGCATTCTCGACAATCTCGCGCAGCTGCTCGAAGGAGAGTTCGTATGAGGTGGCTGCCATGGCAAGGCCGTTTTCCTTGAGGAATTTCGCGGCCAGATGATTGAAGAGATTGAAGGAGACATCGGCCTGGATTGGGAGATCTGTGATGCTCTTGGCGAGCTTCAGCGAACCGAGGTTGCTGACCATGATGCCGTCGGGGCGGATATCCTTGAGGGCCGTGAAGAATTGCTCGAGTTCCCCGCATTCGCGGCGCATGGTCGTGCGCGGCGTATTGACGATGACCCTGGCTTTGCCCTTGGCGTAGGCGAGAATCTCGCATAGTCGCTGAGCTTCCAGGGACGCAACGGGCGGAAGGCCTCGCCGCGACATAGACGGTATCGGCGCCGTTGTCAATGGCGGCCTTGGCCGAGGCGAGCGTGTTGACGCGGACGCTCAGGTGGCGGTGCGGCGCGTTCTCTTTCTCGATATCGCGTTCCTGCTTGAGGACTTCATCCTGGAAGCCGGCTTCCTTGACGGCATGGCTGAAGAAACGCGGCTCGCGTTCGCCAGTGAAGCCGATATCCTTTTTGTCCGGCTGGCCGAAGGCGAAGGTTGTCGTGAAATCGCGCGCACGGTTGTTGTAGAGTTCCTTCCAGCCGGCTTCGTCGGTCGTGTAGCCGTTGGGGTCGGCGATGTAGGCATCGATGGCCTTGCGGTACGTCGAGACGATGCGGCGGATGAAGCCGGCGGGGCGCATGCGGCTTCAATCTTGAAGGAGAAGACGCCGGCCTGGATGAGCTGCGGGATGGCACGGTACATGCACATGTCCTTGAGTGCGAGCTTGTAGGCGCCGGGACCGTCCTGATCGAGTACTTCGCCCGTCTGTTCGTCGATGAGCTTGTAGGCCCAGCGGCACGGCTTGAGGCAGCGGCCGCGGTTGCCGCTCTGGCCAAAGAGGACACCGGAGTGGATGCACTGGCCGGATTCGCTGATGCACATATCGCCGTGCATGAAGTATTCGACCTCGATGCCCGTGCGTTCCTTGAAGAGGCTGAGTTCAGAGAGCGTCATCTCGCGGCCGACAACGATGCGCGTGATGCCGTATTCCTTGAGTTTCTCGATGGCGTGTTCGTTATGCGTGTTCATCATGACGGACGTGTGCAGCGGGATGGTGATGCCCATCTCATGCACGAGTTCGAGTACGGCGAAGTCCTGCACGAGCAGGGCGTCAGGACGGATTTCGTTGAGGTAGGCGAGGTATTTCCGGAGTGCGGGGATTTCCTCGTCGCTGATGAGGTTGTTGAGGGTGATATAGAGGCGTACGTCATGTTCATGTGCGTAGGCGATGGCTTTTTTCAGCATCTCGTCGTTGAAGTTGAAATCGCTTCATGCATGCGCATGTTGAAGTGCTTGCCGCCGAGGTAGACGGCATCGGCACCGGATTCCACACCGGCTACCAGGGCATCCCAGGTGCCGCTGGTGCCAGCAGTTCTACGGATTTACGGGTTAAGATCATAGTATTTACTCCTTTTATTGCGATGTCGAATCGTCTAAATAATAATTATAACAGGAATCGGTGCAGTCAGCAAATACCACATGATGTATCCTGCTATATCATCCGGGGCTTATCTGCGTGCTGGGAATACCATGGAAATGGGACATGAATCTGTTATAAATGGACAAAAGTATACATTGTTTTTGTTATTTTTATTGACAAGCATCTGCGTGCGTGATATAGTACAGCTATCGTTCAGACAAGCAAAGGCGCTTGAGGGAAGACTGGGCCCGGTCTCTCCTCAAGCGCTTTTGTGGTTTGAGGATGCATGTCCTTGAGACGACATGAGATCTAGAAACATACTTCAGGCAAAGGAGCCAGTTCTCACCAGGTGTGCAGATATGTCACACGCGGGAGGACTGGCTTTTTGGCATACAGGAGGAATTTGTATGAGCAGCAATCACAGCATATCGGTCGCACAGCCCGCCGCACAGCAGGATGAGAACCTGACACGCGTACTCAAGCCAATCCATCTCTGGTCCCTGGCTGTGGGCCTTGTCATTTCAGGCAATTATTTTGGCTGGAGTTACGGCTTTGCCGCTGGCGGCGTCATGGGCCTGGCGCTGGCACTGATCCCCGTCACGATTTTCTACGTGACGTTCATCCTTTCGTATTCAGAACTCGCGACGGCCATCCCGCATGCGGGCGGTCCTTCCGCTTATGCACGCCGCGCCATGGGCAAATTCGGCGGCTACCTCAACGGCATCAGCTGCCTCATTGAGTTCGTTTTCGCACCGCCTGCCATCGCGCTGGCCGTCGGCGGATACGTCCACTGCCTTGATCCCGGCCGTTGACCCGATGGTGGCGACGGTTGCCGCTTTCTTTTTCTTCATCTTCCTCAATTATCTTGGCATGAAGACGTCGGCTACGTTTGAGCTTACTGTCACGGTCATTGCACTGGCTGGCCTCATCGTTTACTGGCTGCTTGCCGCGCCGCATTTCGATGCATCCCGCGTGCTGGCAACGCCGCTCTTGCCGCATGGGTTCAGCGGCGTGATGGCAGCCGTGCCATTTGCCATCTGGTTCTTCCTGGCTATTGAAGGCGGCGCCATGAGTGCCGAGGAGATGGTTGACCCGCAGCACGATATCCCGAAGGGCTTCCTGAGCGGTATGACAACGCTGCTTGTCATGGCGGCCCTGACCCTTTTCCTCACGGCCGGCATCGCCGATGTTTCTGCCATCTCGGCTGTCGATTTCCCGCTGCCGCTAGCACTTTCTGCCGTTTACGGTGATGGTTCGCTGCCGGTACTCCTCATGAGCGGCATCGGTCTCTTTGGACTCGTGGCATCACTGCATGGCATCATCGTCGGCTATTCCCGCCAGACGTACGCCATGGCTCGCACGGGCTATCTGCCGAAATTCCTTGCACATCTCGATGAAAAGCACCATACGCCGGTATGGGCACTCGTGCTGCCGGGCATTGTCTGCCTGTTCACGGCTCTGACGGGCCTCACGGATCTCGTCATCACGATTGCCTGCTACGGTTCTGTAGTCATGTACCTGACGAGTCTCGTTTCCTTCTTCATCCTGCGCCATAAGGAGCCGGCACTCAAGCGCCCGTTCCGCGTGCCGAGCCTCATCATCCCGGCCATCAGCTCCGTCATGGCCGTCTTCTGCCTCGTGAGCCTGCTGATGGCTTCGAGTTCCGTACTGCCGTACGTCATCGGCATTTACGCCGTGGCCATCATTTACTACTTCCTGCATGGCAACAAGCACATCCGCCCGTTTGAAGAAGAATTCGGCGTACTCGATGACCTCGATGAGGATGCCTGAACATGGAGCAGGAAATCATCAGTGCCGGCATCGATATCGGCACGACGACCTCACAGGTCATTTTCAGCAGGCTGACGCTTGAGAACCATTCCTATACGGCCATCCCGGACGTCAAGATCGCGAAAAAGGAAATCCTCTATAAAAGTCCCATCCATTTCACACCGCTGCGTGCCGACGGCTGCATCGATGAGCAGGCACTCTCCGGCCTGCTCGCCGAGGAGTACCGCCGGGCACAGCTGCGGCGGGAACAGGTGACGACAGGAGCCGTCATCATCACGGGAGAGAGTTCCCGCAAGCAGAACGCCCGTCTCGCCGTGCAGAATATCTCTGCACTTGCGGGCGATTTTGTCGTGGCTACGGCCGGACCAGATCTCGAGTCGGTGCTGGCAGGCTACGGGGCCGGTGCGGCCGCCTGTTCCAAGCATTTTTCGCAGCCCGTTGCCAATTTTGACATCGGCGGCGGTACGACCAATGTGTCCGTATTCCTCAATGGGGAACTGCAGGACGCCTTTGCACTCGACATTGGCGGCCGTCTCGTACGCCTTGCAGCCGACCACCGCGTCCGTTACATATCCGCGCGCATCCAGCCGCTCATCCGGGAAATGGGGCTCTCCCTGCAGGAAGGAGAGCTGGCAAGACTTCCGGAACTTCGCCTGCTATCTGACCGCTTTGCGGAAATCTGCGCGAAAATCTGCCTGGACAAGCCCCTGACGCCGGTGGAAGGCGCGCTGTTCATCGGTCATGCCAACCGGCCGCGCCCGCTGCCTGCTGTCATGTTCTCAGGCGGCGTGTCCGAGTGCATCTATGGGCCTGTACCGACAGCGGCAGGACTTGGCTGGGATGAGGTACTCACCTATGGCGATATCGGTCCGCTGGTGGGGGAGGCTTTCCGCCGCCGCTTCCAGGCTGAGCCGGAGGTGACACTCCTGCAGCCGCAGGAACGCATCCGCGCAACCGTCATCGGTGCCGGCAGCCATGCCATCCATCTGAGCGGCAGTACCGTCCTCATGCATGATACCTGGGCACCGCTCAAGAACATCCCCGTCATCCGTCTCGATCATCCGGAGCGGCCGGGGACGATTGTCACCGAATACCGCATGAAACGCGCCATCTACCCGAAGAACCAGCAGGTGGCCATCGCGTTTTCCGGCCCTGGCCGCAGCGATTATGCGACGCTCAAGCAGCTCGCTCACAGCCTAGTGGCCGCAACAGCCGGTGAACATGGCCTGCTGCTCGTCGTCCTGGAACAGGATCTCGCGAAGGCCCTGGGGCTTTTGATGAAGCGGCAGGCCGGCGGACGGCGCATCATCTGCCTGGATCGCATCCGCGCTGCCGGGTGACTATATCGATGTGGGCCATTCGGTGGCGGGGACGGTTCCCGTCATCGTCAAGACCTTGATTTTCAAGAGCTGATATGAGCGTGAAAAGAGCTTATCATAAGGGAAAGCAGGAATTTTAGATGAAATTGAAGACCACTCTTTTTGGCCAGACCTACGCGTTTCGCGATGTCAAGGATGTGCTGGCCAAAGCTAATGAAGAGAAATCCGGAGATATGCTTGCCGGCATCGCGGCGCGCGGCAACGTGGAACGCGTGGCTGCCAAAGCCGTGCTGGCCGATATGACGCTCCGGGAGCTGCGCGAGCATCCCGTCGTGCCTTACGAGGAGGATGATGTGACGCGCGCCGACCAGGATGCCGTGGATGAAGCTGTCTACCAACGCATCCAGTCCATGACCGTCGGGGAATTCCGCGAATTCCTGCTGGCGGCGCAGCCGGAGGAAATCGCGGCCATCCGTCCCGGGCTCACGGCGGAGATGGTAGCCGGTGTAGCCAAGCTCATGTCGAACATGGATCTTGTCTATGCCGCACAGAAGATGCATGTGGAGGCCACCTGCAATACGACAATTGGCCGTCCGGGAACGCTTTCGTCACGCCTGCAGCCGAATCATGCCACCGATAATCCGGAAGGCATCATGGCCTCTGTCATGGAAGGGATCAGCTACGGTGTCGGAGATGCCGTCATCGGCCTCAATCCCGCCGTCGATACGATGGACAGCGTGGCCGAGATCCTCCGGGAATTCAAGGAATTCATGAACAAATGGCAGCTGCCGACGCAGAACTGCGTGCTGGCTCATGTCACGACACAGATGAAGGTGCTAGAAAAGGATCTGGCACCCATGGACCTGATGTTCCAGAGCCTGGCCGGCTCTGAAGTGGCCAGCCGTGCCTTTGGCATCAATGTGGCTTGATGGATGAGGCGTATGCATCATGAAGGAAAAGAAGAGTTCTACCGGCCCGAACTTCATGTATTTTGAGACGGGGCAGGGCTCGGAGCTTTCGTCAGACGGCCATCACGGTGCCGACCAGCTCGTCATGGAAGCCCGCTGCTACGCGTTTGCCAAACGTTACCATCCGTTCCTCGTCAATACGGTCGTAGGCTTCATCGGCCCGGAATACCTCTATGATGGCCGCCAGATGATCCGTGCCGGGCTTGAGGATCATTTCATGGGCAAGCTCACGGGGATCCCCATGGGCTGCGATGTCTGCTATACGAATCACATGCGTGCCGACCAGAACGATCTCGAGAACCTTGCGATGATGCTCGACCTGGCCGACTGCAATTACATCATGGGCATCCCGGGCGGCGATGATGTCATGCTGATGTACCAGACGACGAGCTATCACGATGTGGCGGCACTGCGGCGTCTCACGGGCAAGAAGCCAATCCGTGAATTCGCGCAGCGCCTGCAGGAACTCGGCATTCTCGATGCAGAGGGGCACTTGACCAGGCTGGCAGGGGACCCGTCTCTCTTTTTTGCACGCGAACACATGGCACAAGGAGGAAAAGCCGTATGAAGCACAAAGAAAATCACGAGGAAGATTTCGTACAGGATATTTCTCTGCCAGAAATCAAGGATAAGGTCCTCATCGACCATCCGCAGGATCTGGAGATGGTCAAGCGTCTTAAGAGAACCACGAATGCACGCCTCGGCGTCGGGCGTGCCGGCGACCGTTTCAAGACGGAAACGCTCCTGAATTCCGCGCCGATCACGCCATTGCGCAGGATGCCGTCTGGACAGATATCGACGAGACGCTCATCGATGCGATGGGCTTCTACAAGGTGCAGACGCTCGTGCAGGACAAGGAAGAATACGTTCGCCGGCCGGATCGCGGCCGCATCTTTTCCGCAGAGACCATGGCGGCCATCAAGCGGGACTGCATCCATCATCGATGTGCAGCTTGTCGTGGCGGACGGGCTCAGTGGTTTTGCCATCAATGCCAATCTGCGGGATATCTATGCCATCATGATGGACGGCTTTGCAGAGAAAGGCTATCGCGTCGGCACGCCAATCTTCGTGCGTTACAGTCGCGTGGCGACGATGGACAAGATCAGCGAGGCCTCGGTGCCAAGGTCACGATCCAGCTCATCGGCGAGCGTCCGGGCCTTGCGACGGGCGAGAGCATGAGCGTCTACATGGCCTATGAGGCCAGCAGCAGCAAGCCGGAATCCCAGCGTACAGTCATTTCGAATATCTATGCGCATGGGATCCCGCCGCTTGAAGCCGGTGCGCAGGTCGTGCATCTGACCGAGATCCTCATGCGCGAAAAGAAGAGCGGCGTGGAACTCAAGATCTGAGGAGGGATTGCGATGCTGATGGATGAAGCACAGCGTTTGACGGCACGCATGGCCGTACCGCCGGGCAGCCTGGGACTCTTGGAGAAACAGGTGCAGAGACTCTTTCGCGCCTGGCCAAAGATTGAATGGGAACTGCGGCCGCATCATTTCGTGTTTGCTGCGGACAACGGGATTGTCGCTGCCGGTGTCGTCGGCCAGGATCAGGATATCACGTATCTGCAGGCCCGGAATATGGTGGAAGGGCGTGCCGCCATCAGCTGTTTCTGCCAGGTCCAGGGCATGCCGCTTTCGGTGGTCGATGTCGGCATCAAGAGCGAGGAAGCTGTCGGCATTGACCGCAAGGTGGCGAAGGGCACGGAGAATTTCCTGGAGAGCCCCGCGATGAGCGAGCGCAATTTCTGGCGTGCTTATGATGCCGGTGCCGAGATGGTGAAGCTGGCGGCAAAAGACGGCTGCAACCTGCTGTCCTTCGGTGAGATGGGCATCGGCAATACCACGACTTCGGCGGCGGTCCTGCATGCGCTGACGGGGGCAGATCTTGAGAGCATCACGGGCTGCGGGGCCAATCCTGGCCATCCGGAAATCGTCTTGCGCAAGCGCGAGGTCATTGCGGCTGCCACGCAGCGCTATCGGCCGCTCATGAAGACGCCGCAGGACATCCTGCGCTGCGTGGGCGGCTTTGACCTCGCCGCACTCTGCGGGGCAATGCTGGCCTGCAAAGAAGCGCGGATCCCCTTCCTGCTCGATGGCTTCATCACGGCCGTGGCCTTGGCTTGTGCCGCGAAGATCGATCCAGATGTGACCAGGATGGCCATCCCCACCCATCTTTCCCAGGAACCCGGGACAGCCGCAGCCCTGCGTGCAGGCAGCATCAATCCCGATGAAGTCCCGATCCATGCAGAGATGTGCCTCGGTGAGGGGACGGGAGCCGTCCTTGGCTACGCCCTGCTGCGCACGATGCTCTATACAGTCCGCCACATGAAAACGATGGAAGAACTCGTACGCGTCAGCCAGGCTGAACGGCCGCAATCCAGAGGAAAATATCAAAAACAGACTTCAGTCAGCAGGATTGGAGCCTGTTTTTGTGGTATTATATAGAAGTACTCGTTTGGAAATGACAGCGGATACCGCTCTGGGAACATGCGAAAGAGAGAAGCAGGATGCATATCAAGCAGCTGGAAAAACGAACAAAGGAACAACAGGAACGGCAGCGGCTCATCACGCTGGCGGTTTTTCTCGTGAGCCTCCTGGTCTATATGCTGATCATGGGGCGACTGTTTGAGCATGAGCGGGAGATGGCAGGCGAGCGTTGCAAGCTCAATGCACAGATCTATGCAGAAGAGCTGGAGAAGGATTTCAACCAGAGCAGCGTCGTCACAGAAATGCTTTCCTATATGATTGCAGACGAGGGCGGCCGGATACGTGATTTCCCGGCAGCAGCTGCCGCTATGCTCAAGCGGAGTCCCTATATCGATACCATCATGCTGGCACCAGGTGGTGTGATAGAGGATATCTATCCGGAAGCGCATCGGGATTTCACGAACCGGGATCTTTTTGCCCTGCCGGATCGTGCGCAGAGCCTGGAGTACAGCCAAAGCCGCAAGAGTGTGGTCCTGCAGGGGCCGTTCCAGCTGCGGTCTGAGAGTGAGGGAATTGCTGTGAGGCGTCCCGTCTACCTGGCGGCTGCCGATGGGCAAGACCGGTTCTGGGGCTTTGCCATCGTTGCCATCCGGGTTCCCGATATCTTCACGGATACCGTGGAAGATCTCAAGGCTACCGGGAATGATTACCGGCTCCTTAAGACGGAGCCGGGGGAAGAAGAATATCATGTCGTGCAGGCATCCAAAGAAGTCCTGGATCAGCCGGCCATCCATACCTTTTTCTTCGGTGGCTGCTACTGGCGGCTGGAGGTGGCGCCGCAAAGGGGCTGGGGGCCATCTTTCCCGCTGCTGATTTCCTTCTTCCTGGGTTTCGGCATCGTCTTCCTGCTGACGGGCATGACGTACCTGCTCCAGCGGTTCCAGGCACAGCGCAAGTATCTGCATCATCTGGCCAATACGGATGCCTTGACTGGGCTTTACAACCGGCAGGGCTTTGATGAGGCTGTTTCTGACTGGCTGTACGATCATCCGGATACAAAAGCGACAGCTGTCATCCTCGACATCGATAATTTCAAGCTGGTCAACGATCTCTACAGCCATCGTGCTGGCGACGAGGCCTTGCGTTCGCTCGCACGGCTCATGCGGCAGCATTTCCCTGAGCCGGTTATCGTCGGGCGCAATGGCGGCGATGAGTTCTGCCTCTTTCTCCCGGGACTTTCGGCAGAGCAGTCAGAAGCACGTCTGCAGGCTTTTGTCGAACGGCTGCATGCGTTCCGCTACGGTGACCAGGAACACAGTTATACTGTTTCGCTCGGTTATGCGGAATACCCGACGCAGGCTCGGTCGCGCTCGAATCTCTTCCAATGCGCTGACGCAGCACTCTATGCCGTGAAGCTCAACGGCAAGCGCGGGCTTTCCCACTATGCGCCGCACGTGGGGGAGGCAGGGCGCAGCCAATTGGCCTTTGGCCTGCAGGACATCGCCATGCATCTGCCAGGAGCTATCCTTATCTACAAGGCGGATCGCGACGAGGAAATCCTCTTTGCGAATCTGGAACTCATCCATCTCTTTGACTGCACGTCTATCGAGGAGTTTTTCACGTATACGGGCGGCACGTTCCGTGGCCTCGTGCATCCCGATGATTATGATGCGGTGGAGAAGGATATCTGGCAGCAGGTGCATCAGGAGGGAAGTTCCGGCAATGATGCAGTCATCTACCGTATCGTCACGAAGAAAGGCCGCATTTTCCGCGTCCTCGACAAAGGACGCCTCGTCGATACGGAATTCTATGGCAGGATCTTCTATGTCGTACTGCTCGCTGAGGACAGTTGGCAGTGACTCGATAAAAAAGACGGCTTCCGGATGGTTTTTCGCTGCGATTCCGGGAGCCGTTTTCTTGACACTGGACATAAAAATCGGTAAGATAGTAAGGTATAGTTCTGTCACGTCTGTCAAAAACGTACAACAACCAATACACAAATAAAAGCATGAAAGCAAAAAAAGAAAAGGGGGGTGAATATTATCGTTACAATAATATTAGCGGTAATAGTAGCAGTATTTGTCGGTTCCGGCATCGGCTACGTGATGCGCAAGCGCACGGCAGAAGCACAGATCGGTTCTGCCGAGGCCGAGGCAAAACGAATTGTAGAAGACGCTGAGAAGAGGGGCGAAACGAAGAAGAAAGAGGCCCTGCTCGAAGCGAAGGAAGATATCCACCGTCTGCGTCAGGAACTCGATCGTGATACGAAGGAACGCCGTTCTGAGATCCAGCGCCAAGAACGCCGTGTCGTCCAGAAGGAAGAGAATCTCGATCGCAAGCTCGAATCCGTGGAGAAGAAGGAAGAGGCCCTGAACCGCAAGGAGGCTCGTCTCGACCGGAGCCAGGCAGCCATCGACGAGATGCACGAGCAGCAGAAGGCTGAACTCGAGCGCATCTCCAGCCTGACGGCGGAAGAAGCCCGTACGATGCTCATGGCGGAAGCAGAGGAAGAACTCAAGCATGAGAAGGCCATGAAAATCAAGGAGTACGAGCAGCAGACGAAGGAAGAGGCCGACAAGAAAGCACGCGAGATCCTGTCGATTGCCATCCAGCGCTGTGCAGCCGACCATGTCGCCGAGACAACGGTCTCGGTGGTCGCGTGCCCAATGACGAGATGAAGGGCCGCATCATCGGCCGTGAAGGACGCAATATCCGCACGCTGGAGACGCTGACGGGCATCGACCTCATCATCGATGATACGCCGGAAGCTGTCATCCTGTCCGGTTTTGACCCGGTACGCCGCGAGATTGCGCGCATTGCTCTTGAGAAGCTGATCCAGGATGGCCGCATCCATCCGGCCCGCATCGAGGAGATGGTCGAGAAGGCCAAGCGCGAAGTCGATCAGCGCATCAAAGAGGCTGGCGAGCAGGCGACGTTCGAGACGGGCGTCCATGGCCTGCATCCGGAACTCATCAAGCTGCTCGGCCGCCTGCGCTACCGCACGAGCTATGGCCAGAACGTACTCAATCATTCCGTTGAGGTCTCGCACCTCGCCGGGGTCATGGCAGCAGAACTCGGCTGCGATGTCATGCTCGCCAAGCGTGCCGGCCTGCTCCACGATATCGGCAAGGCCATCGACCATGAGGTCGAGGGTTCCCATACGTCGATCGGTGGCGATATCGCACGCAAGTACCGTGAGTCGAAAGATGTCATCAATGCCATTGTCGCCCATCACGGTGACGTGGAGCCGAGCTGCGTAGAGTCCGTGCTGGTCTCGGCAGCAGATGCTGTATCGGCGGCTCGTCCCGGCGCACGCCGTGAAAGTCTCGAATCGTATCTCAAGCGCCTCAAGAGCCTTGAAGAGATTGCAGAGTCTTTCGATGGCGTTGAACGCTGCTTTGCCATCCAGGCTGGCCGCGAGATCCGCGTCATGGTCAAGCCGGACAAAGTGGACGATGCGGAAGCCGCTGCACTGGCTCACAATATCGTCAAGAAGATCGAGGACGAACTCGAGTATCCTGCCAAATCAAGGCCACGATCATCCGCGAGACGCGCGTCGTCGATTATGCAAAATAAGGAAAAACAAGAATTACCATGTACTGAGGGTGCGGGCGTCTGTCCCGGACCTCAGTTGCTTAGAGGGGATAACTATGTTTGGTTTCAATTGGCTGCGCTCGCCGGGCGCGTACCGCAAGGCGCAGGATAAGGCCGGCATCCAGTTCCTGGCATCGCTTCTCGTCTGCTATCCGGAAGTCAGTACCGTGCAGTATGATCCGAAGATGGGAGACCTCGTTCTCGATTTCATCCTGCGGGGCAAGATTGACTGGGACAAGCTCAAGCCGTTCACGAGTCTCCTGAAGGAGAGCCTGGATACGTATCATGCCCTGGAAGACGGAGAGGAGCCCTACCTGGCCATTGCGGGCGAGGCCGTCGGGGAGCAGACGGTGCTTTTGCACATCACGCGGGAAGTGGCGACCCTGCAGCGCGGCGAACTCACGCTTATCGCACGCCTGCTCCATGACACGTTTGGTTCCCTGCTTGTCGTGGACAATCATTCCCTCGATAATCTGGAGGATGGTTTTGCCACCGCCCAGAGCGACCTGCTCGACCAGATGCTCGGACAGGCACAGGAAATGCGCTTCAAGAGCCGCATGATCGGCATCCGCGAAGGGGATCGGGTCGTCGTCTACAATCGCTGAATACAAACTGCCTGGGAGACTGGTAGGATTTTGCTATCGGCAGCTCCGGGCAAAGGAAAGAGGAGATCACATTGCGAATCATGCTGGTAGGGGATGTCGTCGGCCGTCCGGGCCGCCGCGCATTCCAGGATCATACCCCGAAACTCCGTGCGGAGAAAGGGATCGATGTCGTCATCGTCAATGGCGAGAATTCTGCTGGTGGCAAGGGCTTTACGCGCAAGGCGCTCGATGAGCTCTACCGCGGCGGTGCCGATATCGTCACTTCGGGCAACCACGTCTGGGACAAGAAAGACGTACTCTCGTTCATCGACGATGAGCCTTTCCTCATCCGTCCGGCCAATTATCCCGAAGGCACGCCCGGCAAGGGCTGGTGTTCCTATCCGTTCAAGGCGAAGAACATCGGCGTCATGAATCTCTCGGGACGTGCTTTCATGCCGCCCTTGGACTGCCCATTCCAGAAGGTCGAGGAACTCCTGCGCGAGATGAAGCGGGAATGCGACCTCATTTTCTTGGATTTCCATGCTGAGACGACTTCGGAGAAGATGGCCATGGGCTTCTATCTCGATGGCCGCGTCAATGGGGTGGTCGCACGCATACGCATGTCCAGACGGCCGATGAACGCCTGCTGCCGAAAGGGACTGCCTATATCACGGATCTCGGCATGGTTGGTCCGCGCGACTCAGTTCTTGGCGTCAAGACCGACATCATCCTGCGCAAATTCACGACGGCGATGCCGGTGCGCTTCGATCTGGCGGAAGGACCCTGCACGTATTGTGCCGTCATTGTCGAGGTTGACGATGCCACGAACAAGACGCGCGCCATTGAGCGCATCCGCATTGAGGAGTGAGGAGAGATCCGGCGGTCTTCAGACAGAAAATCATAGAAAAAAGAAGGATTTGCGAGGTCTGCGACGAATTATAGACCAGTAGTAGGAAATACTGGCTGTAACTGTGACAAACATTCATCGTGCAAGAACAAGTATTAGCTGTACAAGGAGGTCGTGCTCATATGGAAATCTTGAAAGTTTCTGCAAAATCCAATCCCAATTCTGTAGCAGGTGCGCTGGCGGGCGTCATTCGCGAGAATGGCAGCGCGGAGATGCAGGCCATCGGCGCGGGAGCTTGAACCAGGCTGTCAAAGCAGTGGCTATCGCACGCGGTTTTGTGGCACCTCATGGCGTAGACTCATCTGTATCCCGGCTTTTACCGATATCGAGATCGATGGGGAAGAACGCACGGCCATCAAGCTCATCGTCGAGCCGCGGTGAACCATAATATAGGAGTTGACTTCAGGATGCCAAGTGATCTGCATATGCATACGACCTTCTCGGATGGCAAGCTGACGCCCGAGGAACTCGTAGCCGCAGCAAAAGAAGCAGGGCTGACTTATATGGCCATCACGGATCATGACACCGTGGAGGGAATCAGCCATCTCTATGAGAACGGCCTGTATCCGGCTCGGGGAATCAAATTGATCCCTGGGATTGAATTCAGTGCCCACGATCCCCTGCATGAGATCCATATTCTCGCTACAATATCGATATCTATTACGCCAGGCTGGCCGACAAGCTCAACGAGGTCACCGAAGCCCGCTGGACGCGTTTCAGCGAGATGGTCGAGAAGCTCCGGCAGCTCGGCTACGACATCAGTGAGACGGAAGTCCTGACGATTGCCGGCGACAGCCGTTCCATCAGCCGTTCCCATATCGGCCGCGTACTCGTGGAGAAAGGCTATTTCCCCACGGTGCAGGATGCCTTTGAAGCTGTTCTGCAGAAAGGAAAGCCAGCTTACGTGCCGCATTACCACCTTGAGGTGGAGGAAATCATCAGCCTCATCCGGGAGGCCGGTGGCACCTCGGTGCTGGCTCACCCGAAACTCGTCGGCGATGATGACCTGGTGCGCAGCATCTGCCAGTGCGGCATCGATGGCATCGAGCTTTCTATCCGCGCCATGATGAGGATGATACGGCACGTTATCTGGCGATGGCGCAGGAATACCATTTGCTGGTGTCGGGCGGTTCCGATTATCATGGCTTCCCGACGCGTTATCCCGACAGGCTTGGCGTCTTCACCATCGAAGATTCGTATGCGGAGAAGTTTTATCGTCCGGCCAAGAAGCTTTAAGCATAGGTAAGGAGCATTTCAGATGGACGTGATTGCATTAGTGGGCCCGAGCGGAACTGGCAAGAGTCACCGGGCGCTTATCGTTGCACATAAACATCACGCCGATGCGATCATCGATGATGGCATCCTCATCAAGGATGGCAAGATCATCGCCGGTCATTCGGCCAAGAAAGAAAAGAGTAAGATCATGGCCGTGCGGCGTGCGATTTTCGTCCTGCCCGGCCATGCGGAAGAAGTCCGCAAAGCCATTGAGACGGTCAAGCCGCACCGCATCCTGATCCTGGGGACCTCGGAGAACATGGTGCATAAGATCACGAAGACGCTGCGCCTGCCGGCCATCGCGAGCATCATCCACATCGAGGACATCGCGACGCGCTCCGAGATGGAGAAAGCACGGTTCTACCGCCTGAAACAGGGCAAGCATATCATCCCTGTGCCGACGATCGAACTCAAGCCTCATTTTTCGGGCTATCTCATAGATCCCTTGCAGTCGTTCTTCAAACGCTCGTCGACGAGACGGCGCCGCTTGGTGAAAAATCCATCGTGCGGCCGGTCTTCAGCTATTACGGCAAGCTCAGCATCGAAGATACGGCCATCAAATCCATCGTGCGCAATGTCATCATGGAGAAGGGACCGTTCAGCAAGGTCAGCAGCATCCATGTCCGTCATCTGCTTGCCGGTGAGGAAGATCAGGGAATCCGTATTTCCTGTGAGGTCGTGCTGACCTACGGGAACCATATCCCGACGCTCATCCAGCAGGTACAGCAGCAAGTGCGTGAAGCTGTGGAATTCGAT
>ENA-OQBJ01000519-OQBJ01000519.1-human-gut-metagenome-genome-assembly--contig:-NODE-519-length-20144-cov-6.120348_pt1 | contig 20144 bp, 19 predicted proteins | sample MGYA00242743_ERZ504545 | MGnify/ENA primary metagenome ERZ504545 (study PRJEB26092, sample SAMD00036252) | human gut metagenome | host: Homo sapiens | study: EMG produced TPA metagenomics assembly of...
CTATATCATGCAGAAACTGGAGGACTTCCGGCTGGTACCGGAGTACCGGCAGACGAACAGCCAGGGCGAACGGGTGCCCGGCGTGGTGTATCTGTCGTTCAGCTACCGGGTTATCAAGGCCGGAAGGTTGAAAATAGAATTTGTGAACGCTGATAAGACCGGGTTTGAGAACTTCAACATGTTCGGCCATGAAGAGGACCTGCCCGTTGGCGGTGAGAAGATGTTCACGTTGGACGGACTTTGGAACGGCACTGGCGACTTCAAGCTGTCGTTTACGGGCGTGATTTACATTTCGCTGCTGGTGTTCAGCACCAACAAGGCGGACGCACTGGCCTATAAGTACCGTACACTGTTCGAACAGAGCGACCGGCTGGTAAAGATTTCAGCGGCGGTCTTCGACAAGGACGGTAATGCGCTGAAAGAGACCGGGCTTGTCATAAAGCCTGAAGGTTCCGGTCTGTATGCGCAGGACAATACAGGAAAGATTGCCCTTATCGGGGTGAGCGTGGAGGAAGAGGACGAGTACGGAAATACCGTGAGCAAAATCAAGCTGACAGCCGACCATATACAGCTGGAGGGACTGGTAACGGCCAACGGCAACTTCAAGATACTGGAAGACGGCAGCATTGAAACAACCAACGGTAAGTTTACCGGAGAGATAGACAGCAGCAAAGGGAAAATCGGCGGCTTTGAGATAGGGAACGGCCGTATCGGTTCTGTGGCCGACTCTCACGGGAGCGGTGGCGGTCTTGCCATTTATGATGATTTTTTCCGTGTCGGCGGCAGCAAAGGATATGTGATGTTCGGTGATGATGTGATACCGTCTTCTGCAGGAGGAGCTTTTACCGCTGTCGGTCGTATCGTGAACTCAGCCCCCAATATATACGGGAATTACGGCTTCGACCAAGCGAACTATGGATTGTTTATAGATGTTACCGGCGGTACGAAGAACTACGGTATCAGCAGCAATGCGGCATTACTTGCCCCGGCGTTTATCAATACGAAAGCCAAGCTGCTTACCTTCGGAAGTGGAAACTACACGGTGGATTTCTCACAACACAATATCATTTTGATGTATTACAATGAACCCAACTACAGTAAGGTAGAGGTTACGCTGCCGTCGGAAAGTTCTGTGGCATACAAGTTCGGCATGAGTTACTTGCCTACCGATTTTGCAGCCATTGTCACGTTCAGGGTCAGACCCGGTTCAAAGAATATCATACTAAAAGGTATCTATAACCACAATGAAGATTTGCAAAACTACGAGATGGCATCCGGGGACTCCGTAACGGTACTTATTACAAAAGCGGACGGATTCCGTTACCAGATATTGAATCATTCATCCTAAAAAACAGATATATATGAAAAAGTTAGATTTCAGGAATTTCAGCGTTCCCACCGGAATAACCCGTCAGACGAGGGAGGTTTTCGATGTACGTGAGCAGATAGCCGATTTGCTGTATACGCGTGTCAGTGGCATCAAGGCCCATCGGCTTGCGTTCAAGATTTTCGAGAGTACCGGCGAGACCGAGTTCAGCGATGAGGAAACCGGGATGATACACATGGCGGTGGAACGCTATTGTCTTCCCAATGTGATAGATGCCCTGAACGAAATCCTGGGCGGGTCAGAAACCGATAAAAACGAATGAGTATGGCAGAAATGACACAAGAAGAACTGGTTCAGGAAGTGCTGGACCGTGTACTCCAGAGTTCTACCGGCGTGGAGGACTTGGAGACCGTCACCTCGCTGAGCGGTGTGAAATCACTGCCCGGGGAGAAGGACGGCAAGATGGTGAACGTCCCCCTGGAACTGATAGGGAAGCCTGCGAGCGATGCCGCCGCCCGTGCCGAGCTGCCGCCAAGAAAGCGGAAGGAGCCGTAGCCGGACTGGAGGAAAAGACCCAGGCCGCCACGGAAGCGGCCACCAAGGCCAACGAAGCGGCAGCCAAGGCAGAAAACGCCGCTGCCAAGGTGGAACAGACTACGGCAGCAGCCATCGGCGGGGCTACCGCACGCTTTTCCTCATGGATGGAAACAGGCAACGTTTTACCTGACAAGAGTACCAAACCGGGCGGCAGCGTAGTGTATGTAGCGGATGCCGGGAAGTTCGCCTACCACATGGACTCCACCCTGTACGGGGACTGGGATGTGGCGGGTGTGCCTCCTGCCGGCATATTCATGAATGCGGACCGGACAGCCATCCTGCCGGACAAGCTCTACCTGCTGGGTGATGCCGTATATACCGGAACAGGCGGCAGCCTGAGACTGCTGGCCTACCGGCATGAGGTGATGAGCGGGGAAGCTTACGAGGCGCTGCAGGACAAGGATGCGAATACGCTGTATCTGATTTATGAGGAGGATTGACGATGATAACCATAGGCGGTAAGGAAATAACGGCTGCGTATGTGGGGAAACGTGCCCTGTCGGCAGTCTATGCCGGGGCAAGACTGGTGTGGTCTGCGATAAGCAGCTGTTTCGGACTTGGATACTGGAAAGGCGACGAGCCGTGGAACGGATCGGACGCATGGAACGGTAGCAGTAAAACTGATAAATGAATGATTATTATAAAAGGACAGTATTATGGCAAAAAGGAAAATAAGCGGAATCATCAACGCGACTGAACATCCGATGAATCTTGAAACACCATGGAATCAGAAACAGCTGGACGGCACCTATCATGCCTATGCAGGCGATGACATCGAAGCGTTCCTGAAGAAGGAACTGTCAAACCGTACCCCTACCGAGGAACTGGTGAGCGGCGAGACGAAACCTCCTACATCCGGAACGGTGTTCGATGCGATGGTGGGTACGGTGACGGACGTGGATGTGCAGGACAGCGAGGACGGCACCCAGTACGTGATGACCGTCAAGCAGAAGGACAACCAGGGCGGCGAGAGCTCGAAGGAAGTGCGCTTTTCCAAGTACACGGACGATGACAAGGTGGTGGTGAACATCGACCTGACGGACAGCGGCGGTGCGGGACTTCCCGCCTCGCAGTATCTGGCACTGGGCAGCGGCTTTGTGGTGAAATACTCCGTAGGTGTGGGCACTGCCGGTGGCGGTACGGTGGACGGCTACAGCGACCTGAAAGCCCGCGTGATCGTGAAACGCGGTTCGACCGTCATCAGTGAGTTCCGGGATGCGGAGTTTGTGGGCGTTACAGCCGGACAGAGCTATACCTTTGACGCTTCGCCCTACCTGAAGGATGCCACTGCCTATACCGTACAGGTGGAAGCGCAGGCAACTTACCAGGACGGCACGCTGATGAAGACGGCCACGGCCAAGGTGACCATGGTGGCCATGGAGCTGGAGACCACCTACTCGGCGGGCAACGGGCTGGCCGACGGGGGATATAAAAATGACGTGAACATCCCCTTTACTGCCAAGGGCACGAGCGGTGAGAAGAACATCTACTACCGCGTGAACGGCGGACAGGCCTTTACCCTCGGTCTTTCGGCCGGCAGCGGTGTGCAGCAGAAGAACGTGACCATCCCCCTGACACAGATGCAGGAGGGTACGAACGTGGTGGAAGCCTACGCGCAGCATGAGAACTCCGGTGTGGTGAGCCGGGTGCATTACATTACGCTGCTGAAGGCAGGCGGAGGTGTGACAGCGTATGCCGGCCTGATGTTCAGCCACCGGGCAGCGGGGTTCCAGCGTGACTGGAAACACCCGGTGCTGGAGGCAGAGCAGTTCACGGCATGGAACTTCACGTATGCCGGCTATGACCGCGATGCGTACACGGCCCGTGTGAAAGTGACCGACCGGGGCAGCGTGGTGAAGGAAGACCTGCTGCAACGCGGTGAGACCGGCAGCTACGGACGGACGAACGTGAACGTGGAACCGTTGGACTACCGTGTGTCATGCGGCGATGCCGTGCTTGAGGTGCAGGTGAACACCACATCGCACCCGGACATTGAAGCCACGCTGGCACCGGATGCCGTGTGTACGTTTGACGCCTTCGGGCGAAGCAACACGGAAAACAACCCGGCAAGCTGGGTGAGCGGTGACAAGCGTATGGAGTTCCGGGACGTGCTGTGGAGCGTGAACGAATATGGTGCCGGTAGCGGCTGGCACAAGGACCGCCTGCTGCTGGCCGGTGGTGCAGGTATGACCCTGACCGCTGACGGCGGTTACCGCCCCTTCAACGAGGCGGACAAGCCCGAGGGATTTGCCATCCGTGACGTGGGCATGACGCTGGAGATAGAATACAGCACGGCCAACGTGACGGATACGGATGCCGAGCTGATCACCTGCCTGGGGCAGCTGGACAACGGCAACCGGTACGGGCTGATTGTGACTCCGGAAGAGGCCAAGTTCCTGACCGGTGTGGTGACCGAGGCGATGGATGCCGGACAGGTGCTGCGCTATGAAGACTCGGTGGGTACCAAGTTCCAGCCGGGTACGAATATCCGCATTACCTACGTGTTCTATCCGAACGTGCAGACCAACGAACAGCGCACGCTGATCGGTTTCTATGTGAACGGTGAAGAGTCGGCTGCTTCCAAGTGGCTCGACAAGGTGAATTTTGACATTCAGAGCCAGCTGGAATTTAAGTCGGCAGGTGCCGACCTGAACGTGAAGAGCGTGCGTATCTATAACAAGGCGCTGACCTCGGACGAGGTGCTGAACAACTACATCGTGGACCGCAACCACCTGGAGGATGCCGACGGGGAACCGGGCGTGCGCTCACTGGATGAGGACAACCGCGTGCTGAATGAAGGAGATACGGTGAGCATGGAGAAGCTGATGGGCTGATGAAGAAGCGCCGGAACTCGATCCTGGTACTGATAGGCACGGGCAGCGTGGGCAGTGAGGTTCCGAGCGAGAGCGACACGCTGAACGTGGTGGATGCACTGGCCCAGCTGAACGACAAGAAGGCCAACAAGCTGGTAAGGGAGGTCCGTTTCTATAACGGAGAGGACAGGACGCTTGACTTTATCCTTACCAACGTATATGTCCGTATTCAGGGTACTTCTTCCGTGAACTATGCCAGAAAGAACTTCCGTTTCTACTTCCAGAAGACGGCAAGCGGCTGGACGGTTACATTGAGCTACGGGGAGATTGACGGAAACGGCAGGCAGAAGAATCCGGTGGTAACTACCGGCAAAAAAATCTCTTCAAGTTACGCAGGAACTCGGTAGGCGCGAAGCTGGCATGTTCCAAATGCGACTTCTCGGACTCGTCCATGACCACCAATACCGGAGGTGCGAAGCTTATCAATGACGGACTGAAAGAGATGGGGCTGCTTACGCCTGCCCAGCGTTACGCCAAAGACCATGGGCTGGAGGATGATTACCGTTCGGCCATCGACGGCCTGCCGTGCGACCTGTTCGTAGCGAAGAGTGCCGACGAAGACCTGACCTATTACGGCCAGTACAACATGAACAACGAGAAGAGCGACAGCTACCCCATCTTCGGGCAGGATGAGACCATCGGCGGCGAGAAATGGGGCGAGGGCGACACGCTGAACTACCTGGAAGCCGACGAGGAAGGACACAAGCAGTACCTGCCCGTCTGCTTCGAGACGCTGAACAACTCCAATCCGCTGTGCCTGTTCCACTGGTTGCCGAGTACCGAACCGGAGCATAAGGATTTCATGGACTACAACTTTGACGGAGGACTGGAATTTAATCATCCGAAAGATACCTTCTGGTCGGACGGAGGCGGTGACGCGGAGGAAGAACCGAACCTGAAAGACCACCTCGGTACCGGTGACAAGTACGACAAGATGTACAAGGCCACCGACCGCATGATGAGTTTCGTCTACCGGTGCGTAAAGGAAACGCCTGCGGGCAGGAACATGGTTTACAGCACGGAATCCCATTCGTTCGAGGGGGTGGACTATGAGGACGACGGCGACAAGTTCCCTACCGCCAAGTGGCAGAGCGATACGTTCAGGAAAGAGGCCGGGAAGTATTTCGACCTTCCCCACCTGATTGCCTACTATCTGTACGTGCAGTTCAACCTCGGCGTGGACCAGCTTGCGAAGAACATGCTTATCCGCACATGGGACGGTGTGAAATGGTCGATTGACTATTATGACGGCGACTGCCAGCTCGGTTCTGACAACAAGTCGTTCCTGACCGGGAAGTATGACGACAACCGCCAGACGAAGCGCGACGGGCTTATGTGATGCAGGGTCATAACTCGTGGCTGTGGAACCTCATCGTGGCCAATTGCTGGGACATGATTGTGGAGATTATGGTGAGCGGATGGAACGGGGGCGCAAGCTTCATGAGTGCCTTCAGTATCCAGAAAGCCATTGACCATTTCGATACCGAACAGATGAAGAAGTGGTGCTCACGCCTCTATAACAAGTCCGGCATCTTCAAATACATCTACCCGTTCCTGAACGAAATGCCGGTGGGTGCTGACGGTGCCAAACAGACCTATCCGCAAATCTACGGTCTGAAGGGTTCGTTGAAAGCACACCGGAACTACTTCATCCAACGCCGGTATGACCTGAAGCAGGTGGAGTACGGCTATGTATCCACGCTGGGTGCCCAGTTCTACCAGAGTACGGCATCGCTGGACAAGGCTTATAAACTGAAACCGATGCAGTACCGGCTGACCATCCCGTACCGTGTGCAGCTCTCCACCAGCAACGGCGTGCAGGCCGACAGCGGCGTGGTGGATGCGGACGTGCTCCATTCCCTGCAGCTGACCCGTGCCTTCGGTGAGAACGACCCGCTGAAGATTATCGGTGCAGCCAAAATCAAGGAGCTGGTATGGCACGAGGATGCGTTCGCAATCGGCTTCAACTTCGGTCTGCTGACCTCACTGGTAAAACTCGACATGAGCGTGGAGAAAGCCAGCGGTTACCGGAACGGCTCGTTCATGGCTTCGACCAATGGTATGCTGCTTCTGGAAGAAGTGAACATGCGGAACAACCGGCTGGCCCGGAACGGGGACAACGGGAATGTGGCCACTTTGGACTTGAGCTGGCAGGGCCGCCTGAAGAAACTGGACGTGAGGGGTACGGGGCTGACCCGTGTGAAACTGGCCACCGGTGCGCCCGTTGTGCAGTTATGCCTGCCGGACACGATTGAGGAACTGTTCCTGGAATATCTGACCAAGCTGTCCGATAGTGGCTGATACTGGAAGGGATCAATAATGTGCGGGGCTACCGCTACACCAACTGCCCCGGCATCGACGGGTTCGCTATGCTGGAACGCCTGCACCAGGCCAGACTGAACGGCAGCGGCAAGCTGGAGCGCTTCGTGCTGGAGATAGACCGGGAAGACGACGGAACCTGCTGAAGAAGTATTACGACTACGGAACGTATACACAGACGGGTGCCGTGGATGACCGGCATTCGGGACTGAGGGGCAAGCTGACCCTGACGAAGTATCTGGCCGATGAGGAACTGGAGAAGTATGCCGCCCGTTATCCGGAACTGACCATCAAGCAGCCGCCCTATACGATGATCGAGTTTGACGACAGCGTGGCCGACGATGCCAATGTTTCGAACCTGGACAACAAGACGGGGTACAAATTCGGCAATACGTACAAAATGAGCGGGCATGTGAATGCCATCCTGTCCAAGCGCCACCGCGTATTGGCCAAGGTGACGAAGATGCCCACGAGCCGGAAGGTGGAGATAGCCGGGCAGCAGGTGGAAGTGAACAACCCGGACGGAGATGACCTATTTCCCCCTGCATGACGAAAGCTCGAACTTCTATGCCGATGCGGAGGATATGAACGACTGTACGGTGGCGAAGCTGGACGGCAGCGAGGGAGACTGGATGATGTATGAGCCGTTTTACTGGAGCAAAGGCATCAACGATTATTTGAACAACAAGAAGTACGCCTGCTACAGCAGTTATCCGGAGGACGAAATGCCCCCGGTGCCTGAGGCGACGGTACTGACACTGGATGCCATCAAGGAGACACAGGGCGGCTGGCTGGGTGAACGCAAGATCATGAGCGGCAAGCCCACGCTGATGGAATCCTATACGACGGACAAGGCTTATTCCGTGTGCAAAGTGGACGTGTCGGGTTACAGACGTGTCCGCTTCCCGAGCGTTCCAGGAACAGGCTTATCGGCAGTGTGTTTGCTGATGCGGAGGGAAACATCCTGAAGAGTATTGTGGTGCCGACCATCGGCTTGAAATTTGAAGCCGGCATGTATCTGATAGCAGACGTTCCGGAACGTGCTACAGCCCTGCATTTCTCCATTCTGAACACGGCAGAGTTTGACTGCGTGGTACTGAGCCACAGCGACAAGATAGAGGACATGGAACCGGATTGGGTGGCCAATGAGGAGCATCTGTGTGCCGTTGTGGGCAGTTCGGTGGTGGGCAGTAAACTGCGTGCCTGCATCACCGGAGCTTCGACCACGGCAAGTATGACCTGGACGGACTTCCACTACTACAGCCAGCAGCGGGGTATGCAGCAGATAGATGCGCTGATGCACAGCCGCATCGCGAACCTGAGCTATGCAAAGTACGGGCGCAGGGATATGCAGGAACAATGCGGTGCCGGTCAGCATAACAATAACCGCACAACAGGCGGAACGGCCGAACACGGGATGACAGACACCATCGGCTACGATGAAGCGTATGTCATTAACAACAAAATCACGAATTCGCTGATTGACGGCCTGGTGCACCAGTATGCCTGGTATAAGAGTCGGGACGAATACGGACAGGCGACTGTGGTGCAGGTGAACAATATCTGCTGCCTGGGCTATGAGGACATCTACGGCAACAAGTATGACATGATGGACGGCGTGGATCTGCCGAACGACAGCGGTAACGTGGGCAAATGGCGCATCTGGATGCCTGACGGCAGTATCCGTATGGTACAGGGCAAGAAGGACAGCGGTCAGTGGATTACAGGCGTGGCGCACGGCAAGTATATGGACATGATTCCGGTAGGTAATCTGAACGGATCATCTTCTACTTACTATACCGACATGTACTGGATAAGCACCGCTACGGTCCGTGTGGTCTATCGCGGGTACTACAATGCGGACGCGAGTGGCGGTGTGTCGTATGCGTATGCGAGTAGCGGTGCTTCGAACACGTATGCGTATGTCGGCTCGCGTCTGGCCTTCCGCGGCAAAATCGTCCGGGCGCAAAGCGTGGCAGCGTATAAGGCGATACGCGAGGTGGCGTAAGCGCAAAGCGCTAAAGCGTGGAGCGAAGCGACTAAAACGAAAGAACGGGATTCGGATGGTTTCCGAATCCCGTTAAAAGGTATTCAAATACCGCTTCGCCGGTCGAAATTTTTTAGAATATTGATAGGGTAGGGGAATACAGAACTGAACTGATTTGAGGGTAAACGACCTCAATTTAACTATGTAAAGATAGCAATTTTTGCTGATATTTGCAAGTGAATTTTCTGTTATTTTTAGCCTATAAATGCCTTGTTGAAACGGAATAAAGAGTGCTTTAAATTATACGTTTCGTTTTGTGAAATGAACTTTTCGTTTTGAAATGCGCGAACATTTCGATTTGCGGATTATACATATTAATAATTGAAGGCATAACTTATTGATGCCTACTTGTTATAGAATAGCCGTAGACACTGCCTCCTGGCTATTTTTTGTCCCAACTTGTCGTTTTCTGTCTTTTTTTTGGCGGTTGCTCAACGGTTGAGTAACCAATGACCTTGTAATATCTCCGTAATATTGCACCGTAAACAATAAAAACAAGGTCATTATGAATAACAGAAGAACTGCACCTGGTGGGCAGATGACCCACATGCTCAGTACCATACTCGCCAAAGTAACCAACATTGAAAAGTTACTGGCTCCTGCCATACATAACTTGCCCGACAGCGAGATACTGGATTCAAAAGGCGTGCGCCTGCTTACCAAAATGTCCGACAGGACACTTCTAAGACGCCGCAATGACGGTTCGTTGCCTTTCCACCGTGACAAGGGGAAGATTTACTACCGCCGTTCGGACGTGCTGCGTGCCATGCTGCTTGAAAAAGAAGAACACTCTAAAAATAAAAGGTTATGAGAAAGGTGATTAAGGTTGAAAGCGGCTCGTTCGCCGCACTCGTGAGAAGTTACAAGAAGTCCCTCAACATGTTGGCCGTGCTGCAACATATCTGTGAGGATAACTGTGTAGAACTCTCCATGCTGCCCGATGAGGTTTGTGAGCTGATAAACCTCGATCCGGCAGAGATTGAGAAGCAGCGTTTGAGCGGACGGCTGCGTTTTGCGGAAGAGGAGAACGGGACCAGGCATTATTCGATTGTGGATATAATCAATCTGAAGGATTCCATTGATTGGAAGGTTATTAACAGACAGGTGGAAAGCCTTTCCTTTGAGGAAGAGGAATGACGGAGTGCCCTTCTTCCCATTACAGATAAGAGTATGGCCGGCAGACCGGATTTATCCGGGTGCGGCCATACCTTTGTCATTTCCTGAAAAGCGGCTCTTTACGGCAAACTTAGGATATTTTTTTCAGTCCGTTTGACGGGACGGCAATTTCCATTGAGGTACATGCCTTGCCTTCCGTGGCAGGTCCGGTGTATCGTCACTTTCGCCTGTCTCTTTCTGTCCTTTCATTTCCGTTCCGTCATCCGTTCCGCTTTCATGCCCGCCTGCCGGTTTTATGGTAAGCTGTATTTTCCGGTTCAGCGTGGCAAGTTCCTCATTCAGCCGCTTGATTTCCGCATCCTTGGGCCATGAAGCCGCCACAATCTCCTGAAGGACCGGGATGTCCTTCGACAGCTCCGCGTTTTCCTGCTCCCGTTTCTCTATCATGGCGGGAATGCGTTCCAGCGCATTGATGAAGTTCATGACGGCCAGTTTCGGGTCTTTGGCAATATAACCGTTGTTGTAGGTATATTTGATGCCGTCCAGCCCCTCGACCATGAACTTGTTCTGCAAAGCCTGCATGTCCCCCTCACAGGTCCTTTCGGTACGGACAAGGATGCGGAAATCGAACAGGGTCCCGATTTTCATATAGTCATCCTCCGTCCGGGCATTCCGGTTGATTGCAGCAAGCCGGTTGCGAGTATCTCCACGTTGTCCGAGTCCACACCGTCCAGTTTCAGGGGATTGGGACGGAGTCCGGTTTTCGCATCTGCGGGGGCCACCTTGTTGAAATATTCCCAGTCCCTGGTGAAACGCCCGATAAAGGCATTGTTTTTTTCTATTCCCGAAGTCCTTTCATTCAGCTTGCCTTTCGCGTTTCCCTTGTTACGGTGGAATGCCTGCCTCTCGCTTTCGAGGACCGCCAGTTTCTTGTCCAGCTTCGCCTTTTCCAGCAGGTCGTCGTTGCCTGAAAGGATGGCCACGTATTCGCTGAAACTGCCGCCTCCGTTTTCGTCAATCGCCCCCTCGTCAATGGTACGGGCGGCCAGATTGCGGCTTTTGAGCTGGTTGATGAACACCTGCTTGTTTTGCAGCAGGTTGAACTTGTAGCTGTCCAGTGACTTCTCCACCGCATAGATATAGCAGTCCACCTTGTTGCCGGCGTACTGCTTGGCGATGATATTGCCTTTTCTCACCGCGCGTCCGTTGCGCTGCTCCAGATCGGACGGCCTTCAGGGTATGTCCAGATGATGGATGGCCACGGCACGTTCCTGCGCGTTGACACCCGTTCCCAGTTTCTGTGTGGAACCGAAAAGGAAACGGATGCGCCCGGAATTCATATCCTTGAACAGTTCCTTGCGTGCGTTGTCGCTGTTCGCCTCCTGAATGAACTTTATCTGCTTTTCCGGGATATTATGGTCTTCCACGAGTTTGCGTCTTATCTCACTGTAGATGTTCCACTGGTCGGGTTTATAGGTACTCAAGTCTGAAAAAATGAACTGTGTGCCTTTCTGGTCAAGATATTTATAGTAATATTCCGCAATCTTGGCCGCGCAATGGGACGCCTTGTTTCCCGGACTGTCACCGTACTGCTGGTCTATCAGCCGCATGTCAAGCGACATCTTGTTCGAGTAGTTGGTGGCGATCAGCATCTGTGCCTTCTCCTCCGCTTCGGACAGAGGCTCCCTGTCTATGTAGGTCGCATCCCCGGTTTCGGCGAACTTTATCAGTTTTTGAATGAAAACCTCCTGCTGGGGAGTGGGCGGTATGTGATAGAGTTGCTCGTTGAGTTCCGGTCTGTCAACCCCCACGTCTTCAGCGGTCTTGTAATCGGTTATTTCCGCATAGAAATTGGCGAGTTCCGGCACCTTGATAAAATAGCGGAAACGCTCTTTCTGCACCACCTGGTTGGTCACTGAAAATTCAAAGTCCGTGCTTTTCTTCGCATAGACGGCCGCCCAACCGTCAAAACAGGTAATCCCCTGCCGCTCCATTTCCTTCGGACGGAGATATTTGAAAAGGAGATAGAGTTCTGTCAGGCTGTTGGAGATGGTCGTACCGGACAAGAAAGTGGCCCCCAAATCCCTGCCCGTACGCTCCTGTATGGTACGGATGGCGAAAAGCATGTTCATGGCCTTCATGCTTCCCTCGGGATTGCCCAGACCGGAAACTCTTGCATGGCGTGTATTGAACATCAGGTTCTTGAAATTGTGCGATTCGTCAACGAAGAGGTGGTCGATGCCCATCTGTCTGAAATCTGTAACATCATCCGTCCGGTCCTTTATATCCTGTTCCAGCTTTTCAAGTTTGGCCTCAAGGTTTTCCTTTCTTTTTTCCAGCCCCTTTTTTATCCAGCCGGTCACTTCATTGCCCTGCTGCTCGAATACGGCGAGATTCTCTTCGATGCTGTCTATTTCCTGCGTATATATTTTCTGCTGTATTTCGGGGGACTGGGGTATTTTCCCGAACTGGTCGTGTGTCAGGATGATACAGTCCCAGTTGTTATTCTTGATGTCATGGAATATTCCGACACGCTTCTCCGGCGTAAAGTCCTCCTTGCCCGGATACAGCACTCTGGCATTCGGATAGGCCCTCTTGAACGTGTCGGCTATGTCATGCACATTGCTTTTGAGTCCGATAATCATCGGCTTGTTCGCCAGTCCGAGACGTTTCATCTCAAAGGCGGCTATACACATGATAAGGGTTTTGCCCGTACCTACCTGATGGTCGATTATCCCGCCTCCGTTCATCTTCAGCATCCATACGGCATTTTTCTGGCTGTCGTACAGGGACGGTATGCCCAGCCCTTTCAGGTCAAGGAACGGGAAGCTTTGCAGGGAACCGTCGTAATCGGGACGTACATAGCAGTTGAACTTGCGGTTGTACATGTCCGCAAGGTTCTGCTTGAACTCGGGCAGCTGTTCATTCAGCCAGCCGGTGAAGGCGGAACGTATCTCGTTGATTTTGGTGTCGGCAAGCTGTATGGCCTCCGCATCCCGTACCTTAATGTCATTGCCCTCCTTGTCCTGTACGGTCTTGGTTATGTCGGGTACGGTGTTGTGCAGCGCATGTTTCAGCAGGTCGTTTCCGTAATAGCCTCTTTTTTCCCCTTTCACATAATATCTGTCGGTGATGTTCGCGTTGGTGCTCTCGAAGCTCACGCTGAATTCGTCGATGGATTCCGTATAGTGGATATGGGCCTTTGTCTCGAAGAGGTATCCGGCGAATTCCTCATATACGGACATGGGTATCCACCGTTCTCCCAGGTTGAAGTCAAGCTGTTCGAAACTTATAGGCTCCGGTATGGCTTTCCGAAGGGCCTCCAATGATTTTCTGCTCGCTCCGTCATCGGGATAGTCTCTCAGGTGGTTCTCTATCCATTCTGCTTTGGCGATCACATTGCCCGCTATGAAACGGTCCTTGATTTCATGGCTCTTCATCATGGGATTGTAGAAGATGCGCTCTTCCAGCTGTTCGAGCAGTTCCTGCCTGCCGATGTCGCTGAGATTCTCCATATATTCCAGATTGACCTCGCCGAACTTGTTCAGGGATGCCGCAAGGGCTTCCTGCGGTGTATCCACATGTGTCACTTCGTTGGCGTTGAACGATACGGGCACGGTGAATATGTCCGCCTTCTGTATCTTCCCGTCGATGGAACGCTCCAATGAGAGCATTTCCCGTCCTCCTGCATCCAACAGCAGGAACTTGGCGTTGTCCTTTCCGTTCAGCTCCCTGAACATGCGGTGGAAACGGTCATACTGCCGGTTCAGTTCCTCCTTAGTTCCGGCTGTTCGGTTTCCGTTTCGGCTTCCGCATTGTAGAGATTGTGGTAGGCTTCACGGAGCGGGATATAGTAGGCGGCCCGGTATTGTTGTGTGACAGTCAGCCTGAGCGGATGGAACTGTACTTCGGGAGTACCCAATCCCTGCAAATATCCGTATTGCTCACCGGCTTTCACGAGAGAGCCGTTCTTGTATTCGGGGCGTATTTCTCCGGTAAACGGACGTGGTTCCGTTTCTTTTTTCCGTTCTGCCTCGAACCGTAGTCTGCGTTCCTGCCATTTCGCTTCCGCTGCCGCCTGTTCCCCGGTCATTTCTTCTTGTGAGACGGCTTCATCATACATGTTCTCTTGCGAGAACAGATTGAACATTTCCGGTTCGTTTCCTTTTCTTTTGCGGGATGCCGATGGTGTCCGGCCCGGTGATGGCCGGTTTTCCATCATCTGCACCTCCGCTTCCTCCTCGTCCGCATAGGCGGCAAACAGATTAAGCATGGGTTCATAAGGCTTGGTTGACAAGAGACTTTCTTCCTGCATCTCCTGCCGGTGCTCCACTGCTGTTGTTTCCGGTGGAACTTCCGGTCCGGTTTTCAGGGCAGTGGAAACGGTGGAACGGGACAGGTTTTCTTCATAAAGTTTCCGGTCAAGATGGTTTCCCACATCTTGGGCCAATAATAGCCTGAGATGTTCGGAAATGGCTCCGATACCCCCTTCATGGATAAAATTCATGGCCGGTTGTCCGTACATGTTTTTACCCATGGATACGGAAGTATGGATGATATGGTCCAAATCGGCATAGCTGTTGTTGATATTGATGCTGCCCGATATAAGACGGGTTTCAATAAAGTTCCGTTCCTTTTCGGTCAGTTCCGACTTTCGGGTATTCTTCTGCAACACGATCAGGTCGCTGCCTACTTCCGTACCCGCATCGGTAAACAGATTGTCCGGCAGACGGATGGTAGAAACGAGATTGGCATGGTTTACCAGCACTCCCTGACGGGACGGTTCTGTGGCGAGTCCATGACGCCCGAAGTCGTGATATAGCCAGTATCCCGCCTTCACGCAGCGTATCCATGCCTTTGAGAAAGAAATAGTTGTGTACGGCAGCGAGTGAGGATTTGCGCACCGGGTCGTCACTCTGGTCAAAGTCCCGGTCATAAATTCTGGTATTCCCAAACGGGATATTGGAAGAAACAACATCGAAGTAGCCGTTATAATAAGGCTGTATGGACTGGAAACCGTCTATGGTCACTCTGCTTTTCGGATAGAGGGATGAGAGTATCCTTCCCGTCAGCCTGTCCTTCTCGAAGCAATGGATTTCGGGGACATCTTTCAGAGTGCTGATGAACATGCCCGTTCCGGCGGAAGGGTCAAGAAAACGTTCCGGGCGGATTTCCGGTATCAGCAGGGCTGCCTGCATGGCCGTTACCACCGGCTCGGGTGTGTAAAAGGCTGTAAGGACGGAATTCTTAAGACTTTGGACGTATGACTTGTATTCTTTCTCGTCTTTGGAATACTCACGCAGAAGTTCATGCAGCAGCCGGACCTGGGGAAACAGTTCTTTGTCCGACCTTCATTTTTCTATGTCCGTATCTTTCTCCGCCGGATTCAGGATGCACTTCAGCCCTCCGAAACCCGAATAACCGTTCAAGACCTTGCGTCCCTGTTCTGTAAGAGAGAACTCCGGACGCATGAATATCAGTTCAAGTGCGGCTATGTTGTCCGCCATATGTTGTCGTCTGTTATATGCCATATTGTTCTATATAAGATTGTATGAAACCTGTAAGTTCAACGGTAAGTGTATGACAGGCCGGGATGATTCAAACCTGTTGTCTATGGAATATTTGCCGAATACCGCCTCTGCGGGCGACAATACCTTCAGGCAGAAATCCGTCCGTCTTTCGGGCCGTACTTCGGGAAACCACTCCGATACGGCCTCGAAAACCGTATCGAACCGGGAAAAGCGCAAGTCCTGATAGAGAACGGCGTCAGCCTGTTCCAAAGCCTGCCTGACGGATAGGCCGTCACGTATGGCATGTTCGTAAGCCTCTGCGGCACTGTCCGCACGCTCCCGGATGAATGCCTTGTCATCGGCCATGTGCGGATGGCTTTCTCTCAAATAAAAAAGGAGAGCTGACTTGAAGCAGGACAGTTCTCCGTTGTTGTCATGTTGTGTAATCATCATCTGTTGTCATTGGATTTTGAATGGGGAAATAATTTGTGACATACCCGGTAACCTGAGAGGAAACCGGTATATGGATTCGGTAAACGTTCCGCTTGCTGCCGGATTACGAGAACGAGAGGCTGTTCTTTCTGGCCTGCGGTCTGGGAGATACGACATGGCGGGCCGTCTGCTTTGTTTCTTGTTTCCTGTCGTTTTTTTGGGGGTCAACCGCCGGCTTGTATTCACGGGCATTGCGTCCTATGAGCAGGTTGTTGCTCTTGTTGCTGAAACGCACATCATCCGAGAACAGCTGTCTGGTCTTGGGATTGCGCATGTTCTCAATGAATACCATTCCGTGATTCTCCAGTATCTTTTTCTGTTCGGGGGTTATCTTGGCTCCCAGAATCGTATCGCTGACCTTCAGCTGCTTGTCGGACTGTTTGAATGCGATGTCCCTTATGGTCGGATCAACATAGGCCACACCGGAAAGCATGGTGTCGTTCTTGCGCTGTATGTCATTGATGGGGACTTCGCCACCTGAAGCGAGTATCTGCTTCTGCTTGTCGTCCAGTCTCTTCCCATAAATGTAGTCCGGGATTTTGATGGCATCCACGGGCATGGTGATGATGCGGTTGGTGGACTCGTGGAAACTGACATAGCATTTGCATACATTTCCTGTAAGCGTGTCCTTCATTTCCTTGATTCCTCCCAACGTACCCGTTTCGGCCAGTTTGTCCTTCTCTTCATCCGTGAATACGCCTTTATAGACCGGCAAATCATATTGGGGCTTGTCCAGACGGGTGAGTGTCTTGAGTTCCACTTTGCCGTCCGCACCTTTCACACACATGAAACAGGCCTCGCCCAAATCTTTCTTTTCTCCGTTTATCTCCTTGCTGATGGGCAGTGCGGTGGAAGTGATTCTTCCTTTGAGAAGTTCTCCCATGCAATGGTTGTTGAACAGAGTCTCCTTGTCAAGACCGAGTGCGTTCAGATCTTTCCACGGCAGCTGGTGCTCATCAAACTTATACCGCCGGCCAGTTTGGCGATACGTCCCTCGTCGTTGAGTTCGCTGTTTTCTACCAGTTTCTTGCCGTCCGGTCCGGGGTCTTCCCCTTTCCGAATCTGGATGACCGCGTTCAGTGTCTTGTCCAAAACGGCAAGTGGTACAAGGAAGAAACTGAAGCTTGTGGGATTTTGGTACTGGTTCTTGAAATTCGTGAAGAACAGTTCCAGAGGTGTGGTACGGTCCAGTTTGAGAAAACTGTTGTTGTTCTTTTTGTCCGGCGGTACGACTTCGATGCTGCCGTCCTGTTCGTTCATCTTGGAGATGACTGCGGTCTTGTTCGTTCTCTTGTCAAGGACTGCCATTACATGCTCGTCCTGACTCTGCTCTTGTTGCTCTTGTTTTTTCTTAGCCATAAAATTAATAGTTTAAGTGATACAATAATTAATCAATATCGGGTAAACCTTAGCCCGTCGGTGCGAATGTAGAGGTTTAATTGATAGGTTATTACAGTTCCGGGGATGGCGGAAAGGAATGGCGGGATTTGGCGGAAAATGGCGTTTCCGAAAATAATAGCTGTTATTTAAAAATATGAATTATAATCATCTATCATTCATTTGGTTTGATTATATTTGCATATGAGGTATTGATTTTTAAGATTATATCATATGGTAACAAAAGATGTTTTAGAAAAATTACTTGTGGCCGCCGTTCTTAAAGCTTTAGGTATGAATAGGGAATTGGATGTTATATCTTTTAATAGAACTATAGAGTTACTTACTTCTCAAAATAGCATAATGCAAAAAATACCACTACGCATTAGCCAATCTATAGAGGAGCTTCAAAATGAAAGAAGTAAGTCCTCGAAAACGAAAGATAAATATATATCATTTTATCCTCAAAAGGGAATTATACTTTATGATGGAATTTATGGCTCTGCCTTTGGTAGAATGAATTACTTCTATAGGTCAAAAGGTATTCGCATTTTTTTATTCAAGGATAAAAGTCTTGATGTTGTTGCTACATATTGTACAATAAATGAAGATGGATTTAATTTTTCAAATGAGAGTATAGATACTTATGAAGTAGTGAATAATATTGCATCGTGTTCCAGTTTACTACAATATATGGATGTAACGGTGGAGAATATCCCCTTACAAATGATTAAATTCATTACTCATATCAAGCAGCCATTTACGGTTGATTATTATATCGAATACTTGCTATTACCTCCTGATGTAGATAAAATTTCCAATTATTCTTTAAAGGCACAATCATTGCTATGGAAAATTTGTTTAAGTGCGAAGTTTAGGAAAGAATGGGGGACGGAGATTGTTAATACAGCTATTAGTTTATTGATTTCAATAGGGCTTTTACCACCTTCTATAGAATTGTTGAATTTTATAAAAAAAAGTGCAATGGTAAATGTTACAGACCTGATGGGAACAATTAATCATATTGCAGAGTCTATTGATAAACAAAATAGCAGCCTGCTTTCTTCCATTAATTTAGGCATGGGACCTTTGGGAGTCGGAATTAATCCTAATGTATTGTGGGAGAAACTTAAAAAGGTATTTTGAAAATCGTTATAAGATAAAAAGCACTATTCTTGTAGTATCATTAACAAGAAGTAGTGCTTTTTTTATTCAATATTAGAATTTATATAGAATAAGGAACTGGATTGTTGAAAATCGGTACCCTAAAAACCTTATTCGATATATTCCCTATTAATGTCATTATAATTTTAATTTCCATTCTCTCCCAACAGATGTTTGAGTTCCGGGTCATTCTCTATGCGGATCAGTTCGTTTTCTACCAGTTCCACAATATCCTGCTTGATTTGCCGGTAGTTGGCCTGTATCTGTTGCTCCATTGTATCATTGCCGTTCTCATCCAGAAAGCTGCTGATTTCGGGAATGGGTTGATAGGCCGCCGTCTCTTTCTGTACGGCTTCATTGTCCACCACTATCTGCGCATGGAAAATCTTCTGCTCGATTGTCTCACCGAAGTTATCGGCTACCGCACCGACAAACATACCTTGCGATAACGTACTGATTTTGCTGGCAGGTATCAGACTGTCCAGTTGGGTGCTGATGGAAGTGGACGTATCGTTACGGTTGATGCTCATGGATTCCCGCTTTTGAAGAATTTTTCCGAACCTCTCCGACAGTGTTTTGGCGGTTTCACCTACCACCTGGCCGCTGAAAACATTACCAACAGTTGACATGATTACAGCAGCTTCCTTGTCTCCGTAATCGCGCTTTAACTGGCTGAAGTCCTGAAAGCCCAACACAACCGCCACTTTATTACTTCGTGCCGTGGCAATCAGATTATCCAGACCTTTAAAGAAAATGGTGGGTAACTCGTCAATTATCACACAGCTTTTCATTTGCTTCTTCTTGTTTATTAACTTCACAATACGGGAGTTATACAGACCTAAAGCTGCTCCATAAATAGAAATTCTATCGGGATTGTTGCCCACACATAAAACCTTAGGCTCTTTGGGATTATTAATATCCAGCGTAAAGTCACTGCCGGACATCACCCAGTAGAGTTGCGGCTTATCAGTCGGGAAAGCGGGATTTTGGCAGATGCAATCTGTCCCATTAACTGCTCACTGGCACCGCCTTTCCACGCATCAATAAACGGGCTCAAATAGTTTTCAAGTTCGGGATAGCTTGTCAGAATGGTGAATACATCCTCGTACCTTTTGTTCAATAGTTCTATCGCATGAGGGAACGTACAATACTTGCCATTTTCATACAACGTAGCTCGGCACTCGGCGCCTTGCCGCATTTCTGCGGTAGGTTTCCGAGAGCCTGCCCCCGAACCGTGCTTACATGTCTCCATGTACCACGGCTCTCCGTTATAATTCAACTTAGTGTTATACATTGCCTATGTATTTTACGCTATTACATTC